>Ga0208789_1000878_pt1 | contig 21625 bp, 17 predicted proteins | sample Methanotroph_Enr_FD_187368 | JGI IMG/M metagenome (GOLD analysis project Ga0208789, IMG submission 187368) | Enriched soil microbial communities from Old Woman Creek wetland in Ohio, USA - Methanotroph_Enrichment_5 (SPAdes) (version 2) | ecosystem: Environmental > Terrestrial > Soil > Wetlands...
CGGGCCGGGTTGATCCTGGGTGATTCCGGCTTTTTGGAACAGGCTGCCAGGACAGCCGGATTCCTACTGGACGCGCTGGCGAGCAACGGAAGGCTCGCGCACAGCTATCAGGAGGGGGCGGTCAAGGGGGAAGGTTTCCTGGACGACTACGCCTTCTTCATTGCGGGGTTGATCGATCTTTTCGAGGCAACTGGAGAGCTGTACTGGTTGGAGCATGCGCTCGACCTTTCGCGGGTGGTGCAGGAGGAGTTCGTGGACCAGGAATCCGGTGGGTACTTCATGACCGGGATACGCCACGAAGAGTTGATCGCCCGGGAGAAGCCGGCCTACGACGGTGCCATTCCTTCCGGTAACTCAGTCATGGTAATGAACCTGCTGCGCTTGCACCTTTTGAGCGAACAGGAAACGTACCTAAGCGAGGCCGAGCGTACCCTGGCAGCTTTTGGGGCCAGGCTGAACGCCACTCCGACCGCCCTTCCCGAGATGCTTCTGGCGCTGGACTTCCTGCTTGACACCCCGAAGCAGATCGTCATCGTAGCACCTGAAGGAAACCGGCAGGCGGCACGGGGACTGCTGGAGCAGTTCTCCCCGGCTTTTATACCGAACCGCGTGCTGGCGTTGAGCTGCGAGGGGAAGGAGCTGGAACGTGCAAGCGCCCTCGTCCCGCTGTTCAGGGAACGAACGGCACAGGGGGCTCTGGCGGTGGCCTATCTCTGCGAGGGGAAGACCTGCCTCCATCCGACAACGGATCCGGCGGAGTTTGGCCGACAGCTAAGGGGTGAGTTGCAAAAGGGGACGAGCTAGACGTCGACTGCGACGGGGGTTGGTAAATCGACAGCTGACTGGATTTTTTTCGAAGGGGCGAGCCTGATGTTCGCCCTTTTTTGGTGGCACAGACAGCCTGAGCTGAGACATTCCAGGAGGTGGGAATGTGGCAACCTTGAACGAAATGCTGCCAGCGATGAGATCACTGCTCAGGAGCGAGCCGCTTCAAGTAGTCGGGGACAGCGTTCTTGGTCATCTTCATGAGGCGCTGGAGCAGCTCGAAAGGAACCGCGGACAGATGGTGTCTCTGCTTCAACTCTTCGATCATCCCAACCCAAAGCTGCGCTGTCATCTCCGCATCCGCCAGGGCGCGGTGGAACACGCCACTCGTGCAGAGTTTTTTGTAGCGCACCAGTGTTTCGAGGCTGTGACCGGGTGCCTCCGGGTTCAGCCGACGCGACAGGAGCAGGGAACAAGCGAACTCCTGCTGACGCGAGAGCGAGATGCGCCGCAGTTCCGCGTCGAGGAAACGTCGGTCGAAGGAGGCGTTGTGGGCGACCAGGTGGTGCCGCCCCATGAAGGCGACGAACTGCCGCATCACTTCTGAGGCGGGCGGTGCGTCCTGCAGCATTCGGTTGGTGATCCCGGTGTACTCCTCGATGAAGCCGCTGACCCGGACCCCCGGGTTCATGAGGCTCTGAAAGCGGTCCGTGATGCGGTTATCCTGTACCAGCACCGCCCCTACCTCAATGGTCCGGTCGCCGTTGTCCGGCGAAAGCCCCGTCGTTTCGAAGTCGAGGACTACCACGCTGTACTTCCCCATCATCCCCTCCGCAAAAAAACCTCACTGAATCACAGGTGCCCCCTGGCGATCAGCCGCGCACATACTGCAATTATCCGACCTGGGGGTCAAGGAAATAGTCGAGTGAGCGCACGCGGCCCGTGCGGTGATCGGCTACACGACACGGGAGGCAGTCGTACTTTCGAGGCAGGAAGGGGTCTACACCTTCAGTGCCGAGCCGGAGGGAGGCAAGGGAGCACGGAGCAACTTGCCTTAAAGATCTACCAGTCGAGCACCCCGGAGAGATCCGTCCCCCTCGGGACGCGAACCATTTCGGGCACCACGATTCTGCTGAAAATCCTGATGCCGGAGGCGGTCCTCTGGGACGACGAGGCAGCCTTCACCGGGAGCATGCAAGACTCGGACAGCGAGACGAAGTTCAACTCCGACACTGGCTTATACCGGAAAGAGTTCAAAGAGTGAACGTGCGATCCGGCCGGGTTCCCGTACGCGCCATCGCCGGCAACGCCGGCACTGCCTGCAACGCCCATCACACCTCATACCATCGCCACAATGTCCGCATCCTCCCCACCCGCAGAGCGGGTGCCCACCAATGAGGCTCCGAGCACACCGGGCTTATGAACCCGACTGGTTCACCGAAAGAAAAATTCCCATCCTAAACGATTCTCTAAGCCCTCTTAGTACCGGCATTTACTCACCGAGCATCAGTAAATTGCCTACACCATAGTTAGTTGTTCAAGTTCAATATTTCCATAATTCATTAAAGTTTTCGGGCGCAAATTCCGAATAGGTTTTGTACCAAACCGGACGTAACACAGCGACGTAGCAGGATAAATACCGTAAACACTTATTATGACTACTGTCTAGCGCTAATCGTCCAGCTGCGGCACGACCGGTCAATGAAGAAGTAAGGAGAGCGCCATGAAGTCGTCCACCAACGCCCCCGCCCAGGTGCTGCTGCACGGGGAATGGACCATGACCCAGGCGGCCGAACGGCTGGAGCTGCTGACCGCCGAACTGGCTCGACAGTTGAAGGCCAAGCCAAAACCGATGCGGGCTGTGATCGATTTGACGGGAGTATCGGAGTTGGACGCCTGCGGCTGTCAACTGCTGGCCGTTTTCCTGGAAAACCTGAAAAAACACGACATCGTCCCTTCCCCGTGCGGCAGCACCCCGGAGATCGAGGCCACCATCCGCCTCTTGGGTTTTGCCGAAGCACTGACCACCGACCAAGCACCCGTAAAGGAACCGTAGATGACTAAAGCCAAGTCGGGACCAGAGACCATCGACGTCAGGCGCTTCAACCAAGTCTTTTTCGAGGAGTGCGCCGAGAACCTTGCGGAGATGGAGCAGATTCTCCTCTCGCTTTCCGATCAACAGCCGGACCAGGAGCAGTTGAACGCCATCTTCCGCGCGGCGCACTCCATCAAGGGTGGCGCGGGGATCTTCGGTTTCGACGACATGACCATCGTCACCCACGTGATGGAATCGCTCCTGGACCGGATCCGGAAAAACGAAATCAGCTTCAGCTCTTCTATGGTCGACCTCTTCCTGGAGGCCGGAGACGTCATCTCGATGCAGCTGGCCGGGCACCGGGACGGCAGCGCCGTGCGCCAGGAGGCCATCGAAAAGGTCAGCGCCAAGCTGCAGATTTTGATCGACAACGGCTCCAAGGGGCAGGCGCCGAAGCCGGTCGCGCCGCCCGCGCCAAGCACACCGGCCCCCGACAAGGAGATCCAGGCGCTGGAAGAGTACCACAGCGACGCCGCCCAAAAGCGCTACGAACTCCTCTTCACGCCGGACGACAACATCTTCCGCAGGGGAATCCGGGTGGAGAGCATCATCACCGAGTTGAGCGAGCTGGCCGAGCCGGGCGAGTTCACCAGCCACGCCGAATTGATCTCCCGGCCGGAGTTGCAGGAGTTCGACCCGGAGAGCTGTATCACCCGGTGGCGCGTCACCATGGGCACCACGGCCTCCCCCGCCGAGATCATGGAAGTGTTCATGTTCGTCGCGGACGAGGAGCAGCTTCTGTTGACCGAGCTCACGCCGCAGCCCTCCCCCAAGTTGCTGCCGGAAGTGGCCGCGTCGCAGGAGGCGCTCCCGCCGGTGGAACCGGCCCGCGACGGCAGGCGCACCTATGACCGCGACGAGCTGGCGCCCGGTGCCTACGGCCGGCGCCAGAGCGAAGCGGAGTCCTCCATCCGGGTGAACGTCACCAAGGTGGACCAGTTGATCAACCAGGTGGGGGAGCTCTTGATAACCCAGGCGATGCTGACCGAGGTGGTAGCCGCCCTCGACCCGGTGCGCTACGAGACGCTGCACAAGGGGCTTGCGCAACTTGCCAGAAACAGTCGCGATTTGCAGGGGAGCGTGATGTCGATCCGGCTGGTGCCGATCAGCATCGTATTCAGCCGCTTCCCGCGCATGGTGCGTGAGCTGGCTGGCCGGCTGGGCAAGGCCGTCGAGCTGAAGACCGTAGGCGAGAGCACCGAGCTCGACAAGGGGCTCATCGAGAAGGTGGCCGACCCGCTGTCGCACCTGGTGCGCAACTCCCTGGACCACGGCCTGGAGACCTCGGAGGTGAGGATCGCCAAGGGGAAGGATCCCACCGGCACCATCCAGTTGAAGGCGTCCCAGGTGGGGGGTCGCATCCTCATCGAGGTAAGCGACGACGGCGCCGGGCTCAACCGGGAGAAGATCCTGGCCAAGGCGCAGGAGGTCGGTATTCCCTGCTCCCCCGACACCATGAGCGACGAGGAGGTCTGGCCACTCATCTTCGCGCCCGGCTTCTCCACCGCTGACGCGGTCACCGACCTCTCCGGGCGCGGCGTCGGCATGGACGTGGTGCTCAAAAACGTGCAGTCCATCGGCGGACGCGTACAGGTTTCCTCCGAGACCGGGCGCGGCGCCCGCGTCAGCATCAGCCTGCCGCTCACCCTCGCCATCCTGAACGGCCTGTCGGTCGCAGTGGGAGGCGAGAAGTTCATCATCCCGCTCAACGCGATCATCGAGTCGCTGCAGCCCAGCCAGGAGCAGCTAAAGAGCGTGAACGGCCGGCAACTGGTGGCGGTGCGCGGCGAGTACCTCCCGATCATCAGGCTGCACGAACTCTTCCACATCGACTCCCAGGTACAGGACCCGACGCGCGGCATCCTGGTGCTGGTCGACCTGGACGGGCAGAAAGCGGCCCTCATGGTGGACGCGCTCCTCGACGAACAGCAGGTTGTCGTGAAGAGCATCGAGACCAACTACCGCAAGGTCGAGGGGAGCGCCGGCGCGACCATCCTGGGCGACGGCAGGGTGGCCCTCATCCTGGACGTAAGCGAACTTTTCGAGATGCAAAAAAAACAGCACCCGAGCCTTGAACTCGTGCAGCAAAAAAAGGAGGCGCAATGAGCATGCAAGCAGGTCATCAACTGATGGCTGACCACCACGAAGGGGTGAGCCCTTCCGAGTACCTGACCTTCACCCTCGCCAGCGAGACCTACGGGATCGACATCCTGAGGGTGCAGGAGATCAGGGGATACGACAACGTGACCCGGATCGCCAACACGCCGGAGTTCATCAAAGGGGTCATCAACCTGCGCGGGGTGATCGTTCCCATCGTGGACCTGCGACTTAAGTTCCACGTGGGGGAGGCGACCTACCACGAGTTCACCGTGGTCATCATCCTGAACGTCCTGGGGAAGGTGGTCGGGATCGTGGTGGACGGCGTCTCCGACGTGGTGGCACTCTCCGCCGAGCAGATCAAGCCGGCGCCCGAGTTCGGCAGCGGCCTGGACACCCGGTACCTTACGGGCCTTGGCACCATAAACGACGAGATGCTGATTCTGGTCGACATCGAGCGGCTGATCGCAAGCGACGAGCTGCAGATCATGGAAGGCATACACGAGGCATAAATTCCCTATAAAGGCGGTGATCCACATGAAAATCAAAAGCTTCAAAGACTGGAAGATCCTCAGCAAGATTTTGAGCATATCGATAGCGACCGTGGTCCTGCTCATCGTGGGCGTGATGTTTTACGTGCTCCCCTACATGGAAACGCACCTGATGGCCGAGAAGATGAACGCCACCAAGGGGGTGGTCGACGTCGCGTACGCGGTCTTGGAGAGCAACTTCAACAACGTGAAGGCGGGGCGGGAGAGCCTGGAGCAGGCCCAAAAGAACGCGCTCAAAGAGATCGGCGACCTCAGGTACCACGGCGGCGAGTACTTCTGGATCAACGACTTGGACACCAAGATACTCATGCACCCCAAGGCGGACATGATCGGCAAAGTGCAGACTGAAACCAAGGACCCCAACGGCAAGAAGATCTTTGTCGAGTTCGCCAACGTCTGCCGGGACAAGGGCGAGGGTGTGGTGGATTACATGTGGGCCAAGCCCGGCTCCACGGTGCCGGTCCCCAAGGTCTCCTACGTGAAGCTGATGAAGGAGTGGGGCTGGGTGGTGGGGAGCGGCATCTACGTGGACGACGTGAAGACCGAGATGTCCAAGATGCGCTGGCAGATCCTGGGCGGCACGCTCATCCTCTCGCTGGCGATCTTCGCCTTCGCCTGGCTGGTGGCCCGCAGAATCAAGCTGGCCTTGGACCAGGCCATCAACGCCTCCAAGCGGATCGCCTCGGGCGACCTGACCGCGCACCTTACCGTGGAAAGCAGCGACGAGACCGGCGACCTGATCGGGTCGCTCAAGGAGATGAACGAAGGGCTCGCGCAGATCGTGGGCGAGGTGAGAAACGGCGCCGACTCCATCGCCACGGCGACCGAGGAGATCGCGGCGGGCAACGCCGACCTCTCCCAGCGCACCGAGGAGCAGGCAAGCGCCCTCGAGGAGACCGCCTCCAGCATGGAGGAACTCACCTCCACCGTGAAGCAGAACGCCGATAACGCGCAGCAGGCAAATCAGCTGGCCATCAACGCAAGCGGCGTCGCCGTCAAGGGGGGCGAGGTGATCAACCGGGTGGTGCTCACCATGGAGTCGATCACCGACAGTTCCAAGAAGATCTCCGACATCATCGGTGTCATCGACGGCATCGCCTTCCAGACCAACATCCTGGCGCTGAACGCCGCGGTCGAGGCGGCACGCGCCGGCGAGCAGGGGAGAGGCTTCGCCGTGGTGGCCGCCGAGGTGAGAAGCCTGGCTCAGCGGAGCGCGGCGGCAGCCAAGGAGATCAAATCGCTCATCGAGGACTCGGTCGGCAAGGTGCAGGACGGCAGCCGGCTGGTCGAGGAGGCCGGCCGCACCACCCAGGACATCGTCACCAGCATCAAGCGGGTGACCGACATCATGGCCGAGATCTCGGCCGCCTCGGTGGAACAGTCGAGCGGCATCGAGCAGGTGAATATCGCCATCACCCAGATGGACGACGTGACCCAGCAGAATGCGGCACTGGTGGAAGAAGCTGCGGCGGCTGCCGAGTCGCTCGAGGACCAGGCCCGGCAAATGGTCGGCGTGGTGGCACGCTTCAAGCTGGAAGAGGCGGCCAAGGTGCAGCAGGCGACGGCCACCCCGCGCAAGGTGACCCGCAGCGCGGCGGCGCCGCAGAAGAAGGGGTCCGAGAAGGGGAAGGCGCAGGCCGCAGTGCCGCGCTCGGTTCGCATCGAGCCGCGCCAGAGCGCGGTTGCCGAAACTACCGAACTTGACGACGACTGGAAGGAGTTCTGATCACCCCGGCACCGACAATGTTCGGGACCGGAGTACCGGACGGAGGGCCCGGAAAGGGGAGCGCCCTGGAGTCGCTGATAGCCGAGGCGCCCTACCTCCACTTCTCCTTCACCGACGGCGACTTCGCCCGGGTCAGGGCGCTCATCTACCGCAGGGCCGGCATCTCGCTGTCGCCGGCCAAGAGGGACATGGTGTACAGCCGCCTGGCGCGCAGGCTCCGCGCCCGGCGGCTGGAAAACTTCGCCGACTACCTCGACCTGGTCGAGCAGGGGGACCTGCAGGAACTCGAGGCGTTCATAAACGCCCTCACCACCAACATGACCTCGTTTTTCCGGGAGCCGCACCACTTCAAGATCCTGGCGGAACGGGTAGCACAGCACCCGGCGAACCGTCCACTTTCCATCTGGACCTGCGCCTCGTCGACCGGCGAGGAGCCCTACTCCATCGCGATGACGGTGCGCGATGCACTGAAGGGTTCCTCCCGGCAGCCGCGCATCCTGGCCACGGACATCGACACCAACGTGCTCGCCACTGCCAAGCAGGGGATCTACACGACCGAGCAGCTGAGCAAGGTCGCGCCGGAGCTGGTGAAGCGCTACTTTCTGAAGGGGGAAGGGAGGAACCAGGGGTTCGCCCGGGTGAAAAGCGAGCTGAAGCAGCTGGTCCACTTCCGGCGCCTCAACCTTTTGGACAACCCCTGGCCCATGCGCGGCAGGTTCGACTTCATCTTCTGCCGCAACGTGATGATCTATTTCGACCGGGAGACCCAGCACGGCATCCTGAAGCGGCTCGCCGGGTGCCTGCAGCCCGAGGGCCTCTTGTTCGTGGGGCACTCGGAGAGCCTGCACCACGCCTCTGACCTCTTCCAAATCTGCGGCAACACTGTCTATTCGCTCAAGTGAGGCGCCTGCCGTCCGTCCCGGAGGCCGCCCCCGGGAGCATGAAATGCCTCTGCCACTAACCAGCTAGAGAGTCCCCGACATGTGGCAGCAACCAAAAACTAAAGGCATCATGAACCCCGAACAGTACTGCACCTCTCCTAGCTACTTCGACCGGGAGTTCTCCATCGAGACGGTGAAGATCCTCCCGGGCGAGTATTACGCCACCGCCGAGTCCACCGCGATCAGCACCCTGCTCGGCTCCTGCGTCTCCGTCTGCCTCTACGACCGCGGCTCCGGCGTGGGCGGCATGAACCACTTCATGCTGCCGCAGATCCTGCAATGCTCGAGCGAGACCCGCTGCGCCGATTCCGCTGCGGTCGAATGCGACGCAAACTGCTCCGCCCGCTACGGCTCCTGCGCCATGCGGCGCCTGCTCTCGCGGCTTAAGGAGCTGGGTGCCAGGATTCCGCAGCTCGAGGCGAAGATCTTCGGCGCCGGCCGGGTACTGGCGCACGTGACCGACGTCGGCGAGCAGAACGCGACCTTTGCCCTGGGCTACCTAAAGGAGCGCGGCATTCCGGTCGTGGCGCAGGACCTGGGCGACAGCTGCCCGCGCAAGATCGTCTTCTTCCCCGCCACCGGGCGGGCGCTGGTAAAACGGCTCCGGGAGCTCCCGGCAGGACTAACCTAAATGGCCATCAAGGTTCTCATCGTCGACGACTCCGCCCTGATCCGGGCGCTGTTGAGCGAGATCGTCAACGCGCAGCCGGACCTCACGGTCGTCGGCACGGCACCCGATCCCCTGGTGGCCCGCGAGCGCATCAAGGCGCTCAACCCGGACGTCATCACGCTCGACGTGGAGATGCCGAAGATGGACGGGCTCGCGTTCCTGGAAAAGCTGATGCGGCTGCGGCCCATGCCGGTGGTGATGGTATCCTCGCTCACCGAGGCGAGCTGCGACATCACGCTGAAGGCGCTGGAATTGGGTGCCTTCGACTATGTGACGAAGCCCAAGCTCGACATCCGCAGCGGTCTCATGGAGTACGCCGAGGAACTGACCGGCAAGATCCGCGGTGCGTACCTGAGCAACCAGAAGAGGCCGCTTGCCGCGCGCACCGCCGCCAGCCAAGCGCCGCAGCGCAAGCTGACCGCCGACGCCGTGCTCGCCACCCACCACCAGCACTTCTCCACCACGGAGAAGGTCATCGTGGTAGGGGCCTCCACCGGCGGCACCGAGGCGCTCAAGACCTTCCTGGCGGCGCTCCCCCCCGACTGCCCGGCCATCCTGGTCACCCAGCACATGCCGGAGGCCTTCACCCGCGCCTTCGCCGCGCGCCTGAACGGGTTGTGCGCCATGGCGGTGAAGGAGGCGGAAAACGGGGAGCGGCTTTTGCCGGGGCACGTCTACATCGCGCCGGGGAACCGGCACCTGCTCTTGTCCAGAAGCGGCGCCAACTACACGGCCACCCTCTCGGACGGCCCGCCGGTCAGCCGGCACCGCCCCTCGGTGGACGTGATGTTCCGTTCCGCGGCCAACTGCGCCGGGCCAAACTGCCTGGGTGTCATCATGACCGGCATGGGTGACGACGGCGCCGCCGGGATGCTGGAACTGCACCAGGTGGGAGCCCGGACCCTGGCGCAGGACGAGGAGAGCTGCGTCGTGTTCGGCATGCCCAAAGAGGCGATCGCCCGCGGCGGAGTGGACGAGGTGGTGCCGCTTGGGAACCTGTCCCACCGCCTGCTCGCCTGGCTCGCCTCCCAAGGCAAGCGCAGCTTCCGAGTCTGAGGAAACGGCCTTTACGCCAAGGAGCAGCGACGGTGCGCATCGACCCGAAAAAAATATCCAACTCCACCCTGATCACCGCGGTCATCGTCGTGCTGTTCATGTCGCTCGCCACCGAGCTGGTCTTGCGGCAAGTGCGCCGGCAGGAAATCCTGGAGGCCGGGGGAATCCAGAAAAACGCGCTGAAGCTCTTCTGGGAGCTGTTGCAGGTGAAGGGAAACCAGTTTCGGGTCCGCGACGGCAAGCTGGCCATAGGAAGCTACACCCTGAACGGCAACAACGAGTTGCCCGACAAGGTGCAGGAGATCACCGGTAGCAGAGCCACCATCTTCATGGGCGATACCAGGATAGCCACCAACGTCCGGCTTCCGGACGGGCGCCGGGCGGTCGGGACCAGGCTGACCGGCCCCGCTTTCGAGGCGATCGTCCGGAAGGGGATTCCGTTCCGCGGCGAGACCCAGATCCTTGGGAGCACCTATTTCACCGCCTACGATCCGATCCGCGACCCCGAGGGAAAGCTGATCGGGGCGGTCTTCGTGGGCGCCAAGCAAAGCGAGTACCTGGCCGCCTACCAGCGCACCGCCCTCAGGATCCGCATCATCAACGGCACGCTGACCTGCTTCTTCCTCCTCTGCACCTTCTTCTGGTTCCTGGAGCGCAAGCGCTCGGAGGAGGCCATACAGAAGCAGCTGGATTTCCTGCAGGTGATCATCGACACCATCCCCTCCCCGGTCTTCTACAAGGACGCCGCCGGCGCGTACCTCGGCTTCAACAAGATCTACGAGGAGTACGTCGGCCTCACGCGCGACCAGATGCTCGGCAAGGCGGTACACGATCTGTGGGCCAAGGACCTGGCCGACGTCTTTTGGCAGAAGGACCAGGAACTGTTCCAGCAGCCCGGGATACAGAGCTACGAGACTTCGGTCACCCATTCCGACGGGACCCGACACGACGTTGTCATGAACAAGGCAACCTTCCTGACCCCAAACGGCAGCCTCGGCGGGCTGGTCGGGGTGATGCTGGACATTACCGAGCGCAAGGCCGCCGAGGAGGAAACCAGGAATGCCTACCGCAAGATGGCGGACATTCTGGAATTTCTACCTGACGCCACCTTCGTGGTGGATCAGGACCACCGCGTGATCGCCTGGAACCTGGCAATCGAGGGCATGACCGGGGTACGCAAGGAGCAGGTGCTCGGCAACGGGAACTATGCCTACGCCATCCCCTTCTACGGCTCACGCCAAAAGATCCTGATCGACATGTTGAACGAACCTCCAGAGACCCTTGAGCTCAGCTACAGCAACGTCATCAGGACCGGCAAGACGGTCTGCGCCGAGGCGAAGGTCGGCATGCACAACGGGGAGCGGCGTATCTGGAGCGCGGCATCGCCCCTCTTCGACATGCAGGGAAACCAGGTGGGGGGGATCCAGACGCTGCGCGACGTGACCGAAACGAGGCTCGCCCAGGAAGAGAGGAACCGGCTCGAGATGCAGCTGGAGCACTCGACCATGGTCGAGTCGCTGATGTCCCAGCTGAGCCACGACCTGAGGACGCCGCTCACGCCGCTTTTCGCCCTACTCCCCCTGGTGCGCCGAAAGGTTACGGACCCGAGCCTGGAGCGGATGCTGGAAATGTGCCAGGACTGCGTGATCCAGATCCAGGGCCTGACCGGCAAGGCACTGGACCTGGTGCGCCTCTCCGGCAGGGCGGGGCCACTGGAACTGACGCGCCTGCGTCTGGCCGGCATCGCCCGCCTGGCGCTGGAGGAGCGCGCGGACAACCTCGAAGAGCGCGGCATCCCTTGCCGAAGCACCATCGACGAGGGCCTCAGCGTACTCGGCTCGGCCGAACAGCTCACGCTGCTCTTCGACAACCTGCTCTCGAACGCCATCCGCTACGCCAGGCATGAGGTCACCATCTCGGCAAGCCGTGAAGCGGGGCTCGTGCTCGTCTCGGTTAAGGATGACGGCGCGGGACTGGAAGCGGCCCATCGGGAGCTTATCTTTCAGGAATTCTTCAAGGTAGATGCGGCACGCCACGATGTCGGCACGCAGGGGCTGGGGCTTGCCATCTGCAAGAGCATCGTGCTAAACCACGGGGGGAGGATCTGGGCCGCAAGTCCCGGCCTCAACCAGGGAACCACCATCAATTTCACGCTTCAGGCGGCCGAACCGGACGCAACGGGCATCACAAGAGGGGCAGGGTCATGAACAGCGGCGTAATGATCGTCGACGACAACGAGTACGTCAGGGCTTCGGTCGAGTTTATCTGCGAGTCGGACCAGATCGACCTGGTAAGCGCCGCCAGCGGCCAGGAGTGCCTGCGCCTTCTGGAAGCGGGCTTTCGCGGAGTGATCCTGATGGACATCATGATGCCCGAGCGGGACGGCTGGGACACCATCCGGGAGATCGTGGATCGGGGCCTGTACCCGGGCAACGTGATCCTGATGCTGACCGGGATGGGTCAGCCGGACGGGCGGATGGACGGCCTCCAGGAGTATGTGACCGACTATCTGACCAAGCCGTTCGGGCCGGACCAGTTGATCAGCGCCCTCAGGTACTACCTGCAGCTGCTGGAAGCTGAACGCGGCGACCATGAGGAATAGGAACCTCGTGGTTATCGGGGTTTCGACCGGCGGGCCGCTCACCCTGAAGGCGTTGTTCGCTGAGCTCCCCCCGCTGGATGCAGCTTTTTTGATCGTGCTCCATATCAGCGCCGACATGGACTACCGGATCGCCCAGGGGATCGCGGTCAGCGCCTCGATGCCGGTGGCCCTGGCGGCAGACGGCGGTTTCCTGAAGCCGAGGCACATCTTCCTGGCGCCCGGCGGGTACCACCTGGCGCTGGAGGGCAACCACCGCTTCGTGCTGTTCGAGGGGCCGCGGGTCAACTACGTGCTCCCTTCGGTGGACGTGACCATGCAGTCGATCACCCGGATGAACGGGGGAGAGCTGATCGGCATCATCCTGACCGGCATGGGGAAGGACGGCGCGGAGGGGCTTAGGCACATCAAGGAGGTGGGCGGAATGACCATTGCGCAGGATCAGAAGTCGTCGGTAATCTACGGCATGCCGAAGGCTGCGCTGCAGACCGGCGCGGTCGATCACGTGCTCTCGCCCAAGGCCATCGCCGCCAAGCTGGTGGAGACCTTGGGGTAGTGGCGGCAACCACTCGACTACTCTACGGTTTTCCCCTGTCCCTCCCCTGTCTGCTGCAGCAGGAACTCGACGAAGGCGCGGTTGGCGCGGGAGAGGTAAACCTGTTTTTTCCAGGCGATCAGCAGGTCGAGGGAGAAGTACCCCTCCTTGTAGAAGACCAGCGGCTCGGCGCAAGTCGGGATAGCGGCACTTGAAGTCCCTGATGATGTCGGGGAAAAAATAGGCGCTGATCATGGGGGTAATCCCGATCCTCACCTCGCCCCGGGTGAGCCCGCGCAGCTCTCCCATCTCCTGTTCGGCCGTCTTCAGGTCTCCCAGGATGCGCCGGGCGTGGGGCAGGAAGATCTCCCCCTCGGCGGTGAGCGAGACCTTCTTGTCCTGCCGGTTGAAGAGGACCAGGTCCAGCTCCTCCTCCAGTTTTTTGATCGCCATGCTGACCGCCGGTTGGGCGATACGCAGCCCCTCCGCCGCCTTGGTGAAGTTGCTTACCCGAGCCACCTCAAGGAAATATCTCAGCTGTCGTACGTCCACGCTGGCCCGCCTCTACAATAAATAATATTTATCAGAACAATAAGCATTATATATTTTTCTTATCATCAGGCAAGGGCTATAGTTCGAACATCGGACCGATCGGACGGATCGGACCGATGGCAGCTGAATGCAGCTTAAACGGAAGGTCTTTATGGGATCGGTAACCAGCGGGACAAAACGGTATCGGCAGATCAACCTGGCTTTTTTCATGGCCGGCTTTGTCACTTTTATCACCCTCTACGACGTGCAGCCGCTGCTGCCGGTCTTCTCCCGGGAGTTCGGCCTGCCGGCGGCGCTGGGGAGCCTGCCTCTTTCGCTCACCACCTGCGCCCTTGCGGTCTGCATGCTCTTCGCCGGAACCATCTCGGAGACCTTCGGGCGCAAGCGCGTCATGGTCGCCTCTCTCATCACCACGTCGCTCTTGGCTCTCTTCACCTCGCTCACCCACAGCTTCCATGCGCTCTTGGTGCTCAGGTTCCTGCAGGGGGTGGCCCTGGCGGGGCTGCCGGCCATCGCCATGGCCTACCTGAGCGAAGAGATCGCACCCGCTTCGCTCGCCTCTGCTATCGGCCTCTACATCAGCGGCAACGCCATCGGCGGCATGACCGGGCGTATCTTCACGGCAACCATGACCGAGTGGGCCAGCTGGCGCGCGGCGCTCGGCACCATCGGCGTGGTCTGCCTGCTTTTGAGCCTCTTCTTCGCCTACTCGCTCCCCAGCTCGGCCAACTTCACCCGGCGCCCGTTCCAGGTCCGCTACCTGTTCAGCTCGCTCTACAAGCAGTTGCAGGACCCGGGGCTGCGCTACCTGTACGCCATCTCGTTCCTCGTCATGGGCGGCTTCGTGACGCTCTACAACTACATCACCTTCCGGCTCCTGGCGCCTCCCTACTCCCTGAGCCACTCGGTAGTGAGCTGGATCTTCCTGGTCTACCTGCTCGGTTCCTTCAGCTCGTCCATGGTCGGGCGCCAGGTCGAACTCTTCGGCAGAAGCCGCATGATCTACCTCACCATCGGCACCATGGTGGTCGGTGCGCTCACCACGCTCTCCGGCGATGTCAGCACCATCGTCGTGGGCATCGGGCTGCTCACCTGTGGCTTTTTCGGCACCCACACCATCGCCTCCGCCTGGGTCGGGAGCCGGGCACGCAGCGCACGGGCACAGGCCGCCTCGCTCTACCTCTTCAGCTATTACCTGGGATCCAGCGTTTCGGGGACGGTCGGCGGGTTGTTCTGGAGTTCGTTCGGGTGGGAAGGGGTGGTATGTCTGATCGCCGCGCTGCTCGCCCTGGCGCTCTGCTGCGTGAGGAGACTCTGCAAGATTTCCGAAAGCGAATCGGTGACCGAGGCGGTTGCCGTACTGGAAGCCCTGCGCAGCTGACTTCCAGCGCACCAAGGCCACACCGCGCTCACCGAGGACGATGAATTGGCGGGAGTGCTCAATGCCCCCGAAAAGTTTTTTTCTGCGCGCACCCCCTCCTATCTCGCATATCACTTTGGAATTGTTACGTCTTTGTCGAAGTGTGCCGTCTCCCCTTCCACCGCTCCCCTCCTCAAGTTTTCCCCCTGACCATCCGATAGATGAGCATGAGGTTGCCACACAAGGAGCGCATCATGACCGATTTGGTTCGAGTAGCAGACGGAGTCGCCATACCTGTAGAAATGTTGTCCACCTGGGATCGCCTCTCGGAGTACGCCACGGTCTACGGCCCCGCGTTCGAGGCCGACCTGAGCCGCCTCGGGCTCAACCTGCGACCGATCTTCAACCTGAACCGCTCCATCGGCGGCGAGCAGGCCATCGCGTTCGGCTCCGCCACCTCATCAAGCCTGCAGTTCGTCCTCAGGCCCGATATCTACCGCGCCATGGTCGGCGGCATCATCAACTAGGCACCGAGCGTCAGCGATCACGCCGCACCCTACGCCTGAGCGTCGCCTTCCCCCATCCCCTGCCGGTACCGGTCTCCCACGAACTTGATATGGTCCCTGAGCACGTAAAACTGCTCGGCGTAGGCCAGCGGCATCTTCATCTTGTTCACCTCCGCCTCGATGTCGTCCAACCGCCTGAGCAGGGCCTTGCGCTCTTCTGGGGCCGGGTTGGCGAGGATGCTCCGCTCCAGGGCGATCAGGCTGCCATACCAGCGGTAGATGCGCGACTTGATGCGCCAGCTGTACAGGGCCGGCACCAGCTTGAAGCCCGGGATCAGCAACACGACGATGGGGACCACCACCACGAGGAGTCGGTCCGCCAAGCTCGCCAGCCAAAAGGGAAGCATCCGGTACAGGAAGCTTTTACCAGAACTGTAGTACCGCTTGGCGTCGGCGCTGATGGTGAACTCGTGCTCCAGGGGCGCGGGGAACTCCCCGGCATGCTGTAACAGGGTGGCCTTGCCATGCACCTCGCGCGCCGCCTCGATCAAGAGGTCGGAAAGCGCCGGGTGCAGGTCGCTGCGCGCCACCAGCTCGGCCGTGGGTCCGATCAGGTGGATGTCCTGGGTCGGCACGTTCTTGCCGAAGTCGAAAACTCCCATGGGGAGATCGAGCTTTTCCAGGTACTGGTAGCGGCGCGCGAAGCCGGCAGCCTGGGAGAAATCGAGCAGGCGGATGCCCGGCGTCCAGAGGAGCTTGCGCATCACAGCGGGAGTCGCCGAATCCCCCATTAAAAACGCGGCGTCGATGGTGCCGTCGATGAGCGCCTGCGAGGCGCCGTCCCCGCCCAGTTCGAGGAGCTCAGTCGGGCCCCCCGGATCGATGCCGTTGGCCTTCAAAATGGTGAGGGCAAGGACACGGGTTCCGCTCCCCTCCGGGCCGATGGCGAGCCGCTTGCCGGTCAACCCGGAGATGTACTGAACCGGGGCGTCCGTACGGTAGAACACCAAAAGCGGCACATGGAACATGCTTCCCAACGAAACCAGCCGGTCCAGGTTCTGTCCGGTGGCGACGCCACCCTGGACGAAGCCGACGTCGACCTTGAAGTTGGGGTCGTTCAAACGTTTCAGGTTGTCCAGCGAACCTCCCGAGGGAAGCACCTTGAGCTTCACACCGTTTTTCGCCAGGATCTTGCGGTATTTCTCGGCGGTGAGCAGGAAGTTGCTCCCCTGCGGACCGCTGGTGATGGTGATGGTGTCGGGCGGCGCGGGGCGCACGAACCAGTAGGCCGCCCAGATGGCAACCAAGGTGAGGAGCACCAAGGGCGCCGAGGTCACCAGCAGGTCGCGCAGGGAAATCCCGACGAAGCGCGCCATGGGACGAAAGGCGGCCAGGCTCCTGATGTTCTTCTGTGTCATATCGCATCCCCTTATCGCTTCTTTTTCTTGGCCTGTCCGGGCCATCTTAGCATTGCTCTTAAGCTCCCGACAGAAAAAAACCCGCCCAGCGCCCCTGCCAGCCCCCGCCGTTGCCCGTTCGATCCCGCAAAAAATCTAATAAGGGTCAAAAAGCACAGAACTGCATTTTTATGACCTAGGTCAAGGCCAGGCGGACCTGATGCCGGTATGGTGTCTTCAACAACGGCCCCGGACCGTCCCCCGACAACGGGAAAACCCGGCACCAGAAAGCGATTATCACACTTCCCCTGATGGGGAACAGGAGACTTGATGAAGAACAGGATCATGAACTGGCTCGGAATTTCCACGGCAACCACTACCACTACCCCCAAGGAGGAGAAAATGGAGAACATGTTTTGCTATCAGTGTGAGCAGGCAGCTAACGGCGGATGCTCGAAAGTAGGCGTATGCGGCAAGCAGCCGGACGTAGCGGCACTGCAGGACCTCTTGGTCTATACCATGAAAGGGATCGCCTTCTGGGCCGACCAGGCTCGCGCCAAGGGCGCCAAGGATGCCGGGATCGACCGCTTCATGTTGGACGGCCTGTTCACCACCGTGACCAACGTCGACTTCAGCGCCGACGAGATCGCCAAACTGGTGCGCAAAGGTGCCGAGAAGCGCAACGAAGCGCAGGCGCTCTTCGAGAAAGCCAACGGCGGTGCCTTCACCGGCAACGTCCCCGAGGCGGCCAAGCCGTTCCACGCCGGCACCACCTCCGAACTGGCTGCCCTGGGTGCCACGCACGGCGTGAAAGACGACTCCATCGACGCCGATGTGAAATCGGTCCAGGAAATCATCATCTACGGCATGAAGGGCTACGCAGCGTACGCCCACCACGCCCTGGTGATCGGACTGGAAAACGACGAGATCTACGCCTTCACCCACAAGGCACTGGCAGCCACCCTCGACAAGAGCCTGGGTCTCATGGACTTCGTCGGTCTCTCCATGGAGTGCGGCCGTATCAACCTGGTCACCATGCAGCTCCTCGACAAGGCCAACACCGACAGCTTCGGCCATCCGGTCCCGACCCCGGTCCAGCTGGGCACCAAGGCCGGCAAGGCGATCCTGGTTTCCGGCCACGACCTGCGCATGCTCGAAGAGCTCCTGAAGCAGACCGAAGGCAAGGGGATCAACATCTACACCCACGGCGAGATGCTGCCGGCCCACGGTTACCCGGGCCTCAAGAAGTACGCGCACCTGGCCGGTAACTTCGGCGGGGCATGGCAGGATCAGGCGAAGGAATTCGTCGGTTTCCCCGGCGCCATCATCTTCAACACCAACTGCATCCAGCGCCCGGCCGAAAGCTACAAAGACCGCCTCTTCACCTGGGGCCTGGTTCAGTGGCCGGACGTCAAGAACATCGACGGCTGGGACTTCTCCCCGGTTATCAACAAGGCGCTTGAGCTGCCGGGCTTCGAAGAGAAACCGGGCAAAGAGATCCTCACCGGCTTCGGGCACAACGCGGTGCTCGGTGTGGCACCCCAGGTGATCGACGCGGTGAAAGCCGGTAAGATCCGTCACTTCTTCCTGATCGGCGGCTGCGACGGCGCGAAGAGCGGGCGTAACTACTACACCGAGTTCGCCGAGCAGGTTCCCAGCGACTGCGTGATCCTGACCCTGGCCTGCGGCAAGTTCCGCTTCAACAAGCTCGACTTCGGCGACATCGGCGGCATCCCGCGCCTTCTGGACATCGGGCAGTGCAACGACGCCTACTCCGCGATCCAGATCGCGGTGGCCCTGGCCGGCGCCTTTAACTGCGGCGTGAACGAGCTGCCGCTCTCCTTCATCCTCTCCTGGTACGAGCAGAAGGCGGTGGCGATCCTCCTGACCCTGTTGCACCTCGGCATCAAGGGGATCAAGCTCGGACCCAGCCTGCCGGCCTTCATCACCCCGAACGTCCTCAACTTCCTGGTTGAGAACTTCAACATCGCTCCGATCGGCACCGCGGAAGGCGATCTGAAGCAGATCCTCGGGTAACAAAACAGCAAGATTATCAGAGCTGCGAAGTAGCAGTAACTTAAAGTGCAGTAGCAAGCAGCAACGCACAACGCGGTCCCGGAGTAACTCCGGGGCCGCGTTTTTTTGTGGGTGCTACTACCCCGAGTGAGACTAGTCTTCCAGTTTGGCGACCAATTCGATGTTGGCGCGCAACAGCTGCGAGACCGGGCAGTTGGTCTTGGCGTCCTTGGCTATGCTATCGAACTCGGACGGGGTGATCCTCGGAATCCGCGCCACGGTTTCCAGGCGGATCGTCGTGACCCTCCAGCTCCCCTCGACGTTCTCCAGGTCGAGCAGGGCCTCGGTCTTGATCCGGTTCGGCTCGAACCCCGCTTTGCCGAGCCCAGCCGCGAGCGCCATGGAGAAGCAGCCGGCATGCGCCGCCGCGATCAGTTCTTCCGGGTTGGTGCCGCGCTCGTCCCCAAAACGCATGGCGAACGAGTAGGGCGTATCGGTGAGCAGACCGCTTTGGCTCGAAATGAGCCCCTTTCCTTCCTTTAGAGTGCCGTTCCAGACGGCTGAAGCTGTTCTTTTCATGTTGGACCTCCTTTTTTTCTGCTGCTGCCGGAGCTTGAGCGATCCGAGCCCCGCCTCGGGCCTCCCCCGAGGGACGGCAGGACAGCGCTGCGGCAACCCTACAATTCGATTGTAACGCCGACGGCTGGATAATGGCAGCCTGGATCGTGCGGCGGAGGCGGGCGAATGAGTCGGGGCAGGTTGGCGGGGCAGACTGATCGGACTGATCGGACTGATCGGACCGATCGGGCCGATAATGCGGGTTTGGTCAGCGCGAGTCCGCGAGCCCGCCGCGGGGCCTGCCCTAAGGGCGGTCCACCAGGGCTTCCGCCACCGATTTGCTCAGGTTCTGCAGGCGGTACGGCTTGTGAATAAAACCTTTGGCGCCGATCCCCAAAAGCTCGTGGACGGTTCCATCGCGGTGGAACCCTGAGGAAAACAGCACCCGTACCTCGGGATCGATCTTTTGCAGACGCAGGAAGGTCTCCCTGCCGCTCAACTTCGGCATGACCATGTCGAGGATCACCAAGCCGATGCTCTCGCGCTCGCGGCGGTAGAGCTCCAGCGCCTGCTCGCCGTCCTCGGCCAGGTACACCTGGTAGCCGAGCTCCTCCAAAAGGCAGTGCCCGGAAAGCCGGATGATGGCCTCGTCGTCCACCAGCATGACGCCGCCCCGACCCTGGATCACCTCCTCACCGGGGTCGACCTCGACCACCCCGCTCACGCCGGACGGCAGGCAGACCCGGAAGACGGTTCCCGTCCCCGGCTCGCTGGTCACGTTGATGGCCCCATTGTGCTCTTTCACGGTGCCGTAGACCGCCGCGAGCCCAAGCCCCGTCCCCTTCCCGGTATCCTTGGTGGTGAAGAACGGCTCGTAGATATGCTCCAGGACCTCCGACGCCATCCCGATGCCGGTGTCGGCCACCGAGATTTCCAGGTACGGTCCGGCGGAAAGCTGGGCGGCGTAGGGAAGCCCGGCGATTTCCAGGTTCGTCGTGGAGAAGGTGAGGGTTCCGCCCTCGGGCATCGCATCGCGGGCGTTCACCGCCAGGTTCAAAAGGGCATTCTGCAAAAGGCCCGGGTCGCCGATCACGGTCGGGTTCTCGGCCTCGAGCCGCACCTCCAGCGCGATCCGCTTGTCGATGGTCCGCTCCAGGATGGCGACCACCGCGCCGATGCAGTCGTTTATGGAGATCGGCGTGGAGGTGATCTTCCCCTTGCGCGAGAAGGCGAGCAACTGGCGCGTCAGGTCCGCTGAGCGGGTGGCGGCGTCCAGGATGACGCCGGTCAGCTTGGCGTTGTCGGGATCATCTCCCACGCGCCAGCTGAGCAGCTCCGCCGCTCCGATGATGCCGGTCAGCATGTTGTTGAAGTCGTGCGCCACGCCGCCGGCCAACTGACCCACCACGTCCATCTTGTGGGCCTGGCGCAGCTGCTCCTCGACGCTGCGCTGGTCGGTGATGTCCAGCGAGAGCCCGAGCAGGTACTGCGGATTGCCGCTGGCGTCGAAGATCGGGACCTTCCTGGTGTGCAGGATGCGCTCGCGTCCCTGCCGATCGTGGATCCGCTCTTCCGGTATCTCCCGAACCGCACCCCGCTGCAAAACGAAACGGTCCATCCCGGTGAAGAAATCCGCCTCGTCCTCGGCAAAGAGGTCGAAGTCGTTCTTGCCGATCAGTTCTTCGCGCGAATAGCCGAGCATCTCCTCGCCGGCCCGGTTCATGCTGACGAAGCGCAGCTCGTGGGCGTCCTTCACGAAAACCATGACCGGCATGTTCTCTACGATGGCGGAAAGGAACTCCTCGTTCTTCTGCAAGGCGTCCTGGGCGGCGAAGGTTTCCTCCAACTGCTGGCGCAGCTCCTCCTCGATGGCCGCAAGTTCCTCGTTCTTCTCCACCTGCGAAATCTCGGACAACAGCAGCTCCCGGGTCCGGGAGGCGACCTGGCGGCGCAACAACACGAGGAACCCGGTGCCGATGCAGCCGGTCAGGGCAAGGCCCATAAGCAGCTGGACGAGCCAGTCAGGGGTGACGTTCACCAGCTCCGCGTCGCGGTGCAGCCAGCGTTTCATCGAGCTGTAGTACAACGAGTTCCGGTCCGCCCGCCAAGCCGTCAGATAGCGGTCCAGTACGGAGAGGATCTCGGGATGCTTCCCTTTTTGGACGGCGAAGTAGATGTCGAAAGGGTTGAAGATGACCCCG
>Ga0208789_1000880_pt1 | contig 21577 bp, 20 predicted proteins | sample Methanotroph_Enr_FD_187368 | JGI IMG/M metagenome (GOLD analysis project Ga0208789, IMG submission 187368) | Enriched soil microbial communities from Old Woman Creek wetland in Ohio, USA - Methanotroph_Enrichment_5 (SPAdes) (version 2) | ecosystem: Environmental > Terrestrial > Soil > Wetlands...
TTTGCAATTTTATAAATCCGGAGGTAAGATTTTCAGGATTCTTTAAGGTGTTGTTTCACAATTGTTAATCCTGATTTTGCGCCTTCCTCAAGCATTAATTGGTAGGCTTGCTCATAATTATTTTGAATTTCTCCTTCAAGTATTGCTTCCCGGATAGCATTTTTAATTACGCCTACCTGTTTGCATGGTCCAAGCCCGAATACCTCCATGATTATTTCGCCCGAAACCGGAGGTTGCCAGTTACGCAAATTATCTTTCGCTTCAATTTCCTTCAATTTATTCCTTACAACCTCAAAGTTGGCCATATAACGCTTCACTTTTACCGGGTTTTTAGAAGTTATGTCCGCTTCACAGAGAGTCATTAAATCGTCTATATCATCACCGGCATCCATTAGCAAACGACGTATTGCCGAATCGGTTACAATGTCTTCAGCCAGAACAATCGGCCGCAGATGGAGCAGAACCATTTTCTGTACATATTTCATTTTTTCATTCAACGGAAGCCGTAATTGGTTAAAAATGGAAGGAATCATTTTCATGCCTTTGAATTCGTGGCCGTGGAATGACCAACCCAATTGAGGATCAAAACGTCGTGTTACCGGTTTAGCAATGTCGTGAAGCAATGCTGACCATCGTAACCATAGATTGTCGGTATTCGGCGCTATCCTGTCGAGAACCTCAAGTGTATGCTTGAAATTATCTTTATGTCCTTTGCCATCCACATATTCAGCACCTTTTAGCGAGGTAAAAACTGGGAATATTATTTCAAGCAAGCCGGTTTCGTCAAGTAGGTAAAATCCAACTGAAGGTTTATCCGTCATTACTATTTTATTCAGCTCATCGCTGATACGTTCCATGGAAATAATACTGATACGCGATGCATTTCGTGTCATGGCTTCCAGCGTTTCGGGTAAAATCCTGAAATTGAGTTGAGTGGCAAATCGAATGGCGCGCATCATACGCAGAGGGTCATCAGCAAACGTAATATCCGGATCGAGTGGCGTTCGGATAATTTTATTTTTCAAATCATCAACGCCGTGAAACGGATCAATTAGTTGGCCATAATCAGCTTGTTGCAAGCTTATGGCCAGTGCATTTATAGTAAAATCACGCCGGTTCTGATCATCGGCAATTGAACCGGGCGATACTTCCGGATTTCGCGAATCACTGCGGTACGATTCTTTCCTGGCGCCCACAAATTCAATCTGCCAGTCGTGGTACATAAACATAGCCGTACCAAAGGTTTTAAAAACACTTACTTTTTTAACCTTCAGTAATTCAGCGACTTTATTGGCAAGTTCAATACCATCTCCGGAAGTTACAATATCCAGGTCCTTGCAATCCCGGTCTAATAAAAGGTCTCGCACAAAGCCACCAATTATGTATGCATCAGTTTTTAGTAAAGCAGCAGCTTCTGCAATCTTTTTAATAACAGGGCTTTCTATACTTTTAACCAACGTTTTAACACTCATATATATAAGTATAACAAATAATTCCACTCCTTTGAGCGATTAAGATCGTGCAAAATTAATCAAATCAGTGTGATTACAATGGCTCATTATTGCTGGATTCAAAATGGGCATATACTGTATATGATCATGAATTCTGTGTTTCCCGGCTTTGCCAGATTCTGAACCAATCCCGTAGATATTCCCGGCAATAAAAAAAGAATAATTTCATAAAGCGCAGAATATAGTCATTTATAAATACAATTATGCAAGTAACTGAATCAATATATTTTTAAAATAACTAATTATCAGATTTTTAAATATCCAATATATAAAGTGAGCTATCTATTTTCAATTCGAATTCACTTAAATAAATTATCTTTTCTTTCTAAAATAAAATTACCAAACCTCTTGTTATTCAATTCCGAAATTCTAATTTTGTCGCTTATTGTTTCTCATAACAATTTACAAAACATTATAAAAATTATGGCAAAAAGAACAATTGTAGCAATGCCTGGCGACGGTATTGGGAAAGTAGTACTTGAACAGTGTATCCGTGTCCTCGATGCTGCCGGATTTGAAGCTAAATACGTTACTGGAGACATTGGATGGGATTTCTGGCGTACAGAAGGCAATCCTCTTCCCGATCGCACTATTAAACTCCTGGAAGAACATAAAATTGGTCTTTTTGGAGCTATCACGTCAAAACCAAAGGACAAAACTGCTGCTGAACTTGCTCCAGAGTTACAGGGAAAAGGATTTACTTATTACAGCCCAATTGTTACTATGCGTCAGCATTTTGACCTGGATATTTGCATGCGTCCTTGTAAAACGCTGAAAGGAAATCCACTGAACTTTATTCGTCGTGGTAAGGATGGTATTGAAGAACCGGAAGTTGATGTTATGATTTTCCGTCAGAATACCGAAGGATTGTATGGTGGTGTTGAATGGACAAACCCCTCGGACCAGGTTTATGACGCATTAATGACCCACCCCAAATTCCGTGCAAACTTTGGCTGGTGTCCCCGCCCCGAGTTGGCAGTCTCAACCCGCATCTTTACAAAGAAATATGTAACCCGTATTGTGAAAGCTGCTTTTGAATATGCAAAGAGCCGTGGTTTCAGCAAAATTACGGTTTGTGAAAAGCCCAATGTAATACGCGAAACTTCGGGCATGATGCTTAAAGTTGCCCAGGAAATGAGCAAATCAGAATATCCTGATATTTGGGTAGAAGATGTAAATATAGATGCTATGACCATGTGGCTTACAAAAAATCCTGAAAACTATAATGTTATAGTGGCTGGAAATATGTTTGGCGATATTGTTTCAGATGCTTTTGCAGGTTTGATTGGTGGTCTAGGATTTGCTACATCAGCACAGTTCAATCCGGAAACTGGCGTCAGTGTTTTTGAACCGACTCATGGATCAGCACCCAAATATGCAGGGTATGAAGTTTCAATCGTAAATCCTATCGCGATGATCCTTTCGGGTGTAATGATGCTCGAACACCTGGGCGAAATGGATATGGCTAACCGTATCCGCAAAGCCATTGCCGATGTGGTTGCTGAAGGCAAGGTTAAAGCGTATGATATGATGAAACTTAAAGGTACACCTGATGTAATCAACCAGGGAGCTGCTTCAACAGTACAGATGGCCGATGCTATTATTGCAAAACTTTAATTAATACTCAAATCATGACAAGAGCCGCTCCTTTGGCGGCTCTTTCTCTAATACATCCATATTATGAATATTGAACAGAAATACATTGATCAGGCCCGCCAGTTATGGCCTGAACTGGAATGGATAAAAGACAATGATTTAAAAGAAAAAACAGCCCTCACCTGGGCATTGGCTTTACAACGAAGTATATTAACCCCTGACGATCTCAATACCATTCCTTTCACCTTGCTTTGTGGTCCTGATCTCAAAGTTACTTTCATGGATCATAAACGCTGTGTGGTACATGTGGCTAAAGATTCGGGTAATAAGATGAATGAGTTTTTCAAAAACGATTTGCCTGTAGATATGGACGTTCTTATAGCAGGAGCCATCCTGGCTGATGTTGGCAAACTCCTTGAATACGAGCTTAAAGATGGAAAATCCGTACAGGGTAACTACGGTAAATACATCAGGCATCCATTTTCAGGCGTTTCGCTGGCCGAACAGTGCGGAGTTCCTGATGCAGTATGTCATATCATCGCGACACATGCCGGCGAAGGAAATATGGTAAAACGATCGACAGAGGCATATGTAGTGCATCATGCTGATTTTATGACTTTTGAGCCGTTTAGGGAGCGACTGAAGTTATAGGGCAGAAAAAGTAAATAGAAAATAGTTAATAGAAAATGGGTGGGGAAATAGTTATTAGAAATTAAGAAAAATAAAAAATAGTTTCTGTAAAAAATTATGCTCAACCGGGAATTTCATTTACTTCACTATTTTCTATTTTCTATTTTCTATTTTCTATAAAAATGCAATTCTGACATTTATAAAGTCCAAAAATGAGAACTTTTAAAGATCTTGAGGTCTGGAAAAAATGCAGGCAACTTCGCCAGGAGATATGGGTTCTAGTAAAAACTTTTCCCGCTGAGGAAAAATATAGGTTAAGTGATCAAATGATCCGAAGTTCCCGCTCTCCTTCAACTCAAATTGCCGAAGGATATGGCAGGTATCATTATCAGGAAAATGTTCAGTTTTGCCGGGTAGCCAGAGGATCTCTATACGAAGTCATAGATCATTTATCCGTTTGTCTTGATTCAGAATATATTAGCTCTGAAAAACACGATACCATCGAAAATCTGACTTATGAATGTATCAGATTGTTAAACGGATACATCAATTATCTGATCAAATCTAAAAACGAATTTAAAAATGGTGAAGTAAATGATGAATACCAAAATTATGATGTAAGTTAAGCATGCTCAACAAAACCAATGCCTCTGAAACCATTTTCTATTTCCCATTAACCATTAACTAATCATACCCATGACAATCATAGAAAAAATCATAGCCAATCATAGCAGCCAGTCAACAGTTAAACCGGGCGATATTGTAGATGTATTTATTGATGCACGTGCTGCCCGCGATTTCGGGGGTGCAAATGTTGTCGAGAATATTCTCAATAACGGATTAAGTGTACACGATCCTTCACGTACATTTTTCACTTTCGATTGCAATCCAGGGGGATCAGACCAGAAATATGCTGCTAACCAGCATTTCTGTCGGCTCTATGCCCGGCAGTATGATATTAAAGTTTACGATATTGATGCCGGCGTTGGAACTCACCTGGCAATAGATAAAGGACTGGCATTTCCAGGAAGTACATTTGTTTCGACCGATTCGCACGCCAATATTATGGGGGCAATCGGTTCATTCGGGCAAGGAATGGGCGACCAGGATATCGCAGCTGCATGGGCAAAAGGTTCGGTATGGTTTAAAGTACCTGAATCGGTTAAGTTGGTTTTAAAAGGCAAACGTCCGGCAAACGTCAGGGCAAAAGACGTTGTATTAAACCTTCTATCCATATACGGAGCCAACAAATTACTAGGATATTCCGTTGAAATTGAAGGGGATGCAGTTGAAGGGTTTTCGCTGGACGAACGAATTACTGTTTCTTCGATGGGCACAGAAATGGGTGCAATTATTATTCTTTTCAGTCCTAATGACAAAATACTGGATGAACTACAGGCCCGAACAGGTAAACGCGCAGAAACTATAAAAGCCTCGCCGGAAGCAATATATACTTTTATTCACGAAATCGACATCGAGAAGTTTGTGCCTATGGTTGCCAATCCCGGCCATCCCCATGATGATGTATCCGTTGAAAGTGTAAAAAACACAAAAATAGATTCGGCATTCCTGGGAAGTTGTACAAACGGGCGCATGGAAGACCTTCGCGAAGCCGCTAAGCTACTGAAAGGCCGTAAAATAGCTCCCGGTGTAGTATTTAAAATTGTACCTACTACGGATGCCATCTGGCGGGAAGCGCTGAATGAAGGCTTGATTCAGATTTTTAAAGATGCCGGAGCATTGGTATCCAATGCAGGTTGTGCAGGTTGTGCCGCCGGCCAGGTTGGTCAAAACGGCCCGGAAGAAATAACTATCAGTAGCGGAAACCGTAATTTTTCGGGCAAACAGGGTAAAGGATCGATGTATCTCGCTTCACCGGAGGTAGTAACTGCATCGGCTATTGCAGGGTATATTACAACTCCTGATGATATTCCTGTTATAGCTGCAATATTTTCAAAACCTGTTATAAAGCATCGTGAGGTGGTTGTTCGTGCGAAAACCGAAAAACCTGAAATTATTGAAGGCCGCGCCTGGGTTATCCGCCAGGATGATATTGACACGGACATGATTTTCCATAACCGTTACCTTACCATCACCAATATTAAAGAGATGGGGCAATATACTTTCGACAACCTGAAAGGATATGAAAATTTTGCAAAAAAAGCTCTTCCGGGTGATATTGTGTTCACTACCAAGAATTTCGGAGCAGGCAGTTCTCGCCAGCAGGCAGTCGATTGTTTTCAATCACTTGGTGTAAAAGCTATTGTAGCCGAATCCTTTGGGGCAATATACGAACGAAATGCTATTAATGCTGCGTTACCAATACTTACCTATAAGGAGGGCCAACTCGAAGAACTCGGATTGCAACAGGATGACCAGGTCAGAATTAACTTCAAAACGGGCGAGATTGCAAACCTAACCAGGAATAAATCGCTGTTTATCAATAAGTTTTATGATGCACAGATGCAAATCTATAAAAATGGAGGATTACTTTAATCCTTCCGAGAATTGAAAAAGCCCGTGAATTTTCCGGGCTATTTTTTATACAATAAATATTTCTGTTACTTATTCGTGATATCCATGAAAGGCATAATGGTTTTGATTCCCTCAATGCCTAAACAGATACCCTTTTTCTTATTTCCCTTTTTGAAATATAATATAGTATCGCACCAGGAAAAATAAATGGAAGACCATAAATCAATGCCATTTGAATTTCCCCGATTCCACCAAGAAGTAACAGGTAAATTGTCATAACCAAACCTACTGTAATCATAACAAAGCTTCCACGAACAGGCCTCGTAACTGTCCATACAAAACCTGCTACCGCAGAGATCATTATGAGTAAAATAGGAATTACCCTGGTTTTGCCTTCAAGGAGATCAGTACCTGCCTCAGTTATCAGAAAAACTGTAAACAAAACGGAAGCCTGTAAACCCAGAAACAGAGCCACAAAACGCAAAATCCTAAAAGCCTTCTCTCTATTCATCGCTTCTTCTTTTTCTATTGTCCACTGAATTCGGTTTTAACATTCAGGTAGCCAGGATACGTTATCGGGAAACCATTTACCGTAATCGTCGGCTTCATTTGTAAAGTAAAACGTGTAGGTTTATTCCCGGAGCCAGCCAGGTTCATTCCAAAATTCAGTACGGCATCAGCGCTTTTTCCTGATAAAGCTTTTTGCAAATCAATATGCATCTGCATCGGGATGACTGCTGAACCATTATTAGCAGGTATAGTAACCTGCTTATCAAGTATGCCACGTGTCATTTCAATATCATCGATCAACAAAATCCAATCTACACGCGTCATGCCTGCAACAGAAGCATTTGGATTTTTAGCTTCAACATTCAGTGTAAAATCAAGTGGAAATTGTTGAGATGCAACCGCAGAGGCAATTTTGGCTGCATCAAACATATTCAAATCCGATATTTTTTTTACATTTTGCACATTAATCCCTGCCAGTGTGAGTTGTTGAACCGATTCGAGCCTGAAATCACATTTTGTGAGGTTACTCATTTGAGTAACCTGGTTGAGTACATCGCAGGAAGTAAAAATAGCCAGGAAACTGATTGAGGCAATCAGCAGTATTTTTTTAGAAAACATCATTTTGTTTTATTTAGTTGAATTGTAATTAAATCAAAAACCATTCCATACTGCCTATTTAGAATTGCTTCAAATTACATTATCGTTAACTTAAATAAAATAATATTACCGACATTTGAGCAATTAAATACTTATATAACTAAATGGCTAAAATTGTTTCATATTCCGAGGCTGCTTCAATTGGCATGCATGGCATGGTGCTTGTTGCCCGTGCCGGCGAAACTATAAATGTACAAAAAATTGCTGATATCATTGGTTCATCGCGCCATCACGTTGCAAAAGTTATGCAAAGGCTTGTAAAAGAAGGATTTCTACTTTCAAATCGTGGGCCCTCAGGAGGTTTTAAACTAAACCTCGAAGCCGACAAAATTACTTTATTGCAGATATACGAAGCCATTGAAGGACAAGTTAAAGTAGTAAGTTGTCCACACGAAAAACCAGTTTGCCCGTTTGAAAAATGTATTTTGGGTACCGTGGTATTTAGAATGACACAAACTTTTCGTGACTATCTGTCTTCAAATACTCTTGCTGACCTGTTGGAATAGAAATTTACGTTGCTTCTTCAGTAAAGCACTTCTCTTTTTTATTATTTTGAATGCATATTTAAATAATTGATATATTTGCGCATTCAATTACTTAAATTCCTATATAACATGAGCCGACTTGTACATATCTCTGAAGCAGCCTCCCTGGCTATTCACAGCTTGGCTCTGATTGCTTCATCAACCTCCAGGCTGAATGCAAAAAAGATTTCTGAAATCCTGCATGTTTCCCAGAATCATCTTGCCAAAATCTTACAGGTGTTAGCCAAAAACGAATATCTTGAATCAAATCGCGGTCCGGGTGGTGGATTTATTATAAAAAAGAGAGCCGAACAGATCAGCATGCTGGAAATTTATCAATTGATCGAAGGAAAAGTTGACTGTGAGTTTTGTGGGATCACCGAGAACCAATGTCCTTTTTTAAATTGCATCTTTGGGGGACAACCTGATAAATTGACCAATGAATTTGTTGAGTATTTAACCAACACCAAAATATCAGACCTTAAAACAAAAGTGAATACGTATGCTTAGAAAGATTATTCAAATAGACGAAGTAAAATGTAACGGATGCGGACAATGCATACCCAATTGCCATGAAGGAGCACTTCAGATTATTGACGGCAAAGCCCGTTTGGTCAGCGACTTATTCTGCGATGGATTAGGTGCCTGTTTAGGTCATTGCCCCGAAGGTGCCATTGAAATCATTGAACGTGAAGCCGAGCCATACAATGAAATTGTTGTAATGGAAACCATTGTAAAACAAGGCCGTAATACCATTCTGGCCCACCTGGAGCATTTACGCGATCATAATGAACATGAATTTTTAAAAGAAGCCATTTCCTACATTAAAAACAACAATATTGATCTCAGCCCCGGAGCCGAAATAAAACCATCAGTAGCATCAACAATAAATTTCCAAAATATGAATGAAGCCCTGAATCATGTTAAATCTGAAAATGAAAGTTCCTGTGGTTGCGGAAGTTCTAAAACCATCGACTTTCGGATTGACATGGATAAAGTTAACCTTGCTGCTGTTTCATCAGGTGCAATTTTAACGGAAGCACCAGCGCCGTCCGAACTCCGTCAATGGCCCGTCCAACTCCACCTGGTTAATCCGATGGCATCCTATTTCCAGGGAGCAGATGTAGTATTGGCAGCTGATTGTGTTGGTTTTGCAATGGGTGATTTCCATAATCGCCTTCTAAAAAATAAATCCCTGGCCATTGCCTGCCCGAAACTCGATACCAGTAAAGAAGTATATACTGAAAAACTTTCAATCATGATTTCGGAAGCAAAAATAAATACACTAACTGTTCCTATTATGGAAGTTCCATGTTGTGGAGGCTTGATTCAAATGGCAAAACTTGCTGTTCAACAATCAGGAAGGAATATCCCGATTAAGAAAGTAGTTGTAGGAGTTAAAGGTGATATTTTAACTGAAGAATGGGTATAAATGGAGGAAAACAAAAAATAGTAAAATGGAAAATGGTTTAAAGTCAATCGATTATAATGCAATCATTAATAATTATTTAAGCCTCATTCAATAAAACTATGCTGCAAATACTATTTTCTATTTTCCTAGTAACTATTAACTAACTCAAAAGAATGGAAAACGAAAAAATTGAACACGGAACTCCTTTTGTTTTTGTTGATTCTATCAGCTACCAGACAGATGGAATCGTAAGTAAAAAAATTATACAAAAAGAAAAAGGCAACATCACCTTATTTGCATTTGATGCTGGGCAGAAACTAAGCGAACATCCAGCGCCTTTCGATGCACTGGTTCAGGTAATGCAGGGAAGCGCAGAAGTCATTATAGGTGGCAATCCCAGCCAACTCACTGCCGGACAAAGCATTATAATGCCTGCAAACATTCCTCATGCGGTGAATGCTAAAGGAAGGTTTATCATGCTCCTCACCATGATCAGGGAATAAATGAATACAATATGTTCCTGTTAAAATCACGACGCGAAAGGGAAACTGCCATTGTCAGGTTAATGATACGTATGTTTTGTGAAGCAAATCATAACAGCAAAGGTACTTTATGCAGGGAATGTTTGGATCTGTCGGATTATGCTGAAAAGCGATTGCTATCATGTATGTATGGTGATATAAAACCTGTTTGTAAAGTTTGTCCTGTTCATTGTTATTCGCCGCAGATGCGTGAGCAAATGAGGCTGGTAATGCGCTGGGCTGGTCCAAGAATGATCTTCAGGAAACCGTTTTTCGCTCTCACACATATGATTGATAATTTTACAGCATCAAAACCTAAAGCAAAATCTACTATCAAAGGAAACAGAAAAGAATGAAAAAATCTCTATATCCGAGGCTCCCCGAATTCCATTTGAGCTTAAAGGATATATCCTGCATTCATTTGCCCACTGGAAGTTATTCACCTTTTTATTCAACCTGGCCAGGAAATATCACAGCATTCAAATCCATTCGATGTTGTTGTCTGCGAGGTTCAGGGAGAAGTTACCCTGACTACAGGAGACCATCAAACCCATCTTTCTATATATGATGTGGCTGAAATCAGTAAAAACACTGAGCGTGGTTTCAAAAATAACGGAACTTCAGAAACCAGACTGTACATCCTCAAAAAACTATAAAGTCATGCTATCATACTATGATTAAAATATATCCATGTGGCACTTTTTTGAGTATATGAGCAGAATCAACATGAATCAAAGATCAAATTAGTACCTTTGACGCCTAAAAATCTTTTCATTCAGAACAATTTCCTATGACAACTGCATCAAACCCCGATCCTTCAATTTCGGCCAATGTAATCGATATGTTTACGGTAGCCAATGAATTCTGTATTTTTACTGAAAAAGCTGAAAAATATAATCCGGAGGAGGTTTTGCAATATTATGTTAAGATCTGTCCTTTGTTATATCTTAAAGGTGCAATTCTGCCTGTTGTAGAAGCTGATGAAGAATACTTCGGCGAAAGGTTTGTGAATGAAGATCAGTGGGAAAATATCTACAATTCCTTGTTAATTGCATTCCCTGGTAATGATGAGTTTTTTACTTTATCCTATGAAAATGCTGACAATTTTCCTCTGAAAGCAAGTATTTCGGAACACCTGGCAGACGTTTACCAGGACCTAAAAGATTTTGTGCTTCTATACCAGAAAAATCATACCTATGCAAAGCAAAATGCAGTCCATGAATGCCGGAAACTATTTATTTCGCATTGGGGATCGCGCATTGCCGCCCTTCTGCCAGCATTGCATGCCATCGCTTTTCGCCCCGAACAGGATGAAGAATTGCTTTATTAACAACATTCAGGAATATATTTTTGTCAAATATTATGAGTTTACTACAGATTCATTTATTATAAATAATTGATGCATTAATCTAAGGTAAACATAGTATCTTTGTGCTAATATTTATTTAATCTTAATAACAATACTACGTGAACCTGAGTGAACTGGATCCTGGCGGTAAAGCAACTATCCTTAGAGTTAAAGGACGTGGTGCTTTTCGTAAAAGGATCACTGAAATGGGGTTTGTTGTTGGTAAAGAAGTAACAGTTATAAAGAAGGCACCCTTACAGGACCCGGTTGAATACAATATACTGGGATATAATGTAACACTCCGGATAAGCGAAGCGCAACTTATTGAAATTGACCCGCTTAACAAGGATGACCAGGAAACAAACTATTCAGGAACCCTGACTGAAGATTCCGAGAACATGCAGTACTCGGGAAAGAATAAAATCATTCATGTAGCTTTTGTTGGAAATCCGAATTCGGGAAAGACAACTCTATTTAATTATGCTTCCAATTCGCGTGAACGTGTAGGCAATTACAGCGGTGTAACTGTTGATGCCAAAGAAGCAAAGTTTGAGCAGGAAGGATATGAATTTATTATTACCGATCTGCCCGGAACTTATTCCATCACGGCCTATTCACCAGAAGAACTTTATGTTCGCGATTTCATTAACGAGAACATGCCTGATGTGGTTGTAAATGTAGTGGATGCTTCTAACCTTGAGCGCAACCTGTACCTCACAACTCAGCTTATCGATATGGATATCAGGGTAATAGTTGCCCTTAATATGTATGATGAACTGATACGGAAAGGCGATGTTTTAAACTATACTTATTTAGGACAGATGCTTGGGGTTCCTTTTATTCCTACAGTTGCATCCAGGGGAAAAGGAATTCACGATCTTTTTTCAAAAATTATTGAAGTATGTGAAGGTAGCGACCAAGTGTCGAGGCATATACATATCAACTATGGCAACTCGCTGGAAGAAGGAATTAAAGCGGTTCAAAGGAAAATACGGATTCCCGAAAATAATGATTTTCTGAATAAAATCTCTTCACGCTTCCTGGCAATCAAATTACTGGAGAAAGATCCTGATGCCCTCGAAAAAGCTAAAAAGCTTAAAAATGCAGTTGAGATAACCGAAACTGTAAGGCGAGAGCAGGAAAAAATAGAACTTGAACAGCGGGAGGATACAGAAACTCTGATAACCGATGCCAAATATGGTTTTATAGCCGGCGCTCTGGCCGAAACGCTTAAAGTAAGTCCCAAAACACGTCGTCGCAACAGCGAAATAATTGACACCTTTATCACGCACAAAATCTGGGGTATTCCCATATTTATCGGATTGATGTGGGCCACTTTCTATGGAACGTTTAAAATAGGCAACTATCCAATGCAGTGGATTCAATGGGTTGTGCAGGAAGTTTCGTCTTTTATCGAGCTGAATATGGCTGGGGGGATGCTTAAAGACCTTCTGATTCAGGGAGTTATAGGAGGTGTAGGAGGTGTGATCATTTTCTTACCCAATATACTGTTGTTGTATCTTTTCATTTCATTAATGGAAGATACCGGCTATATGGCCCGTGCAGTATTTATTATGGATAAGGCAATGCATAAGATAGGCCTGCATGGTAAATCATTTATTCCGCTGTTGATGGGATTTGGCTGTAACGTACCGGCGATACTTTCCACAAGGATTATTGAAAGCCGCCGCGACAGGCTGATTACGATGCTGATCAATCCTTTCATGTCGTGCAGTGCAAGGTTACCGGTATATATCCTTTTTATAACGGCTTTTTTCCAATCCTACCAGGGTACCATATTATTTGGCATTTATTTTACAGGTGTACTCCTTGCTATCGGATCAGCCTTGATATTCCGGGCAACTATTTTCCGAAAAAAAGATGTTCCTTTTGTAATGGAACTTCCACCCTACCGCGTTCCAACCCTGAGAAGCATTGTTAGGCACATGTGGCACCGTACCGGTCAATACCTGCGGAAAATCGGAGGAATTATCCTGATATCTTCCATTATAATTTGGGCATTAGGGTATTTTCCTATACATTTTTCCGAAAAGCAACATATTGAATCGCAAATTACAAAACTGAAAACAGAAAATTCTTTATCCAACAAGTCAATAACTATTTCGCAAAAAGATAAAGATTCACTTAACACAGCCGTATCTTCAAAAATAAAAGAACTTACATTTGCTGTAAGTATGGCTCAGCAAAAAAACTCATACATTGGCAGGATCGGCCATTTTATTGAACCCGTGATGCGCCCATTGGGATTTGATTGGAAAATGAGCGTTGCGCTACTCACAGGCGTTTCGGCCAAGGAGGTAGTGGTAGGAACATTGGGCGTTTTATATCAAACAGAAAATTCAGACAAGGGCACTCAAACCCTGGTGGAAAAACTACAGAAGCAAAAATATACATCAGGAATAAAAGCCGGGAAACCTGTTTTTACACCGCTGGTTGCATTGAGTTTCATGCTCTTTATTCTAATCTATTTCCCATGTATTGGTGTAGTTTCGGCCATCAGTCGCGAATCAGGGCATTGGAAATGGGCCATGTTTGTAGTGGTTTATACAACAGTGCTGGCTTACCTGGGTTCGCTGGCATTGTTCCAGATAGGTTCACTTTTTTTCTAAAATAATTATAATGGACTGGTTTGCCTCAAATCCACATATTGTCTTCTATATCCTGCTGATTACAGCTCTTTTACTCACCAGGATTCCTGTGCTGGGAAAATATTTCAGGAGTGTAAATACCTTGGTTCACGAATCAGGCCATGTTTTTACGACGCTATTACTAAGTGGTGAGGTTATTGCTGTAAATCTTTTTGCCGATACATCGGGTACGACCTTAACAAGAGCCAAGGGCAAAATACCACAGGCAATAATTGCTTTGGCAGGATATCCGGTTTCTGCTCTTGCAGGCTGGCTTTGCCTGTTCCTGTTGCACAATGGATATAATCTGTATATTCTTTTTATTCTAACAAGTATTACATTGATAATCATGGTACTGTCACTCCGAAATGCGTATGGATTGTTTTGGGCCGGAACATTTGTTGTACTTAATTTGTTACTCATTTACTTCAACAATAAAACATTCATGTATGCATTTGCGGCTTTTTATTCAGTCATTATTTTTATTGATGCAATCATTTCGTCGTTTGTTTTGTTAATATTATCGATTAAAAACCCGAAAAAAGCCGGTGATGCTACCAACCTGCAAAAGACCACGAAGATACCGGCGGCAATTTGGGCAATTTTGCTTTTAATTTTTACCTTGTTTATCTCCTGGCTTTCGGTGATAAATTATTTCCCATCCGTTAAAAATCTGATTTGACGCACATTATGGTACAGGAAATTATAACCTATCTGATAATAGCAATTGCAAGTGCATTTGTGTTGTACAGTCTGTATGGTACAATTTTCCCTTCCAGGGATAAAATCAACCAACATGGTTGTTCCGGAGGATGCAGTTGCGATGCAAAAACAATGCGTAAAGAGCTATTGAGTAAGAAATCAGGTATTTAAAAATCCCTCTTTAGATTATATTTATAAATCCGACTACAACTTTAAATTTGGGTATAAAAAACTCCGGCTAATAAATCAGCCGGAGTTTATCCCTGATAAGATCAGTGTTATCAAGGTTATTAAGCCTTCAAGGCCTCAATCAGTTTTATTTCTATTTCATCGCATAGTTCAGGATTGTCGGCAAGCAATTTCTTAAGTGCATCACGTCCTTGTCCTAATTTGGTTTCACCATAACTGAACCACGATCCGCTCTTCTTGATAATATTCTTTTCAACTCCAAGGTCGATGATTTCACCATATTTTGAAATTCCTTCCCCATAAATTATATCGAATTCTGCCTGGCGGAAAGGTGGAGCTACTTTATTTTTTACAACTTTTACCTTCACCCTGTTGCCGATAGCAACATCACCATCTTTTATCTGAGTCTGACGACGTATATCCAGGCGAACCGATGCATAAAATTTCAAGGCATTACCTCCGGTTGTTGTTTCAGGATTGCCGAACATAACACCTATTTTTTCACGGAGTTGGTTAATAAAAATACAGCAACATCCTGTTTTACTGATGGTTGAAGTAAGTTTACGAAGTGCCTGCGACATCAGCCTGGCTTGTAATCCCATTTTGGAATCTCCCATTTCGCCTTCAATTTCGCTGCGTGGTGTAAGCGCTGCAACCGAGTCGATAACTATTACATCAATTGCTCCTGAACGAATAAGATTTTCGGTGATTTCGAGTGCCTGTTCGCCATTATCGGGTTGTGAAATAAGGAGGTTCTCGATGTCAACCCCCAGTTTTTGTGCGTAGTAGCGATCGAATGCATGTTCGGCATCAATAAATGCCGCTATGCCGCCTTTCTTTTGCGACTCTGCAATTACATGCAATGCAAGCGTGGTTTTACCTGATGATTCAGGTCCATATATTTCGATAACCCTGCCTTTGGGTAAACCGCCTACTCCCAATGCAATATCCAAACCCAGAGAGCCTGTTGAGATCGCAGGTGTATCATCAATAGCCTGGTCGCCCAGTTTCATAATCGTGCCTTTTCCATATGTTTTTTCGAGCTTATCCATTGTAAGCTTCAGAACATTCAGTTTTTCCTGGTTGCTATCTTCCTTTGCCATTATAATTTGATTTTTTCGTTAATGAGCAAATTTACTTAGTTTCGTTTTGATACAAAAATATAGTTTGAGTTTGACAGGTATTTTTATTAACAAAATATAATGCCAAGTGAAATATTAAAATATTACCTTGGCATTCAGGAACCTAAACTAACAATACTCTCCAGTCTTATTAAGGCTTAAGTATCTGATTTGTATGATTCTTGGTATCAACTTTAGTGAAAACTTTTTCAATTATCCCCTTTTCGTCGATCACGAAGGTTGTTCGGAATACACCATTATAACTCTTCCCCATAAATTTTTTGGGGCCCCAAACTCCGTAATCCAGAATAATCTTCTTTTCTGTATCCGGCAGCAGCGAAAACGGCAGTTCGTACTTTGTTGTGAATTTTTCATGCGATTTAAGTGGATCAGGACTTACACCAATTACCACGTAACCTTTATTCATAAGAGCTGAATGATTGTCGCGCAGGTCACATGCTTCTGCAGTGCAGCCAGGTGTATCGTCTTTCGGATAAAAGTACAGTACTACTTTCTTGCCTTTCAATGATTCAAGGGAAATTTCATTTCCATGCTGGTCAGATGCAGCGAAATGAGGTGCTGCATCGCCGGGTTTTAATGTTGTCATTTTAATTTTATAAAGATTATTTAACTTAAAAGTGCAATATTTAAACAGGGGAGGTTACAAATAGTTCATCAGCTTTACACAACTCAAACATGTTAATCAACAGTTTTAGGTACTTGTTTTGCATAATACCTGCAAAACCCTCTTATTCCACACTCGGCGCATTGGGGCTTCCTAGCCATACATACATATCTTCCGTGTAAAATAAGCCAATGGTGAGCGATTGCCAGTTTATCTTCGGGTATGAATTTTACAAGCTGTTTTTCGGTTTCAAGCGGAGAGCGCGAATTGGTTGTTAACCCGATTCGGTTCGACACCCTGAAAACATGGGTATCCACGGCCATTGCAGGCAGTTTGAAAACAACCGAAGCGATTACATTTGCTGTCTTGCGCCCAACCCCGGGCATTCTTTGAAGTTCATCGATGTCGGAAGGAACAATACCCTTAAATTCATTGACAAGGGTCCTGGCCATTCCTATGAGATTTCTAGCTTTATTGTTGGGATATGAACAGCTTTTTATGAGATTAAAAACCTGTGTTTCCGTGGCTTTTGAAAGTGATTCGGCATCAGGAAATACTTCAAAGAAGGGTGTAGTCAGAATATTAACCCGCTTATCAGTGCATTGAGCGGATAAAATAACAGCCACCAACAACTGATACGGGGACTTATATACCAGTTCCGTTTCAGCAACAGGCATGGCAGATTCAAAGTAGCTTATCACTGCTTTATACCGGTCCTTTTTTGAAATTGTTTTTTGCATGCACATTTATGTTAAACAGGATTAAGTTTCAGCAAGAAGTAAATAGATAATGCTACTATGTTTTTTGTGTCAACACTTGTATTTCAGGCATAATTAAAAAAATATTCTGTCTTTTGTGTATTATGTCAAAATTAATAAAGCGTTGGGTTAAAACAAAAAAAAATCCCGCAACTTGCGGGATCAGATCGTACTTTCATTAGGCTGATCTAGTTAAGCACAATATGGCAGGTTTTGAATTCAGTACAATGTATCACCTGCAAGGCTTTTGAATAACTAATCAGCATCTTCACTGCTTGTGGGTTGGGTGTTAAAATCCCACTTTTTCCCGTATTGGTTGTCCGTGAAGATAAAATAAGGTGTGTAGAGATTTGTATCATCTATTGGGGTTTAGTTGAACTTAATACCCAAAAAACGTCAAAACCTATCGCTTATTGTATAGTTACAAAAAATAATTTACGCTAAACACTCAGAATAATCTCCTTACTATCGATGAGTTTACGCAAATTGATAAGCGCATACCGCATACGTCCTAAAGCTGTATTTATGCTTACTTCCGTTTGTTCGGCAATATCTTTAAAACTCATGTCGCTGTAATGACGCAGAAGGAGAACTTCACGCTGTTCATCCGGCAGGTAATCGATAAGTTTACGAACATCTTCATAAATCTGATCAAGAATCATCCTATCCTCAATGGAATCATCGGTAATCCTAAGGTTGTCGAAGATATCTCCATCCTCGGAATTATTGTCTGCTACCGGAAGTCGTTTCGATTTGCGGTAATGATCAATGATCAGGTTATGGGAAATCCGCATTACCCATTGGATAAATTTTCCTTCTTCTTTATAAATACCTGAGCGCAGCGTATTTATAACTTTTATAAAAGCATCCTGAAATATATCATCAGCCAGATACTTGTCCCTGACGACGAGAAGGATGTACGAATAGACTTTTTGCTTGTGCCTGTTTATGAGAACCTCAAGACTATATTCATTACCGGCGAGATAGTTGCTGATAAGCTCCTGATCGCTAACAATGGGGGTTGACATGTTACCTCCGTATTGGTTAGTAATTAATTTGAGTTTAATAGCGTAGAAATCTGTCGATAATGGTTCCCTTTAGTTATAGATTAATGTATCAGGCGTTGAAAAGTAATATGCTTTATAATAAACACTCATACTTTACGTTGGGCAAATATACAACTTATGTTTATCAAATCGTGAAATTTTGTTAAATGCACAAAAAAAACAGGCTCTGACTTCAATTTATATTTTTGTATATAATTAATTTTGTGCAATATACGTGGATTAATAATATTGTAAAAAAAAATATAACAGGAGGCATTTGTAAGTTTAAGGAATCTTTTTCAACCTTATCTATTCGAAATCTAAGTAGCTTTGCAGCCGATTGAACTGTTCAGAGACCTTAACTCCGGGCTGTTAGTTTTTTTTGAAGCACATGCCATGATCCTTTACGACATTGACCAGTTAGACCCTAAAAAATACATCCTAGTTAAAGGCGCCAGGGTTAATAACCTTAAAAATATATCAGTTGCCATTACCCGCAACAAACTGGTGGTTATCACCGGCTTATCGGGTTCCGGAAAATCGTCGCTTGCTTTCGATACTTTATATGCCGACGGGCAACGTCGCTATGTTGAAAGTTTAAGTTCATATGCACGCCAGTTCCTGGGACGAATGAGCAAACCTGAAGTTGATTATATCAAAGGAATTGCCCCGGCCATTGCTATTGAGCAAAAGGTAAATACCCGAAATCCCCGCTCTACTGTAGGAACATCAACTGAAATTTACGAGTATATAAAGCTGCTTTTTGCGCGTATCGGTAAAACATTTTCGCCTGTATCGGGACAACTGGTTACACGACATACTGTTACTGATGTTGTTAATGCGATAAAGGAACAACCGGCCGGAACTCTTGTAATGTTGTATAGCCCTTTGTCGCCCAAACAAGACCGTACCTTAAAAGATGATCTTACAGTGGTGCTTCAACAAGGTTTCAGCAGGGTTCTTTACAAGCAGAACATATTAAAAATAGAAGATATTCTGGCTGATATAGGAAATTTCGGTTACAATGATATGTCTGTGCTGATCGATCGTTTTACTGTTGATCCAACTGATGAGGACCTTTCATCCAGGGCAGCAGATTCAGCACAAACAGCATTTTTTGAAGGCAATGGAACGTGCCTGGTGAGTCTCAGTCAGGATGGAACTGACCAGCATCTTGAATTTTCGAACCGCTTTGAACTCGATGGTATCACTTTTGAAGAACCTTCGGTACATCTTTTTAGTTTTAATAATCCTTTCGGAGCCTGCAAAACATGCGAAGGATTCGGCAGTGTTATCGGTATTGATGAAGACCTGGTAATACCTGATAAAAGTCTTTCGGTTTATAACGATGCTGTAGCCTGCTGGAAGGGTGAAAAGATGAGTGAATACAAACATATTCTGATTAAAAATGCTCATAAGTTTGATTTCCCGGTTCATAGTCCGTATTATGAACTTTCTCCTGATCAACGAAAATTGTTATGGACAGGGAATAAATATTTTGAAGGGATAAATACTTTCTTCGAAATGGTCGAAAGCCAAACTTATAAAATCCAATACAGAGTTATGCTTTCGAGGTATCGCGGTAAAACGGTTTGCCCGGATTGCCTTGGAACGCGACTGCGAAAAGATGCCAATTATGTGAAAATCAATAAAAAATCCATTACCGATCTGGTTCTGATGCCCATTGAAGATGCACTTGATTTTTTTTCAACTATTCAGCTAACTGAATATGAACATACAGTTGCCGATCGTTTGCTGGTTGAAATAAAAAACAGGCTTGGGTTTCTGTGCAATGTCGGGTTACCTTACCTTACACTGAACAGGCTTTCCAACTCACTTTCCGGTGGCGAATCCCAGCGTATTAATCTTGCAACTTCCTTAGGCAGCAGTCTTGTCGGATCGCTCTATATACTCGACGAACCTAGCATTGGGTTGCATCCCCGCGACACACACCTGTTGATCAAGGTATTGAAAGGACTCAGGGATATGGGAAATACGGTTATTGTTGTCGAACATGAGGAAGAAATTATTAAAGCTGCCGACCAGGTTATTGATATAGGCCCTTTGGCCGGTAGTCATGGTGGAGAACTGGTTTTCCAGGGAACATTTGATGAAATTTTAAAAGATGAAAATAGCCTGACAGGTCAATATCTTTCGGGTAAAAAATCCATTCAATTGCCTGCAAGCCGGAGGCCATGGAATGATTATATTGAAATTCGCGGAGCCCGTGAACATAACCTGAAAGCCATCAATGTCAAATTTCCGCTCAAGGCCATGACTGTTATAACAGGAGTGAGTGGCTCAGGGAAAACCACTCTGATAAAACGAATTCTATACCCGGCCTTGAAAAAAATTTATGGCGGATATGGTGAACGTTCAGGCAAATTCGATCGCCTGGAAGGTGATTATAACCTAATAACTTCAGTAGAACTTATCGACCAGAATCCAATCGGCCGTTCATCCCGGTCGAATCCGGCAACTTATGTTAAAGCATTTGATGATATACGAAGTATATTTGCTGAGCAACCATTGTCAAAATTACGTGGATACAAACCAGGATTTTTCTCTTTTAATGTTGAAGGCGGAAGGTGCGAAGAATGCGAGGGCGAAGGAATTGTTACCGTGGAAATGCAGTTTATGGCCGACCTGCATTTAACCTGCGAAAGCTGTAAAGGCAAGCGTTACAAAGAGGAAGCCATGGATGTTAAATACCACGAAAAAACGATTTCCGACATCCTGGATCTCACTATTGAACAAGCCATTGATTTTTTCTCACATACTTCTGAAAAAACTGCCAATGCCTCACGCGTTGCTTCCAAGCTTAAACCACTTGCCGATGTAGGATTAGGTTATTTAAAACTCGGACAATCATCGGATACTTTTTCAGGTGGTGAGGCCCAGAGAATCAAACTTGCATCCTTTTTAACCAAAGGTGTCAACGACACTCCTACCCTGTTTATATTTGATGAGCCAACAACAGGACTTCATATGCATGATATAAATCGATTGCTGGCAGCTTTCAATGCCTTGCTTGAAAAAGGACATTCGGTAATTGTTATTGAGCACAACCTGGATGTGATCAAAACGGCTGACTGGGTGATTGACCTTGGTCCTGAAGGCGGCGAACAAGGAGGATATGTATTGTTCGAAGGTACTCCGGAAGATCTTTTAAAGATAGATGCATCACATACAGCGCATTACTTAATAAACAAGATGCAATCTTAAATTTTGAATCATAATCCAAATGTCTGCTGGAACCTGGTTTATTCTCAAAGAATGTACTCCTCAGTCCTTCGGACATCTCC
>Ga0208789_1000881_pt1 | contig 21564 bp, 16 predicted proteins | sample Methanotroph_Enr_FD_187368 | JGI IMG/M metagenome (GOLD analysis project Ga0208789, IMG submission 187368) | Enriched soil microbial communities from Old Woman Creek wetland in Ohio, USA - Methanotroph_Enrichment_5 (SPAdes) (version 2) | ecosystem: Environmental > Terrestrial > Soil > Wetlands...
CTTTTGTGTTTTGGTTTGCAAATACTATTTTACACTAAAAGTCCTTTGGTTTTTTCTTTGTATCTATTTTGTTTTCAACACTTTATTGTTAATTGTAATCCATAACTCACGTTATAACTAATTTATTTGTCATCTCTGACTGCATTTAAAAATTAACCTTTACGCTATCGGGATTACCCTTATAAGATCAATAGTGCGATTTTTCAAACCTTCGAATGATGAATTTGGATTAATTCGCGAGATCCACAGGAAAGATATTATTTCAAGCATGCGAGGTTTTGTTTACAGATAGTATATTTCCCAAATCTTCATAACAATATACTATTCTCAATGCTTCAGCGTTAAGTTTTCAAACCACAACTGTTGATAAGTTACCTCACCCCTACTCTTCGCTCCTGACTTTATATAGTACCTTTAATCCTGATTTTCAGCATATAAATATGAATAGATCCCGAATTTTAACCTCAATATTTTGTGTACTGATCACAAGCGTGTATCTACAGGTCTCAGCACAAAAAACAAGCATCTACGACAATCCTCAAGCTGCTTATGATCAGGCAATTGACCTTTTCAGCAAAGCAAAATACGGTTCGGCCCAGGTAGTGTTTGATGAACTGGCTTTAGGGGAAAAGTCAAATATCCAGGCAGGCTCGGAATATTATGCTGCCATGTGCGCTGCTCAACTCTTTCATCCCGATGCAACGATACGTTTCGAAAAATTCATCGGAGCCTATCCTCAGAATGCACAGGTAAATGAAGCCTATTTTGAACTTGGCAAGCTTCAGGTTACTAATAAAGATTACCGTAATGCGATCGAAAGTTTTGATAAAGTGGATAGGTTCGGGCTATCGGAAGAACAGCAAAACGAATTCTACTTCAAATCGGGATATGCCAATTTTAAGATCAATGACCTGAAAAAAGCCCGGGAGAACTTTGCCTTACTTATTGACAAACCTAATAAATACAATTTTCCTGCTAACTATTATTACGCTTATATTGCATACACCGAAAAAAACTATGAAACCGCGCTGAAACATTTTGAACGTATATCCGCCGATGAAACCTTCCGCGATGTGGTGAATTATTATATTATTCAAATCTATGCTTTGCAGGGGCGATACGACGAGTTGCTCGCAAAATCGTTGCCTTTGCTTGAAATGGGTACCGATAAAAGAACCGCGGAAATAGCCCGCTTAACGGCTGACGCTTATTTCCACCAGGGCGATTTCAAAACATCACTTAAGTACTATAAACAATACCTCGATTCAAAGCCCTCCACTGTTTCAACCATCGACAATTATGAAATCGCTTTTGCAAATTATAAAAACGGAAATTATACCTTAGCGATCAACTACTTCCAGCTTGTAGCTAATGCAAAAGATACGCTTGCGCAAAATGCATATTATCACCTGGGTGATTGTTATATTAAAACCAACCAAAAACGCTTCGCTTTTAATGCCTTCAATTCGGCTTTTAAAATCAAATCTGATCCGGCTTTAACAGAAGAATCACTTTTTAATTATGCAAAATTAGCAGTCGAACTTTCGTACAATCCATATAATGAGGCTGTCAATGCAATCCAGGAATACCTCAATAAATATCCTGAATCTGTCCGCCGGGATGAACTTTACGGATACCTGGCTGATTTGTACCTGCTTACCAAAAATTACAAAGGTGCACTTACAAGTATTCAGCAGATTAAAAAGAGGAGTACTCGCCTCGACGTCGCCTACCAGAAAATTGCTTATTACCGCGGAGTAGAGCTTTTTAACGAAACAGATTATGACGGGTCCATCTTACTTTTTGCGCAGGCAAGAGAACTCACTTCCGACAATTCGATTAAAGCATTATCCTCCTACTGGACCGGGGAAGCGTATTATCGCACTGCCCGATGGGACCAGGCTGTTGAAGCCTTTAATAAATTCCAGGTAACTCCTGGAGCTTTGAGCCTGACTTTGTTTAATACAGCAAACTATAACATAGGCTACTGCTATTTTAAGAAGAAAGATTATTCCAAAGCTGCAAATAGTTTCCGGAAATACCTGTCAGAAAAGAAGACAGACTCAAAGCTGGCAGGTGATGCCAACCTCCGCCTTGGAGATTGTTACTTTATGACCAAAGACTATGCAAGTGCAATTGAATATTATCAGAACGCCGTGGCAGCAAAGGTAAATGATGCCGATTATGCTATGTTCCAGGCCGGCATATGCTATGGCGTGCAGGGTAATATGGATAATAAAATTGCAACCTTGCGGAAAATGCTTCAATCCTACAGCAAATCAAATTATACCGATGATGCTTTATACGAAATCGGCTTAACCTTTAATGTAACCGACCGTGATAAAGATGCTCTTACTTATTTTCAGCGTGTAGTAAAAGAATTCCCTAACAGCCCTTATGTAAAAAAATCCTTGTTAAAAACCGGGCTTATATTATTCAACCAGAATCACGACCAGGAAGCACTTGATATACTAAAACGGGCTGCTAAAGATTATCCTGGCTCAACTGAATCGAAAGAAGCACTGAGCAGTATAAAAAGTATTTATGTCGAGATGAACCAGGTTGATGAATACATGGATTTCACAAAACAGGTTCCGGAGGCTGATATTTCACGCTCCGAGCAGGACTCACTCACGTATATTGCTGCCGAAAACCAATATATGAACGGCAATTGCGACAAAGCAACAGATGGATTTACCAGTTATATCGCCAAATTTCCTGAAGGATCCTTCATTTTGGCGGCTAACTTCTACAAAGCCGAATGTGATTACAAAGCACAGCGTTTCGACAAGGCTATGAAGAGTTATGATTTCATTTTAAGCCAGCAACGCTCACGATTTACCGCCAATGCAGCGGCAAGAGCTGCCCAGATCAATTACCAGCGGACAAATTATGAAGCAGCACTCGAAGACTATATCCGCCTCGAAGAATCCGCCGATCAGCCGGGTATGACAGTTACTTCGGTAACAGGACAAATGCAATGCAACTACCTGCTCCAACGCTATGGGATGGCAATACAATCAGGACAAAAACTGCTAACCCTCGACAAACTTCCTGATAACCTGGCTACTGAAGCACATTTTACCATTGCCCGTTCAGCGTATGCACTCACTAATACTGAACTTGCCCGCAAAGAATTTGAAGAAACCCTGAAACTTTCGAAAAACGAAATGGCTGCTGAAGCTAAATATATGCTGGCTCAACTAGAGTACGAGGATGCAAAATATGATGAGTGCGAAAAATCGGTTTTCTCCTTATCCGAAAACTATGCTTCCTACGATTATTGGGTTGGCAAAGGATTTCTCCTTCTTTCGGATGTGTATGTAAAAAAAGGGAACACCTTCCAGGCAAAACAAACCTTACAAAGCATAATCGATAATTATGAAGGCAAGGACCTGGTGACGATTGCGCGTCAAAAGCTTGCTGCAATTGGCACAGCCAACTAATTGGAACGCATTGTTTAGCTAATCGGAAAGTTGTTAAAATTTATTTTAAAAAGCATATGAGAACATCAAAATATAAAATCACACGTTTACCATTAGTTTGTTTTTTTGCACTGGCAGTTTCGTCAACAGCACTGGCACAGGTGAAAACCTATAATGAAGAAATTACAGTGGTGGCACCTTTCAATCCTATTATTCCTGATGCTTTTAAAATCAGCAGCAATCCCACAATCAACGACGCCACTACTACCATTCCTTTAATGAATTATAACATTATGCCCAGGATTGCCGATGTAAGGCCTGAAATTGAACCCTTACCTGCCGTTAAACTGGTTGCCGAACCATTGAGTAAGTTGTACCGCAATTACATCCGTGCAGGTGCCGGCAATTATTCAGCATTGTATGGTGAATTATTTATGAGTTCACTGCGATCAAAAAAATATCTTACTTCGGTACATCTCAAACATCAATCAGCATCCGGCGAAATCAGGAATTACGGCCCACCGGAAAACAGCCGTAACGAAGCCGAAGCAACCGTCACAAGGTATTTCGACGCACACACACTCACCGGAAAAGCTTTTTATTACCGCGACGGGCTTCATCTTTATGGATTTAAACCTTCTGATTTCCCCGATACAATTATCCTGGCAGACGATGTAAAACAGCATTATTCTACTGCCGGCGCCTCTGCAACTTTCGGCAGCAGCTATAAAGACACGGATAAACTTAACCATACTTTCGGATTGTTATACTATCATATGGCCGGTATGAGCGAAAACAAGGAAAACAATGTAAACTTCACCACAACCCTCGACAAACGATACGACCTATTTAAACTAGATAATGACCAGGTGCTGGGCATAAATGCAGGCTACAATTTCTTCGACCAGCACAATTCATTGGGAAAGTCCCGCAGCAGCATTTTCATGATCAATCCTTTTATTAAGGCCGATGTCAACGAATACAGTTTTATGGCCGGATTTAAAATGAATGTAGCTTCTGATACACTTACTTCCAAAAATCATTTTTATCCTGTAGCTGAAGCCCGTCTCGAACTCATCCCTGACGCGCTAAAATTATACGCAGGTATCAGCGGCGGAGTTGAACGCACATCGCTGCAAAGCATCACGGAACAGAACTTATACATCAGTTCGGTACTACCCTGGGATTTCATAAATGATAAATTTAAAATCTACGGTGGATTCCAAAGCAATATTAGTCGCAGCTTCAACTTCAATGGTAGTATTTCCAGCAGTTCGTATGAGAATTACCCGTTTTTTGTTACCGACACCAGCAACTATCTGCTTAACAGTTTTACTTTGTTATACGATAATGTAGGTGCAGTGAAGATCAAAGGAGAACTTGAATTTGTAAAATCAACCCGCTTACACCTGGCAATTACCGGAACCTATGCACATTACAAAACCAACCAGGAATATGCATGGTACAAGTCCGCTTATGAATTCGAATTAACAGGCAGGTACGACATGCAGAGTAAAATTATTCTTACTACCAAAGTTGTTGTAAACGGACCGGTTTGGGGATTGACCCCAACCTCTGATCCGCTTTTTGATGGCATTGGTGAGCCATCATACGTACTAACACCTGAAAAGCTGAAAGGATGGACTGATATAAACCTCGGAGTTGAATACCGGTTTACCAAAGCGCTTTCATTCTGGCTCAACATTAACAACCTCACCAATAATAAATATTACCGATGGGTAAATTACCGCACGTATGGAATTAACTTGCTGGGCGGGGTGAGCTATTCGTTTTGATGAGAGGGGAGTGAATAGAGAATAGTGAATAGTGAATAGTGAATAGAGAATAGAGAACAGTGAATAGAAAATAGTGAACAGAGAACAGTGAATAAAAAAGAGACAACCACCATCAAGAAAATAGCACAAACAGGAACTAATCCTATATTATCAGGTGAACTTCGTCTTTATGTCAATTAAATTTTCTCCTATGGAAATCGTCTTTATCTGCCCTTTTTCGACTCCCTAAGGGACGGGGTCAAACGAAAAAGGGCAGATGCAATGAGCTTCTAAAAAATAGATTCTTGATTTTTGAAAAATCCCCATTGTTTGTATCTGACTGAAAAACGGTTGTTTGCATCTTGGTTAGATGAAAGTGAACTAATCCAGCTTCCTTGTAGCAGTCAGGAAGGACTATTGAAAGGACTATATTTGATTCAACAAAATTCCAGGTTCTATCGGGATCAAATCCGCAATCCGACATCCAACTTCCGAAATTTCAAATCCTGATTTCTGAAATCCGAAGCCACAACCCCTAACCAATCAATACTTCTTCAGTTTGCTGTTTCCAATATCAGCCATTAATATATTAAAAAAGCATGACTGAGTAGAAAAGAAAGTCAACTGTAAATATCCGTCAATAAACCAGGATACGGGCAAACTAAGAAAATACCGGCGTTTTGTGGGGAAGTAAATAATCAGGAATTTGAAATCAAAAGAAGATCAATATCTTGAACCGGAATAATTTCACGAAAGTAAATCAGTTCTCATTTGATTGACCATAAGGATGATTTTCTGCTCAACGCAGTTAATTAACTCACTGAGATTTCCATCACTCTTTCCTTCTTTAGCTAAATCCTCTATCACCTGGAAAGTTTGCTGCAACGCGGTTGCACCGAAAAACGAAAAGTGTGGTTTAAGTTTATGTGCCTGTTGCCTCACGATTTCCATTTCTCCCATTTCGTAAGCTTTTTTGATCGTTGCTAAAGAGCCCGGGGTATTGATAACAAACATTTCAACAATGGAACGGACAAATTCGGGATCATCCACATCAAACATATCAAGCGAATACAGTTTTCCTAATGGTGTGCCATTTTCAGCCAACAATCCGCTTTCAGAAATGCAGCCTTCCGATTCACTCTTCAAATAGCGAGAGAGTTTCGTTTTCAGTTCCCGTTTAGTAATCGGTTTTTGAAGATAATCATCAAATCCGGCTGTTGCCACAATACTCATAATATTATCATCATTATGAGCAGTGAGTGCAATGATAATATGTTTCTTCCCATTTGACACTTCTCGTTCCCTGAGCATGGTTGCCGCCTGCAAACCGTTAATGCCAGGCATCTCAATGTCCATTAAAATAATACTGGGTTCAATTGTTTCAATCCCTGCCATTAGCTTATCAGCACTATCCATGCATAAACTGTCATAGCCCATTTGTTTTAGATATTTCGAGAATAGAAAACGGTCAGAATCAGAATCTTCGACCAATATTATCGTACGGTTAACGATCATTAGGGGTACTATTAATAGATGGAGCAAATGTAACAACTATTTCATTATGAAACACATCAGTTTTTTAAAAATCTGCATTTTCACGTTGAACAAATGCTTTTGTTGATAACAATCCACAGGCTGCATCTATATCAAGACCACGTGAAGCTCTTATGGTAGTAAAAATTCCTTTTTCATTGAGAGCTTTTTGAAATTCGAATAATCTTTCTTCGTTCGTGCGGGGAAGTGGCACATTGGGTACAGGATGAAAACGAATGAGGTTGATCCGGCAACGTGTTTTGTTTAATAAACGGGCCAGTTCTTTCACATGCCTTTGCGTATCGTTTAACTCACCAAACACAATGTATTCAATTGATACACGCCTGTACTTCCCCAGTTCGGCTTTATTGATAGTTTCAATTACTTCCCTGATCGGATATACATGCTGTATTGGCATAAGCCGGCGGCGCTCGTCGTCGAAAGGTGAGTGTACACTTACAGCCAGGTTGCATTTGCTTTCGCGGAGAAAGACCTCCATGGCCGGAACAATACCAATAGTTGAAACTGTAACTTTACGTGCACTTAGTTCGAAACCATAGGCGGCAGTTAATATTTCCTGGGCTTTCATCACCTCTTCAGGATTATCGAAAGGTTCGCCCATACCCATGAAAACGATGTTGGTAATTAATTCGCGTTCGGGTAAGCTGCGCAACTGGTTAAGAATTTGTCCTGCCGACAACTGCGCCTGGAAACCTTGCCTGCCGGTGGCACAAAACAAACACCCCATTTTGCAGCCTACCTGCGACGATATACAGAGCGTATTCCGCCTTTCTTCAGGAATAAAAGCAGTTTCAATAAACCGATGGTCGCTCACGGGGAACAAATATTTTTTAGTGCCATCATTCGATTGCTGAACTTTTGTCGAATCAACAATGCCCAGATCATAATGCTCAGCCAGGAGTAAGCGGGCTTTTTTCGAAATATTCGTCATCTCATCGTACGACTGAATATTTGTTTTATACAGCCAATATGCAAGTTGTGAAGCAACAAACGCCGGAAGATCCAGCTCTATGGCAATGCGTTTCAGATCCGAAAGGGTTTTCCCAAGCAGATGTTCTTTTTGGATGGATGAATCGGCAAGTAACATTTATATTCAGAAATATATTTCAGCCACTATGTTACTGAAAGCAATTCCTTTACTCATAAGGATATCTCTGCATTCAACAACCATTTCGGCGCTTCCGCAAAGGTAATACTTTTGATCTTCGGGTAGTTCATCATTTTCCTCAAGATATTGAGTTACACGGCCATTATAAACGTCATCGCCCTCCTGTTGTGAACAACAGCGCACATAGCGTGAGCCAAAATCACGGGCAAGTTTATCACTAAAATAAAATTCATTCAGGGTTCTCGATCCGTGTATCAGGGTCTTATTGCCACCTAAACCTGAACGATACATACTATAAAACGGGGCGATCCCGGTACCGGCAGCAATCCAGTATGCAGGTTCATCGGATCCGGAATATGTACCAAAAGGAACAGTAATATAAAGTATATCACCGGGATTTAAAATGGCCAGGTTAGGGGTAAGTTTCCCTCCGGGCTTTATGTTGTATAGGATATCGATAGTTTCGTCATTTTCGCCGCTGGCTATGCTGTATAGCCGTGCATCATCATTTTGTGATATTGCCAGGCCCAGAACCTGCCCGGCCCTGAAGGTAAAATCGCGAATAAAGGAAAGCAGGAAAACATTGTGTGAAATTTCAATATTTGAAGTGATGGTAACCGATTTAAACTTTATGTTCGGTTTTGATTCAACTGAGTTCATTATAAATGTTTAATTATTCTTTTCAATTATTAAACGAACAAACCCTGGAATGGTTCAATGGAAACATAGTTTTAAATTATACCTGATCAATCATTTTAAACGAAAGCGTTTTTGCATTTTTCCGAATAAGTGTAGATTCTGAATGTTTTTTTTGTATCTTTAACCTTTAAAAATTGTATAGCTCTTACATCTAATAGTTGGTACCAATGAAAAACATATTGCTGCTTAGCCTGATATCCATTTTTGTTTTTTCAACAATTATCCTGCATGGCCAGGAGAAATGCAAAGTACTTAAACCCAATTTATCAGGCACTTATAAAGGCAAATGCAAAAACGGCCTTGCAAACGGTAAAGGGATTGCTATAGGTAAGGATAAGTATGAAGGCCAGTTCAGCAAAGGGTTGCCTCAAGGAGAAGGCACTTACACATGGTCGAACGGCTCAACCTATACAGGCGAATGGGCTGCAGGAATGAGGCATGGAATTGGGAAATACACTTCATCAGTTAATGAAAAAGACAGTGTACTAAACGGGGTATGGCAAGAAGACAAGTATGTTGGACCTATTCCCAGAAAGCCTTATGTTAACTATAATTCAGGGGTTGACCGCTATAATTTTCAAAAAAACAATACCACGGAAAGCAGGGTTTTAATTAATATGTATCAGAGCGGGACCCGTAACCTGGGTATATCGAACTTTATGATGTCCACAACCAGCGGGTCCGATACAAAAATCTGGCAATCAGTTGGTTATGATTTTGTTGTATTTCCGGTCTCTATAAAAATAATGTACACTTCCTGGAACAAAATCCATACTATACAGTATAATGTTAAGTTCGATTTCGAGATATTTGAACCCGGAGATTGGACAGTTGAATTGCACAATTAAACTTAGTGTAAGTAAAATTAAGAAATTCAATGGCAGAATATAATGATATCGGATTTTTCCTTTAAACACTGACCTTTTGCTTATCAACACTTAAAATACTCTGAATAATGCAGTTGAAAATCTGATTTAAAATACACAAGCTAATCCCAGGGAATAACCCTGATTTCATGATTAACTGAATCCATATCTCATTAGTAAAAAACAGTTAGACAAAACAAAGTAAATGGAACGTTTCATTGCCTTTGGGATTTTAAGCATACTACTTGTATTTATATCCTGGCGGACTTTATCTAATTTAAAAAGTCATGGATTTTACCGTTTCTTCAGTTGGGAATGCATAATCTGGCTGTTGGTTTCAAACTATACATTTTGGTTTGACAATCCTTTTGGCATAAAACAAATATTTTCATGGATTATGCTGTTCGGGGCTGCTTACCTGGTAATTGCAGGAGCTATACTTTTAAAAAAATCAGGAAAACCAATCACGGATAGGGATGAAAAAACGCTTTATACGTTCGAAAAAACCACGGAGCTGATTGATCATGGGATTTTCAGGTTTATCCGTCACCCACTTTATTCCTCCTTATTATTTTTAACATGGGGAATATTTCTAAAGCATACGTCAGTCGGGTTGTTGGTTGTAGCCCTGCTTTCAACTGCATTCCTTTATCTTACCGCATTGTTTGATGAAAAGGAATGTATTAGTTACTTCGGCGAAAAGTATAGAGATTATATGAAACGGAGCAAGCGCTTTATCCCGTTTGTTTTTTGAAGAATTCATCGGGTGGGAATAATTTTCAAAACTGAGGTTTTGCAATGCAATTAACTTCTCCTTTAAAATACCTATAAACGTCAGCTTATAGAGCAATGCATCTCTGATTTAATTTAAAGTTCAATACAAAAAAATCTTAATGAAACATTCCGGTTATTCCGATTAAAGGGGAAAATATAATGATGCACCGGGTGTGCGATTTTGAAAAAAAAAAGAAAATAACATATGCTCTATTGCAATATTTAAAAAAAGTTGTAAATTAGCAATAAGTATTGGGAAGCGATTAAAATATCTGAGGAATAAATAGAAATGTTCGGCTTGTAAACATATTTGTATTTCAAAACGTTTTATTAAAATAAGCAAATACCAGGTTGAAACTCTATATAAAATATATGGTCTCAATTCGCTGCAAAATGGTAGTGAAGTCGGAGTTGGATAAACTCGGGCTGCATTATTCAAAAATTAGCCTGGGCGAAGTAGAGGTTAAAGAGGAAATTACGCCTGAACAAATTGATCAGCTCAAAAAATCGCTTCGAAAATCAGGGCTCGAACTGATGGACGACAAAAAAGCCATTCTGATTGAAAGAATAAAAAATGTAATCATCGAGATGGTACATTACTCTGACGAACCGCCTAAAATAAATTTTTCCGACTATCTTAGTGAAAAACTTAACCATAACTATACTTACATGGCTAATCTTTTTTCGGAAGTTACAGGCATTACTATTGAACATTACATTATAGCACACAAAATCGAACGGGTGAAGGAATTGCTTTTATACGACGAACTCAATCTTACCGAGATATCATACATGCTTAGTTACAGCAGCGTGGCACATTTATCAAGCCAGTTCAAAAAAATTACCGGATTAACACCCACCTACTTCAGAAAGCTCAAGAATAAAAAGCTTTTAACTCTTGATAAAGTATAATTACACTCACTTTCAGCCGACCACTGAAGGCTGGTCTTTAAATGTGCTGGTCTTTAAAATGTGTGAATTATATAAATATTAACCAGAATTATGTAACCCTTTTTGCAATTATTAAAGTTAATTTTATTCTGCATTAAAAAGCGTCAACTGGCTGAAAGTAAATTCAGAAGCTATTCTAAACTCACATTGCTTGATCATCCATTTCCGGTAAAAAATCCGGAGATCAATTCCATCACTTATATTATCTGAATGCGTGACATTTCCTTTCGGTCATTTATGTTTTCACCATTCGAATCGTTTTCTTCAAGATTAAAACGATTTAGCTAAAACTTCAAGTTAAACTTTATTTACTACCCTTTTAAAATTAATTGATATGGACGAGATCCTCACCCCGGAACAATGGTACGAACTTCAAGGCAGAATCAGGCAACAATATCCTGAACTATCAGATGCGGATCTACAGTATCATGAAGCTATTGAAAAGGATATGCTGCAAATGGTAGAATTTCAGCTTATAAAGACGAAAGCAATTATGAAAGAACTAATTGCAGGACATTACCCACTTCGACCCCTGAAACTTCATTGGCATAGAAAAAATCGTACCCGACACAATGTAAGCTGATGTAGAGCTTAGAATGTATAAGCATTTGAAATTACATTGTTGGCTATTGCTTAGGTAAAGGGCAGCAATCCTTTTTTTATGAAAATAATTGGAACCGGATTGCAGCTCATGCTAAAAGTGTGAATTATATAAAATATTCCCGGAATTATATAAAATATTTTTACAATTTCTTATGAAATTTGTATAAACTATAGAATGAATCCCCCAGATATATTCATATGACCGAAATCGAATTTCAATATAAACTTATCAGCCTTCAAACACCTATGATGCGTTTTGCATATAGTCTAACCTCTGATGATGAAGATGCGAAGGACCTCTTGCAGGAGACGTTTCTGAAAGCCTTGAAATATTGCGATAAGTTCGTAAGCGAATCGAATTTCAAAGCATGGATATGCACTATAATGAAGAATACTTTTTTGAACAATTATCACCGCTCGGTGCGACATTATAATTATTGCGAATACTCTAAATCAGAGTTATATAGGTATGAAGCCCCAGGTGCCGATGACCCCAATTCGATCTATTTCTCAAATGAACTTGAACAAATGATTAATTCGCTGAATGACGAAATACGGGTACCTTTCATAATGCACCAGCAAGGATATAAATACAAAGAGATCGCCGATTCGCTTTCGTTGAATATTGGAACAGTTAAGAGCCGCATCTTTGATGCAAGAATGAAACTGAAAAGACAACTGAACTGATCCATTAAATCTCAGAACAGGATCGGTTCAGTTATCAACATACATGTAACCTCAGGCCATGTAGTGGATAGCGCCTGGGATTATGCATGCCAATTTGCACGCGTTTTGTTAAAAAGACCGAAAAAAAACATCGTGCTGAAAATGAACCGGGAAAAGAAAGCAAATTATTGCTGCATTAGAATATTATTGCCGAAAAATAGCCTGAGCCAATTTAGTAATAGCTAACTTGATTAATTCCTAAACTTCAAAAAAGACAAAAGATAAAAGGATAAAGACAAAAGGATCAAAACATGATGAAGGCAATCATAAAAATCATCTTTACAAATAAAATTATGAAAATGGTTTGCAACTGCCTTACTTTTATCTTTTTACTTTTATCTTTTATCTTCTGCACGAATAATACAAGCTAAGTATCTAACCAATAAATAATTGAAAAAACATTTTTCAGTCGAAGGCAAAACCAGATACACCAGATATGCTTTTTTTCGATAAATTTGTAATTGCTTGCCAAAGGGTCATTAGGTAATTACACTATTCACCGACCACAAAAAATGCTTTACATGAACACCAGAAAACCAAAACCGGCAGTAATACCAAAAGAAAAAAATTCTGATCCGGTTGCCAGCCAATTTCCAATTGTATGCATTGGGGCATCTGCCGGCGGGCTTGAAGCGCTGGAACAATTTCTGGGCAATGTACCTGCATACAGCGGAATGGCATACATCGTAATCCAGCATTTGGATCCTACCCAAAAAGGAATGCTGCCGGAGTTGCTTCAGCGGGTTTCTAAAATTCCTGTTGTCCAGGCAAAAGACCGGATGACTGTAAGGCCTAACGGGGTGTATGTAATTCCACCTAACAAAACCATGTCAATTTTTAAAGGCGTGCTTCACCTGTTCGAACCCATTGAGATCAGGGGACTTCGCCTTCCGATTGATTTTTTCATGCGTTCACTAGCCGACGACCGCAGGGAAATGAGCGTAGGAGTTATTCTATCGGGCATGGGCTCCGACGGCAGCACGGGGATCAGGGCCATTAAAGAAAAGAACGGGATAGTCATGGTTCAGGAACCTGACACGGCAAAATTCGACAGCATGCCCCGCAATGCCCTCACTTCCGTGCAGGCCGATATTGTGGCCCCGGCCAACGAGTTGCCGGGGAAACTCCTGGCTTTCCACAAACACATTCCTGTTATTAAATCAGGGCTGGAACTGGATGTTAAGAATCAGACTTCTCTCGAAAAAATCATTATCCTGCTTCGGATCCAGACCGGGAATGACTTCTCGCTGTACAAAAGAAATACAGTGTATCGCCGCATCGAACGACGCATGGGTGTCCACAAGATCGAGAAAATAACTTCATATGTGCATTTCTTACAGGAGAACCCAAAAGAAATTGAAATACTTTTTAAAGAATTGATGATTGGCGTAACCAACTTTTTCCGCGATGCCAACGTATGGGAAAAGCTTAAAGAAAATGTTATCCCTGCCATTCTCGTTACCCAGCCGGCCAATTCAGTTTTGCGTGCATGGATACCGGGATGTTCAACCGGGGAAGAAGCATATTCATTAGCCATCATATTTAAGGAAGCGATTGAAAAAATCCGTCCCCAGGGAGGTTTTTCGTTACAAATATTCGCTACCGATCTTGACAACGAAGCGATTGAGAGCGCCCGAAAAGGTTACTTCCCTTCAAATATTACTGCCGATGTATCAACTGAACGGCTGAACCGGTTTTTCACTGTAACCGACGGTGGTTACCTCCTCAAAACTGAAATAAGGGAAATGATTGTGTTTGCTCATCATAATATAATCCTGCATCCGCCTTTTACAAACATCAATATCATTTCGTGCCGCAACCTGCTTATTTACCTGGAAACCGAATTGCAACTTAAACTGTTAAGCCTGTTTTACTATAGCCTTAACCCTGAAGGCATTCTGTTGCTTGGCAATTCCGAATCGCTGGGAGCGCAAGGTCATCTTTTTTCAGCCATAGATAACAAATTGAAAATTTACAAACGGTCAGGCAACAATCCTACCCCCGAGTTATTCGATTTTCCTTCTTCATTTGCCCGGATAAAATCAACCATCACTGAAAAACAGGTACCTGCCAAATTGCCCGTAAGTATTCAATCCCTGGCCGACCAGCTCCTGTTACAACAATTTTCCCCTCCCGGTGTATTGGTAAACGGGAAAGGCGACATCATCTATATCAGCGGCCGCACCGGGAAGTACCTCGAGCCTGCTGTAGGCAAGGCAAACCTTAACATTTTTGCCATGTTGCGCGAAGGATTGCGCAACGAATTCCCGGCTGCCTTCCGTAAAGCAATCATGACTAAAGATGAGGTGGTTATTCGCAATATAAAGACAGGCACGAATGGAGGCACGCAAACAGTGAATGTTACCATCAGGTGGATTGATAAACCCGAACCGCTAAACGGGATGCTAATAATAATTTTTACGGATGTACCGGATAATATTGAGATTAAAAACGGATCGATAAAAGGGAAGAAAACCATTTTAACCAACCGTCTGCAGGAGTTGGAGACAGAGCTACAGAAAACCCGAGAAGAAATGCAGAGCACACTCGAAGAAATGCAGACTTCACAGGAAGAACTTAAATCGGCTAACGAAGAATTACAATCAACTAACGAAGAATTGCAATCGACCAACGAAGAACTCACAAGTTCCAAAGAAGAAATGCAAAGCCTGAATGAAGAACTTCAAACGGTGAATGCAGAATTGCAGTCGAAAGTTGACGAATTTTCGCGGGTAAACAATGATATGAAAAACCTGCTTAACAGCACCGATATTGCCACCTTGTTTCTCGATAAGGAATTGAATATCCGTCGATTTACCAACCAGGCCACTAAAATATTTAAACTCATAAAAAGCGATATCGGACGGCCTTTTACCGACCAGGTTTCAGATCTTGTGTACCCCGAAATGACTGCCGATGCTCTCGAAGTACTTAGGACACTCATCTATACAGAAAAACAAGTTACTACCAGGGATAAGCGGTGGTATTCCGTGCGTATTATGCCCTACCGCACCTCCGACGATCGGATTGACGGGCTGGTCATCACATTTATCAATATTTCAGAGCATAAGCATTTGGAAGCTCATTTGCTCGAAACCGGGCAAGAACATAATTGGATTCTGAATTCATCCTCTGACCTGATTGTTAAGTTGTCAACCAAGTTAAAAATACTTGACATTAATCCCAAAGCTGAAAAATATTTTGGTAAAAAACATTCGGATGTTACGAACCAAAATTTTCTAAAGATGTTTATTCCCGAAAAGGCACATCGAAAAGTTGAAAATGAATTAAATATTCTGTTGAGTGAAATGCATGAAAGCAGTTTACTTATGCCCATAATAGTTGCCAAAGGTAATATAACAGAGGTTGATTGGAGGGTATGTGTGTTACTCGATGCCTTGGAAAATCCTTCAGGACTAATTTTAATTTCGAAAAACAATTCAATCCATGATTAACGAAGAAATAGATTTCACAGATCCTCAGATGCTACGCCATAAAGCAGAAGAACAGTTGAAAAAGCAGCAAAAGAAAACGCCCCAATCGCTTCTTGATGCTGATGCAAAAAAAATCCTTCATGAACTGCAGGTGCACCAGATAGAGTTGGAGATGCAAAACGAAGAGTTACACCATGCGTATGAAACAACAGAGGCCACACTTAAGAAATACACAATGTTGTACGATTTTGCCCCGATAGGCTATTTTATACTCGATTACGATGGCAGCATAAGCGATTTGAACTTCACTGGGGCTGAAATGCTCGGCGACAGGCGTATTGGCCTGTTAAACAGCAACTTTAAACTTTATATTGCTGATGAATCGAAGCTTGTATTTGATGATTTTTTCAGAAAAGTATTTGCCAATATTTTGAAAGAAACCTGTGAGATAATGCTCGGTTATGATGGTTGCCCTTTAGGAACTGTTTACCTGGAAGGCATCTCAACCGGCGACGACAATAAATGCTTCTTATCGGTAGTTGATGTTTCCCTGTTCAAGAAAACAAAATAATCCCTGAAGACAAACAATGGTTTTCTTTTTTGGGAATTACCTGGAAGAATTATTTAGTGCTTTCGATACCAATCTTATATAATTGCTGAAAGGGAATTCCTGCAGCAAGGTGATTGATATTTATTTATACTCTCAGTATTTCAGTGCCAGCTCCTTAAAATATGATAACCTTAAAATATTCCGTTTATGCAAAAGTGTGAATGATGTAATTTTTTTACATAATTATATAACGCATTCTATCTCCAAATGAATCAATTTTGCATCGACATAATAACTCAGACTTGCTCTGACATTATTCTTCTTTTTGAGTAATGGAATCATGGTAAACAAAATCATGGATACCACCGAAATTGAAAAACTGAAAGCCCATGTTACGGCTGATATAATCAACTATGTACCTGATTCTGTTGTTATTAAGACCATCCTGAAAAAACCTTCCGGCAATATCAGCATCATGGCATTTGATAAAGGGGAAGGCTTGGCCGAAAAAACAATGCCTTTTGATTCCTTCGTTCAGATTATTGAGGGCAGCGCAAATATAATCATCGACGGGGAATCCAATATGCTACAGATCGGCCATTCCATTATAATACCGGCTCATGCTTCGAGCCTGGTAAAACCTGACGGGCGGTTCAAAATGATACTCACCACGCTTAAAAGCGGGTATGAATAATATCTCCTACCATCAGTATAATCTTCACCAAGCTAGTACAAATCTTCTTAATCTGAATAAACTTGTTGTTACAACAAACAGATTTTGCACTCCATACACAGATCTATAAAAGGAAGAAGGCACAACTCAATTTTGACAAGTACAATTGATCTGTAAAATCGCATAAAACAATCATCATGAATAGTCTGCTTCATATGACCGCAGTGATTCTCATCATCTTATGGGCTATTGGGATTTTTGCCTTAAGTGCCGGTCCAGTCATACATATACTGCTTGTAATGGCAGGTGTAACCATCTTATTACAAACAGTTCGGGAGAACAGGGAATTTGAACGATAATTGTAATTTTTTCGGTTAAGTTCTCGGAAATATCGCCAGTACAACTTAATAATTACAAGTTGATCCGTTCTTCCAACAAAAAACCTGAATAACAGGAGGCATATTGGCGATTCCTCAAGATAGATTTTTGAGGTTATTTAATAATATCACTCGTATTCTCAGGCTATAAGTACACATTGCCTGGCATATAGAAAATCAGATCAATGCATTGAGCACTAAGCACTGACCATTTCCAAAAACAGCACCATTTTTTAAAGAAAAGTGACAATATAAGAATCCATTTAAAAACAGGATTGTGATTAGTTTATATAGAGTCCATTAATAAAGGAATATTATAAAAGAAAAAAAAGGACGAGGGTAAATTTCCAATGCTGGTACTTTATACCATTGCGTGTAAAATCGTCAGCAGAAATTTTGCTGTAATAAACAGATCTATACCTTATGTGAATATGTAAAAATATGCTGCTTAGAGATTTTTTACTTGCTTTTTGTCATAGAATGCATCTGTAAATTTTCTAAATGCGATTAAAAGAGATACCTATAGCGGAATCAGGTAAGCCGCAATAATGTGACAGGCCAAACCCAAAAGCACGAATACATGAAATACTGTGTGTACAAATTCGTGTTTAGCCAAAGCGTAGAAGAACGAACCTGCGATATAAAATACTCCGCCGGCTGCCAGCCAATACAAAACGGGAAGACAGTCTTCTGCCCGGGCAACGTCGATAAAGGGTTTGATGGCGATTAATACAACTGAACCCATAAGTACATAGGAAGCCGTTTTTAGATTGTTATTTGGCTTGAGTGCGCCAATACTAAATCCAATGCCTATAAAGGCAACTACCCAGATCACGGCAAAGAGTCCCCAACCCCATACACCTTCGTTTCGTAACAATACCAAGGTGAAAGGTGAATAAGTAGATGCAATAAGTACATAGATGTTGGCGTGATCGAAATGACGTAAAACAGCTTTTAGTTTTGGCTCCCTGACATAGTGGTATAATGTGGACGACAGCATACACGCCAGCATACCGAACCCGAATATGGAATATGCCACAGTAGCCCACGCATTGCCTGCTGCAATTGATCTGTTTAAAAACACGACGGTAGCAACTGCAGCCATTATCGCTCCGAAGGCATGAGTCAGGTAATTCGCCTTTTCTTCCCGCTTACTATAAACTTTTAGATTTTGCATTACTGTATCAGATATAAATTATACCCTTATTGGCGCGTCTCCACATGGGTGACAGTATAATTAGCTGTTATTTATTGCAAATTTACTAATTCAACCTGAATTGTGGAGGTTCTATACATGACAGCAATGAAAGTGTTGAATAAAAAAAGCACCATATATTTATATACAGTGCATTATCCATCTTAATTGTACTTTGCTTGTGGAGCTGCCGGAAATTGTTTTACGAAACTGATATTAATTTGAGGTGAACTCCGTGTTAAAATCTGGTGCCTGCAAGCCGATATTTAAAAAACGGAACGCCTGGGTGATTCTATTAGCCCGGCTTTTAGCAAATACATTTTCGATCAACCGATTATAAAGGATACGCTAGAGAAATATTTATCCGAAAACCATCCCATCCGGGTTTCAACACGCTTTGGGTAGCTGGATTCAGAACCTGTGAGTTTTTTCTGTTATCAACATAGAAACCTTGCTTACTGAATTGTATCATATACCCTGCATAAAAGCCACAGATAAAGTGGTACACCGGGTACCTTAGTCGAAGTCCTGGTTCTAAATATGCATTAACGGACTTGAATTTGTTTGTAGAATTGATGTAAACTGTGTCATACAGTCTGAAGTATTCATTATTCTTCATTTTGCTGAATATAACCCCTCCTTCCAATCGGCCTTCGATATGCAGTTTACCTTTCTGTGTGAAAGGGGTAGTAATAAAGATTCCAGGAACATAAGCATTCAGAAGATTTTCAAAACGGTATTCCCCGGAATAATCCGATGCTGAAACCCTTGAGCCTGTGGAATGAAAGGAAAAAGCCAGGCCGACCTGATTTCCATTCATATTCATAAAAGCAGAGGCCCTAAAGTAAGGGTAGATCGGAAAATTTGCTGTAACCTCTGTACGAAAGCCCAGGTCTTGCTGTACATAGCTGTTCAGTTCCTTCAGGTTATCCATTTTGTAACTGCCTATTCCGTATTCCAATTCAAATCCTGATTGCTGAGCTTTACAATGAGTATGAAACAAAAATACCAGGTTAAATGAGATCAGTAAATATATCAGTCTGATTTTCATAGCTTAAAGGAAATAAATTACACCCAGGCTTGAGATGATCTTATGGTCGGCCAGGCAGCATGTATAATAAGAATATATTTCATCAGTGCGTACGGGGATATCATGCAATAAGCTGCCATCGATCATCGATCGTACATACAGGTGAAGGTTGGCGGCTGTCAGGATTTGTTTGTTCCGGTAATCAACTGACATTAGTTTCTCACCCTGTAATGGAAAAGAATAAACGATACTTAGGTCGGAACATCGCTCAATCCTGAAAACCGATTGGTCATAGAAAGCGAATTGGTCAGCATCAGTTCTACTGAATTCGACGAAACAAGTCAGGTTAAACGGTAATAATTGCTTTTCAGTAAATGTGTGATCAGAATAATGAAAAAGTTTAAGTCCGTAATCACTTATAAACATATAATCTCCGTTGGAAGAGATACTTACTCCTCTGCTCATCGTCGGATCATTTGTGTATTCGGCTAAAATTGACTGCGTGTTAAAATTGTAAAGATAGATACCAGCACCCCAGTTAAGGCTACCTATAAGTCCTAACATGTTGTCAGAAATGGGTATCTTCCAGGCTTGTTGACCAGTAAGATAACTTAAATCATTTACCTGGTAATTTCCCAGGTTAGAGGACGAAGCTGAAATAAAGTGCTCAAAATCGCAGATATGTGAAATATAATACTTGCCCATAGGTGATACATCAAGATCAGAAAAATACCTGGATTCGCAAATGGGACCCTTGTATGAAAATGCTTCGGTATTTTTTAGTGTACTGAGGGAAAACCGGACCAATCCCAGCGATCTATCATTATAGAGGATCTCATTGTTTTCAACAGCCTTTATCGGAACACCTGATGAAATTTGTGTTGAGAAATTATATCCTGCATAAATGTCCTGAGATACAGAGTAAAATCGATCATCAGACTGGAGATATCCAAAGGAGTATTTTCTCGGAATCAACTTAATCATGAAATTTATACGCTCTCCAAACAGGCGGTTACTGAATGAATAAATTGAATCATTATAGGAAGATGAGCTATGAACTGGCTGGTAAATATCCGATGCATCCCGCTGGAATACATCAACTTTGGCAATCCCTTTGAAAAACCTGCTTTTGCTCCAGTAAACATAATATTGGTTTGTCGGAGTACTGGAACAATCAATTCGTGGCAATTCCTTACTTAATTGACAATAACCCCAGTATACTTCCTCTCCTGATTTCATTTTGGCCCGAATCGAATAGTTGCCTCCTTCGCCCACATAACAACTATCTATAAAGTGGTTGGTGGTTGATCGCCCTACCTCGTGTGAGGAATAGTTTTCGTCGGGCCGGTAAACCACAAATTCACTCAGTTCACTCCCATGGTACGGCGCCCAGTCGAGTCGAAGGTAGCCATTCTCAGCTGTGTAACTCACAGGCATACCGTAAGTTCTGGTAACGATTAACACCCATTTCTTTTCATACAAATAACCTTCTGCACCAACCTGATCGGCTATGCTACCTGTCCCGCTGCCTGTATATACCTTTATTGAAAGGGTGTACACCCCATCATAAAAGTCGTTCTGCGTCATAATGAATTCGCCGTTTCCGGAAGAAACTGTTTCCTTAACGGCATTATCGACCTCGTATACAACATTCCGGATTTCCTGGTTGGAGGTTGAGAACTTAAATGTTACAGTTTTGTCAAAATACAAGTAAACGGTGTCCTCCTCCAGATTGAGTTCAACAACATTCACATTCGGCGCTCCAGGGTCTGGTTTGGTTGGATTTGTAAATACCTTATCAGGAGAATATTCACACGAAGAAAG
>Ga0208789_1000882_pt1 | contig 21550 bp, 16 predicted proteins | sample Methanotroph_Enr_FD_187368 | JGI IMG/M metagenome (GOLD analysis project Ga0208789, IMG submission 187368) | Enriched soil microbial communities from Old Woman Creek wetland in Ohio, USA - Methanotroph_Enrichment_5 (SPAdes) (version 2) | ecosystem: Environmental > Terrestrial > Soil > Wetlands...
TCGAACTTCCGGGTATGGATGATGGTCTCGTAGAAGTCGCGGCTGCTGTCGATGTTGTGGTTGTAGACCTGGCAGCCGGCCGCCTTCAGGCGCTTCGCCTGGGCCTCGTCGAGCATGCCGAGGGTGACGCAGACCTCCATGCCCATGCCGGAGACGCCGCGCACCATGTCCAGCACGGCGTCGAAGTTGGCGTCGTCCTTCACCTCGCGCCAAGCGGCGCCCATGCAGTAGCGCGTCGAGCCGTTGGCCTTGGCCTCGGCGGCGCCGGCCAGGACCTTCGGGACGTCCTTGAGGGGCTCCACCTTCAGGGCGGTGTTGTAGCGGGCGCTCTGGGGGCAGTAGGCGCAATCCTCGGGGCAGGCCCCGGTCTTGATGGAATCCAACGTGCAGAACTGGATCTCCTCCGCGTTCCAGTGGGCCCGGTGGGCCGTGGCCGCCCGGTAGAGCAGCTCGGGCACCGGCAGGTCATGGATGGCGCGGATCTCGGCGGGGGACAGGGGCATGGGCGTTCTCGCAAAGAGGCCATTCTACCGAAGTCCCCAGGGGAGCCCGACGTGGTGTTCGAAGGGGACGCAGAGAGCCCGGAAGGCACCGGCGGCCCCCCTCCTTCAACCTCAGCCGGGCCCGTCCAGGTCCAGCCGGTAGCCCACATTGGGCTCGGTGATGAAGTGTCGCGGCCGGGTGGGGTCGGCCTCCAGCTTGCGGCGCAGCATGGCCATGTAGATGCGGAGGTAGTGCGTGTTCCCTTCGCCGCCGGGACCCCAGACCTCGGCCAGCAGCTGCGAGTGGGTGGCCACCCTTCCGTTCCGGCGGACCAGGGCCTCCAGCAGGCGGTATTCCAGGGCCGTGAGGTGGACGGGACGCCCTTCCAGGCTCACCTCGCGGCGGCCGAGGTCGATCCGCAATCCCCCTCCGGCCACCACGGTGTCCCCGGCCTCCGTGGGGATCGTCCGGCGCAGGGCCACGCGCAGCCGGGCCAGCAGTTCGGCGGCGCCGAAGGGCTTGGCCAGGTAGTCGTCGGCGCCCAGGTCGAGGGCGCGCACCTTGTCGTGTTCCTGGTTCCGGGCGCTAAGGATCACGATGGGGCGGCGACTCCAGGCGCGGAGCTGGCGCAGCACCTCCATCCCGTCCAGGTCGGGGAGCCCGAGGTCCAGCAGCACCAGGTCGGGGTTGTGGCTGCGGGCCTGGGCCAGGCCCTCGGCGGCGGTGGCGGCCGTGAGCACCTGGTACCCCTGGCCGGCCAGGGTGGGGACGAGGAAGCGGCGGAGGGCCGGCTCGTCCTCCACCACCAGGATGCGGGGCGGATGGGCGCTGCCCGGGGGGGCGGTCATGGCGCGCCCTCCGGGAGGGTCGGGGGATCGCCGGGGAGCGGCAGGTCGATGCGGAAGGCCGTGCCGCCACCCGGGCGGGCCTCGGCGCGGATCTCGCCCCCGTGGGCCTGGACGATGGCCCGGCAGATGGCGAGTCCCAGGCCCACGCCGCCCTCTCCGGCTTCCGGGAGGCGGAAGAACTTGTCGAAGATCCGTTCGAGAAAAGCCTCCGGTACCCCGGGCCCCCGGTCGGCCACCTCCAGGCAGAGGCGGCCGGGCTCGCTCCAGGCCCGCAGGTCTGCGTCCCGGCCGGGGGCGTGGCGCCGCGCGTTGGCGAGGAGGTTGATGAGGACCTGCTCCATGAGGGCGGCATCCAGGGGCACGAGGGGGAGGTCGGGCGGGAGGTCCACCCGGACGGGCACGGCGCCTCCTCGCCGCTCCAGGCGGCCCAGGGCCGCGCCCACCACCTCCTCCAACGGCTGCCATTCCTTCTGGACCTGGAGCACGCCGCTCTCTAGGCGCGTGAGGTCGAGGAGGTTCCCCAGGAGGTGGGCCAGCCGCTCGCTCTCGTCCTGGATCATGGCCAGGAGGTCGCGGCGCGTGGATTCCGCGAGATCGCCCGGCAGCAGCAGGGTCCCCGCGGCGCCATGGATGGCAGCCAGAGGCGTACGGAGGTCGTGGCCGATGGCGCCGAGGAGGGTGCTGCGCAGGCGCTCGGTTTCCCGTTCCACCTGGGCCCGGCGCGCCTCCTCCAGCCAGCGCAGCCGCTCCAGGGCCAGGGCGATCTGGGCCGCGAAGGCCTTGAGCAGCTCCCAGGTGCGGGGCGGCAGTCCGCCCGGCTCCCGGGGGAGGATCCGGAGCACGCCTTCGCTCCGGTCTGTGCCGGTCAGGGAGAGGTAGAAGGCACCGCCCAGCGGCAGCGGCTCGAGGGGATCCCCCTCGCGGCCACCCATCTCGAGGCCGGGGCTCAGCTCCGGCGGGGAGGGTAGGGGCGAGCCCTCCACTGGCGCGGGCAAGGAACGCCAGGCGTCCCCTTCCGGGAGGAGGAGCCAGGCGGTGGCCTTGAAGGCCCGGCCGATGTGCTCCGCGGCGGCCGAGGCCACCTCCTCGGGCGTCCGGCTCCGGGCCAGGGCGCGGCCCAGGAGGTACAGGGACGCGGTGTGGACCTCGCGGCGCTGGACCTCCCGGGCCTGGAGGCGCAGCCGCCGCAGGAGGCCCATGACGAGCTGGGCGGCGAGCAGCATGGCGAGGAAGAAGAGCAGGTTGGGCCAGTGCCCGGCGGCCTGGCTGAAGCGGGGCGTCTCCAGGAGGAAGCTGTAGAGCAGGGCGCCCAGGGCGGAGGCGAGCACGCCCAGGCCCTGGCCCCAGCGGTGGGCGATGAAGGCCACGCCCAGCAGGTAGACGGGCAGCACCAGGGAGAGGTTCCCCTCCCGCGGCACCAGCCAGGCGAGGCCCGTGCACGCAGCGAGGACCAGGAAGGTTCCGAGAGTGGCGCCGAACGGCGTTTCCGGAGGCTCCTCCCAGACCGCGCCCGGCGGGTCATCCAGCACCTCCAGGCCGGCATCCAGGCCCCGGCGCTGGAGCTCGTCGGCGGTGGCGTGGCCCAGGCGGGCCCAGGGCCAGCGGTCCCGGGAGCGGCCCAGGATCAGGACCTGGGCGTGGGTGGACCGGGCCAGGTCCGCCAGCCCCTGCGCCAGGGTCGGGGCGCGGATCACCCGGATCTCGGCCCCGAGGCGCTGGGCCTCCTGCAGCCAGACCTGGGCCTGTTCCCCGTCCTCCGCGGACGGACCCGCGGTCGTCCGGACGTGCGCGGCGATCCAGGGGACGCCCCGTTCCCGCGCCATGCGGCAGGCGGCCTGGATGAGCCGGAGGGCGCGGGCCTCGGAGCCGAGGGCCACCAGGATGGGACGGGAGGAGGCGTCCATGGGCGCTCCAGGGTACCCAGGGGCCCGGCATAAAAACCGCGTAAAAAGTCGCGTCCGGGCGATCCGTGACGCGCGTCCCCCGCCATACTTCCGGCGTTCCTGATTTACGGACGAGGAGGTTGTCTTTATGTCCCCGATGCCCATCAATGTCGGCAACACGGCCTTCATGCTGCTGTGCGCCAGCCTCGTCATGCTCATGACCCCCGGCCTGGCCTTCTTCTACGGCGGGCTGGTGGGCCGGAAGAACGTGCTGACGATCATGACCCAGAGCTTCGTCTCGCTGGGCTGGACCACCGTGCTGTGGTTCGCCTTCGGCTACTCCATGTGCTTCGGCCCGACCTGGCACGGCATCGTGGGCGACCCCACGCACTACGCCTTCCTGCGGGGGATCACCCTGCACAGCATGTTCACGGGCAACGACGCGGGCATCCCCCTCATGGTCCACGTCGCCTACCAGATGATGTTCGCCATCATCACGCCGGCGCTCATCACTGGGGCCTTCGCGAACCGCGTGACCTTCAAGGCCTACTTCCTGTTCCTCACGGGCTGGCTGATCTTCGTCTACTTCCCCTTCGTCCACATGGTGTGGAGCCCGGAGGGCATCCTGGCCAAGTGGGGCGTGCTGGACTTCGCGGGCGGCATCGTGGTGCACAACACGGCCGGTCTGGCCGCCCTGGCCTCCATCCTCTATGTGGGCCGGCGCAAGGTGGTGGAGAACGTGCCGCACAACGTGCCGCTCATCGCCCTGGGCACCGGGCTGCTCTGGTTCGGCTGGTACGGCTTCAACGCCGGTTCCGAGCTGCGCGTGGATTCCGTCACGGCCTCCGCCTTCCTGAACACCGACATCGCCGCCTCCTTCGCCGCCGCCACCTGGCTGCTGGTGGAGTGGATGAACGCCCGGCAGCCCAAGTTCGTGGGCCTGCTCACGGGCGCGGTGGCGGGCCTGGCCACCATCACCCCGGCGGCCGGCTACGTCTCGCTCAGCACGGCGGCGCTCATCGGCATCCTGGCCGGCGTGATCTGCTACTACGCCGTGGCCCTGAAGAACAAGCTGGGCTGGGATGACGCGCTGGATGTCTGGGGCGTCCACGGGGTGGGCGGCTTCATCGGCGTGATCTTCCTCGGCGTGTTCGCTTCGAAGGCCTGGAACCCCGCCGGTTCCGACGGCCTCCTCCTGGGCAACGTGGGCTTCTTCGGCAAGCAGTGCGCCGCCGTGGCCATCTCCTCCGTGTGGGCCTTCGGCTTCACCTACGGGATGCTCTGGATCATCGACCGCATCACGCCGGTCCGGGTGGCCCCCATGGCCGAGGAGAAGGGCCTCGACACGGAACTCCACGGCGAAGAGGCCTACCCCCAGGGGATCTGAGCCCGACCCTCCACCCGGTTCCGCGGGGCCGACGGGCGGCCCTGCGACGGAGGTCCATGTGCGCTGCCTGCAATCCATCCCCCTGGCCGGCCTCCTCACCGCCACCCTGGCGGCCCAGGTTCCCGTGCCCACGCTCAAGTGGCACGGGTCGGTCTGGGCCTCGGCGGTGACGCAGGACCGGGAGACCCGCGATGGATCCCTGGTGTTCCGGCCCCTGGAGGCGGGCCAGAGCCAGTTCTCCCTGGATGGCCTGATGCTGGGGGTCGATGCCGCCTTCGCCCAGGGCTGGTCCGCGAAGGCCACGCTCCTGGCCGGGAACACGGGCAAGACCATCCAGACCGCCACGGGGGACACGGGCACCATCGCGGCCGTGGAGGCCATGCTGGTCTGGACGGGGGAGCGCGATACCTTCCGCATCGGCCGGATGATCACCTTCATCGGCATGGAATACCTGGATGGCGCCCAGAACCTCACGGCCAGCCGGGGCCTGCTCTTCACCTTCTCCGATCCCTTCGGTCAGGTGGGCGTCCACTGGCACCATGCCTTCAGTCCCGCCTGGGGGGGAGATGTCTGGGTCTTCAACGGGGAGGACCGCCTGAAGGACAACAATCACGGGAAGACGGTGGGCGCGGGGCTGACGTGGAATGCCGGAGGCTCCGCCGACGACTACCTCTCTCTGCACGCCTACTGCGGGCCCGAGCAGGATGGGTTGGGCTTGGCCTCCGACACCGGTGCCGAGGGGCGGGTCCGCGAGCGGGTCTGCCTCATGGGCCAGGGGGTGTGGGGCCGGTCCACCCTGCAGGGCGAACTCTCCCTGGGGCGGGAGGCCTTCGCCGCAGGCGGCCTCCTCGGAAGCAGCCGGGCCGAGACGGCCCGGTGGCGGGGTCTGGGTCTGATCTTCAAGCGGGAACTGGGGCGGGGCATCAGCCTGGTGGCCCGGGCCGAGCGGCTCGGCGACGACCATGGCGTACGTCTGTCCCTGGATCCCACCATCCGGGCCAGCCTGGGGTTGGACGCCGGTGGCATCGCCTACGCCGGACGCGCCGGGGCCGATCTGGTGGCCCGGTCCCTCAGCCTGGGGGTGGAGAAGAAGCACGGGCCGGCCTTCGCCCGGATCGAGGTGCGGCAGGACCGGCTCAACCGGAACCTGCAGGACGCCCAGGGCCGGAGCTTCCGGGAGGGCTTGTCCGCCACGGTGAGCCTGGGGGCCGGTTTCTAGACATCCGACCGGAGGGCGGCCCGCGCAAGCCGGTCTGTCCTGGGTGGTCTGTGGACAGCTGTCGGGACAGGCGAAGTTCCAGGGCCGGGCATGCTAGATTGTCCCTTCGAACGCCATCCGGCGAGAGGAGTGACCGTGGCTGCCACCCCCCCCCAGACCGCGACTGCCGGCGCCCTCACCCGCGAGCAGCGCGTGGCCCTGTACCGGACCATCTACGCCGCTCGCCGGATCGACGACAAGGAGATCACGGGCAAGCGGCAGAACAAGGTGTTCTTCCAGATCAACGGCGTGGGCCACGAGGCCATCCAGGCGGCCGCGGCCATGTGTCTGCGGCCCGGGCACGACTGGTTCTTCTTCTACTACCGGGACCGGGCCCTGGCCTACGGCCTGGGCTACACGGCGAAGGACATGTTCCTGGGCTCCGTGGGTGCGGAATCCGACCCGGCCAGCGGCGGGCGCCAGATGCCCAGCCACTGGGGCCACAAGGCCCTCAACATCTTCACCACCTCCAGCCCCACCGGCAGCCAGTTCCTCCAGGCCGTGGGCGCCGCCGAAGCGATCCTGCGGGCGGAGCAAGGCGGGCTGCAGGAACAGCTCGGAATCCGTTCCGACGAGGTGGTGCTGGTCACCACGGGAGATGGCACCTGCAGCCAGGGCGAGTTCTGGGAGGCCGTCAGCAATGCCGTGAACCTGAAGGTGCCCGTGGTCTTCCTGGTGGAGGACAACGGCTACGCCATCAGCGTGCCCAGCGAGGTGCAGTACCCCGGCGGCAACGTGGCCGCCCTGCTCAAGGGCTACGAGGCCCACGGGCTGCTGATCCTGGACGACGTGGACGGGTGCGATCCCATCGCCAGCCTCGAGGCCATGCAGGCCGCGGCAGACCACGCCCGGTCGCGCAAGGGTCCGGCCCTGGTGCGGGCGCGGGTGATCCGTCCCTACAGCCATTCCCTCTCCGACGACGAGCAGCTCTACAAGTCCAAGGCCCAGCGCGAGGCGGAAGCCCGGCGCGATCCGATACGGACCTATGCCGACCGGCTGGTGGCCGAGGGCGACCTGACCGAGGCCCAGATCCAGATGCTCCGCGACGAGGTGCAGGCGGAGATCGACCGGGCCTGGGAGGAAGCGGAAGCCGCCAAGCTGCCTGAGAGCGGCAGCTACTATCGGCACCTCTACAGCGAGGAGGTGGATCCCACCTCGGCGGCCTTCGATACGGAGGACCGCACGGGCGACCAGACCACCGGCGCGAAGACCATGATCGACCTCATCAATGCCACGCTGAAGCACGAGATGGCGCGGGATCCCCGCATCCTCGTCTTCGGCGAGGACGTGGCCGACGCCAGCCGGGCCGAGATCCTCGAGGAGGTGAAGGGCAAGGGCGGCGTCTTCAAGGCCACCCACGGCCTGCAGAAGCAGTTCGGTGGCCACCGCGTCTACAATTCGCCCCTGGCCGAGGCCACCATCGTGGGCCGGGCCATCGGCCTCGCCGCCCGGGGCTTCAAGCCCGTGGTGGAGGTTCAGTTCTTCGACTACATCTGGCCCGCCATGCAGCAGCTTCGCGACGAGCTGGCCAACATCCGCTGGCGCTCCAACGGCGACTTCAAGGCCCCCGTGGTGGTGCGCGTGCCCATCGCCGGGTACCTCATGGGCGGCGCCACCTACCACAGCCAGTGCGGCGAGAGCACCTTCACCCACATCCCCGGCCTGCGGGTGGTCTGCCCCAGCTCGGCCCTGGACGCGGCGGGCCTGCTGCGCACGGCCATCCGCTGCGACGACCCGGTGCTCTTCCTGGAGCCCAAGCACCTCTACCGCCAGACCCACAACAAGGGCAACGATCCAGGCCCCGACTTCATGATTCCCTTCGGGAAGGCCCGGATGGTGCGGGAGGGCAGCGACCTGTCCGTCATCACCTACGGCAACACGGTGCATCGTGCCGTGCAGGCCGCCCGGGAGGCGGAGAAGGAGGGCCTCTCCGTGGAGATCCTCGATCTCCGCACCCTGAATCCCTACGACTGGGCCGCCATCGAGCGGACGGTGAAGAAGACTCATCGGGTGATCGTGGCCCACGAGGACACCCTCAGCTGGGGCTACGGCTCGGAGATCGCCGCCCGCATCGCGGACGAGCTGTTCTTCCACCTGGATGCCCCCGTGCGCCGGGTGGCGGCCAAGGACACCTGGGTGGCCTACCACCCGTCCCTGGAGGACGAGATCCTACCGCAGCCCAAGGACTTCCTGGAGGCCTACCGGAAGTTGTTGAAGGTCTGATGCCTGCCGATAGGGCATGGCATCTCTCCGGGAGGATCCATGCGCGCCATGCCCTTCGCCCTCGCCCTCTGCACCACCGCAGCCTTCGCCCAGATGGGGCGCACTGAGGCTCCGGCCCCCTCGGAACGCTCCTTCACCTTCGGGGGGCAGGTCTACGGACCCACCCTCACGGGCCACTTCCAGGGCGTCCAGAATGGACAGCCCATCGCCGTGGACCTGGACTCGGACCTGGGCCTGGGGAAGGACAAGACCACGCCCGGTTTCTTCTTCGACTATCAGGGACCGCGCTTCGCCTTCCAGGCGAGCAGCGGATCGGCGGAGTACCGGGGAGACCGGACCCTCACGCGGAACATCACCATCGATGGCACCACCTATTCGGCTGCGGACCACGTCCAGTCCCGCCTGAAGCTGGCCACCGTGGAGGGGACCTGGACCATCAAGTTCCTCCGGGCGCAGGACGCCTGGCTGGGCCTGGACCTGGGGGTGCAGGCCTGGAAGGTGGACCTCGATGTCAACGATGTGCCCCCGGCGCCCCTGCCCGCCACCGCATCCAGCACCTCGATTTCCGCACCCATCCCCCAGATCGGCCTCTCGGGCGGTTCCCGGGGCTTCGACGGGATCCTGGAATCCAAGGCCTACGTCCACTATCTGGGCTACAAGGGCGCCAAGTACACCCTGCTGGGCCTGGATGTCCGCGTGTTCCCCGTCAAGTGGCTGGGCGTGCGGGCCTTCTACGAGGGCAGTACGTTCGACGTGCCCAAGGGCTCGGTCAAGGACGACCTGGAACTGAGGCTCGAACGCAAGGGCGGGGGCTTCGGGGTGGTGGTCCGGTTCTGAGTTCCGAAAAAAAAAAGGTTTGACTGGATAATCCTGTCATCCTTATGCCCGTGGCCTGCGAAGTGCAGATACCACGAACAAGCTATGACGGCCTTGTCTGGGGGAATGTCATTGCATCAACGTCACCAGACAATCGCAGGAAACAATCATGGCTCAAGGCACTGTCAAGTGGTTCAACGCTGAGAAGGGGTTCGGCTTCATCACCCCTGACGAGGGCGGCGCGGATCTCTTCGTCCATCACTCCGCCATCCAGGGTGGCGGCTTCCGCACGCTGGACGAGAACCAGCGCGTCAGCTTCGAAGTCGCCCAGGGCCAGAAGGGCCCCCAGGCGACCAACGTCGTCAAGCTGTAACCAGCCAGCTTCGCAAGAAAAGGCGGCCGGAAACGGCCGCCTTTTTCGTGGTGTCTTCCGACCTGTCTAGTGGTGCCCGTGGTCATCCGCGACGGTGGGGGTGCCCATGAACTCGGCCTTGCGTCCGAAGAAGACCACCCAGAGGCCGAAGAGGGCGAGGGAGGCCCAGCCCAGGGTGAAGAGGACGGGGCGCATGGGGAGGAAGAAGGGCCAGGCGAAGCCCAGCAGCCCGAAGAGCGCGCTGAAGCCGCCGAAGGCCATCAGGTAGCTGCCCCAGGCGTAGCTCGGTCGCGGGGCCTGGGCCACTTCCTCGGGCAGGACACCCAGGGGCGACTTGATCTCCGAGGCCAGGTGCAGGCCCTGGAAGAGCAGGATGGCGCAGAGAATGAAATAGAAGACCAGGAAGAGCATGGATGGACCCTCGTCTCTTTTCCTATCACGATTCGGCGGCCCCCGGGCGGAATTCGGGCAGGGGGTCACAAGGCCCCGGGGCGCTGGTCAGCCATTCAGGAGGGGATGGCCCGCGAGGACCTCGGCCTCCTCGTGCTTGAACCACCGGCGCTCCCGGCGGAGGTTGCGGACGTAGACCCCGAGGCCGATCGCGGCCCCCAGGAAGGCCAGTCCCGCGAGGGCCGCCGCCGCGGGGAAGGCGATCCCCCGATAGGGCATGCCTGAGGGCAGGAGGAACGCCGCGCCCAGGAGGACGATCCCGGCCCCGGCGGCCTGCCCTGCCCGGGAGAGCCAGGGCCGGATCTCCATGCGGTAGGCGGCCCGGTGCAGGTCGTGGAGGAAGTCGATCTGCTCATCGGTGCTGGTGGCCCCGCGGGCGGCTTCCATCTCCAGCTTCCGCAGGCTGAGGGTCAGTTCGCCAGCGGCGTCATCGAGGCGGGCGACGCGGATCCGGATGTTCATGGGAGGCTCCTTTGGCGGGGAGGCCGGAACGGCCTTGGATCGTGCAGGTCCGTGGCGCGGGTCATGGGTGCACCCCCACGCCCGCCAGCAGGCAGTCCAGGGCCCGGTCCACGCCGGCCTCGGGGGGCTCCTCCGGCTGTCTGAAGTGGCTGTAGTGCAGGGAGGACTGGAGGATGTCCATGCAGAGCTGGGCGAGGAAATCTGGATCCATGGCCCGGATCCGGCCGGCCTCCATGGCCCGGATCATGAGGCTCCGCAGGTGGGTCCGCTCCTCCTCGTAGATCTCATGGAGCCGGGGGGCGAAGCGGGAATCGAAGCCCCAGTCGAAGTGGACCCGGTCCCGGATGAACATGGGCAGGTGCATGGGGCGCTCCCGGAACTGGCCCGCGTAGGCCAGGGCCAGCCGCCGCAGGGCCTCGATGGGTGGCAGCTCTTCCGCCAGGATCTCCCGGGCCCGGGACTGGAAGGCCAAGGCCCGGGCCAGGATCACCTGTTCGTAGAGGGCCTGCTTGGAGGGGAACTGCTCATAGAGCCCCTGCATCCCGATCTGGGCCACGGCGGCCACCTCCTGCATGGTGGCCTCGTCGAAGGGCTTCCGCCCGAAGACCCGGCTGGCGGCCTCCAGCAGGATCTCCCGCCGCTGCTTTCTCTCCCGGTCCTTCCGCGATTCGACCATGGGGCCCCTGAATCCGCATTCCGAAAATAGAATTTTAATTCTGATCGTCAAGTCATCTTTCAATGGACCCTGGCCGGCCTTGTTTGGGACTTGACTGAATCAATCGATTGATTAATTCTCTTGGTCAATCGATTGATTGAGGTGAAAGCCCATGAACGCCCAGCCCGCCGATGCCTCCCAGGACACCCGCCACCGCCTGCTCGAGGCGGCCATCCTTACCTTCGCGGAGAAGGGCTACGACGGGGCCGGCATCCGGGAGATCGCCCAGCGGGCCAGGGCCAACTCGGCCCTGGTGACCTACCACTTCGGGGGCAAGGAGGGTCTCTACCGCGAGGCCCTCCGGTCCATCCACAGCCGGAAGGTTTCCCAGGTGGCGGGCCTGCTCCCGCCCCCGGAACCGGGAAGTCCCGGGGCCCGGGAGGCGGCCCTGCAAGGGATGAAGGACTACATCCGGGCCTTCGTGGCGGATCTCATGTCCTGCCCGGCGGACAGCGAGGTGGATGCCGCGGCCATGGCCCTCATCGGCCGGGAGATCCAGATGCCGCACCCGGTCTCCGCGCCCGTCCTGGTGGAGTTCGCCCGGCCCTACATGGAGCGGGTCCTGGCCCTGCTCCGGATCCTCTGCCCGGATCTCGACGGCGACGCCCGGCTCCGCGCCACCCTGAGCATCCAGGGCCAGATCCTCCACTTCCGGAACTCCCTGGAATTCATCCGGCTCATCACCGCCGATCCGGACTTCCCGAAGGACCTCGAGGTCCTGACCCAGCACTTCATCGACTTCAGCCTGCGGGGACTCGGCGTCCCCGAGGCTTTCTCGCAGCCGAGGCCCTGACCATGGTTCCATTCGCACCCCCCGCCCTCCAGACGCCCGCGCCGGCGCCCGCCGCCCCGCAGCCGGCGGCCCCCCTGGCCCTCGACCTGGGCCGGGCCCTCGCCCGGGCGAAGGTTGAGAATCCCCAGATCCGGGCCGCCAAGGCCCGCGTGGCCGAGCGCGAAGGACTCATCACCACCACCCGCGCAGACGCCCTGCCGCAGATCGCCCTGATCGGCGACTTTACCCGGGTGCGGGATGTCTCCATCCTCAACAGCGGGTTCGGGGATTCCGCCGCGGCCTTCGGTCTCGACCCGAAGGCCCTGGTGGGGGCCCGGAACATCTACACCGGCCAGGCGACGCTTTCGCAGCCCCTGTTCTACTGGGGCAAGCTGGGCACCGCCATCGAGGTGGCGAAGATGGGCGAGAAGGAGGCCCGGTACGGCTACACCACGGCGGAGCTGGACGTCCTGCACGGGGTGGCCAAGGCCTACCTCGCCGTGCTGGCCGCCCAGGCGGACGTGGAGGTGGTGGCGGTGCGGAAGGAGACCGCCGCGAAGTTCCTGGAGGACGTGAAGGCCAAGCTCGACGCCCAGTCCGCCACGGAGCTGGATCTGCTCCGGGCCCAGAGCGAGGCCCTCGCCGTGGAGCCGGAGAACCTGCAGGCGGAGGCGAACCTCAAGCGCTCGCTGGAAGTGCTGAATGGCCAGCTGGGCCTCGATCCAAGGACTCCCCTCGCCCTGGCCCCCATGGGGCAGCCCACCGTGGACGCGAAGCCCGCGGGCCTTGAGCGCTCCGAGATCGCCCAGCTCCGGCAGCAGGAGGCGATGTACCGGGAGAACGACAAGATCCTCAAGTCGGACCTGCGCCCCAAGTTCGACTTCAACGCCAGCTACGGCTACCAGGCGGGCAAGACGGACCTCCTGTTCAAGGAGCCCTACGACACCTGGAAGGTGAACGTCACCATGAAGTTTCCGATCTTCGACGGGCTCCGCAGTTCCGGCAAGCGGGCCCAGAACACCGCCCAGCTGGAACAGGTGCGCGAGCTGCGCATCGACCGGGAACGGGCCATCGCCGTGGAGAAGAGCACCGCGGACCGCGAATTGGAGAAGGCCGTGGCCCTCGACGAGGCGGCGCGGAAGTCCCATGACGCCGCGGCCGAGGCGCTCCGCGTGAGCCGGGAGTCCTTCGACCAGGGGCTCATCACCTCCCTCGACCTGCTCCAGGCTGAGCGGGCGGAACGCCAGGCGGAGAGCCAGCGCCGCCACGCCGAGCTGGGGGTGTGGTCAGCCCTCTTCGACCAGCGCCGGTCCCTCGGCCTGCCCCCGCAGTGAAGCCCCTCGAATCCGCGATCCAGGAAAGGAAGAAGCCCATGCAGAAGAAGACAATCCTCTACGTCCTGGTGCCGGTGCTCGTCATCGCCGGAGCCGCCACCTACCACCGCAGCCAGCGCAATGCCGAGCTGAGCCATCAGGCCGAGGTGAAGACCGAGGGCCTGGTGCCCGTCTCCCTGGTGCGCGTGGAGGAGCGCACCTTCCGCCCGGCGGTGGCCTTCACGGGCAACCTGCTGGCCGTGAACCGGGCCTCGCTCAAGGCCGAGATCACCGGCCGCGTCACTCGCGTGGCGGTGCAGGAGGGCGATACCGTCGCCGCCGGGGCGCTGCTGGGGGCTATCGACGAGGACGACTACGTCCTGGGCGTCCAGGCTGCCGAGGCCCAGCTGACCCAGGCCAAGGCCCAGGCCCTCCAGGCCAAGCGGGACTACGACCGGGCCGTGCAGCTCCTCGAGAAACGCAGCATCACCCGCCAGGCTGAGCAGCAGGCCGAGACGGCCACCAACGCCGCCCAGGCCGCCGTGGCGGCGGCCGAGAGCAACCTGGGCCTGGCCCGGTTGCGGCTGAAGAAGGCCAGGCTCACCGCGCCCTTCACGGGGCAGGTGGCCCGCCGCCTCGTCCAGCCGGGCGAGATGCTGGCCCCCGGCCAGCCCGCCTTCGAGCTGGTGGACAACCGCAAGCTGGAAATCCAGGCCGATCTTCCGGCCGAGGTGATGTCCCAGGTGAAGGTGGGCCAGAAAGCCACCTTCCGCGCCGTGGGCGTGGACCACCTGGTGGAGGGCCGCGTCACCCAGGTGAGCCCCAGCCTCTCACAGGATGGCCGCACCTTGCGGGTCCGCATGGAAGTACCCAACGTGGATGGCCTCCTGAAGAGCGGCCTCTTCGTGGAGGGTGTCGTCCTGGCGGACGGCGAGCAGAAGAAGGCAGCCCTTCCTGCCACCCTCCTGAAGGCCCAGGACCGCGATGCGGAACTCTATGTCTCCGAAGGGGGCGTGGCCCGCCGGCACAAGGTGGTCCTCGGTCCCGAGCAGGATGGCTTCCGTCCTGTGGACGGCCTCACCGCGGGTGCTCTGGTGGTGGACGACGGCAAGGACCTCATCAGCGATGGCACCCGGCTGCGTGTCGCCGGCACCGCCCCCGTCTCCGGAGGGAAGTAACCCATGTTCCTTTCCGACCTCGCCATCCGGCGGCCCGTCCTCACGGTCTGCATCATGCTCGCCCTCGTGGTGCTGGGCCTCTTCTCCGTGAAGAGCCTGGGCATCGACCAGTATCCCAACACCGACATCCCCACCGTCACCGTGTCCGTGGTCTATCCCGGCGCCAGTCCCGAGTCCGTGAAGCAGGACGTGGTGAAGAAAATCGAGGAGGCGGTCAATCCCATCGAGAAGATCAAGGAGATCAGCTCCACCAGCCAGGAGGGCCTGGGCACCCTGGTGATCCAGTTCCAGCTGGGCCGCGACGTGGACGCCGCGCTCAACGATGTCCGCACGCGCATCGGCCAGATCCGGCGCGATCTTCCCGGCAACATCGAGGAGCCGGTCATCTCGAAGTTCGACCCGGCCCAGCTGCCTGTGCTCTCGCTGGTCCTCGTGCCTGACGCGAAGCACCAGGGGATGGGCGACCGCGAACTGACCCGCATCGCCGAGGACTTCCTTAAACGGCGCCTGGAGAACGTCTCCGGCGTGGGCAAGGTGGACGTGGCTGGCGGCAGCACCCGGGAGATCGAGATCCAGGTGGATCCCCAGAAGCTGGAATCCATGGGTCTCTCCCTCCAGGCCGTGAAAAGCGCCCTGGCCAATGACACCCTGGCCGTGCCCAGTGGAAACCTGCTCCAGGGTGACCGCGAAGTCTCGGTGAAGGTGGACGCGAAGGCAAAGGCCGTGGGGGACTTCCAGCATGTGATCGTGGGCAACAAGGAAGGCCGCCCCATCGAGCTGCAGGAGGTGGCCACGATCGTGGATGGCATCAAGGAGCTCCGCAGCCTGGCCCGCCTCAACGGCAAGGACGTGGTGGCCCTGGAGATCCAGCGCCAGACCGGCGGCAACACCGTGGCCATGGTGGAGGCCGTGCGCAAGGCTCTGGAGGATTTGAAGCCCGAACTGGCCAAGCAGGGCGTGGATGTGGTCACGGCCAAGGACAACGCCCGCTTCATCACCCAGAACGTGGAGGACGTGAACCTCTCCATCTACCTGGGCGGCGCGCTCACGGTGCTCATCGTCTTCTTCTTCCTGAAGAGCTGGCGATCCACCCTCATCACCAGCCTCACCCTGCCGGTGTCCGTGATCTCCACGTTCATTGTCATGCGGGCGCTCAACTTCACCCTGAACGTGATGACGCTGATGGGGCTGTCCCTTGCCATCGGCATCCTCATCGATGACGCCATCGTGGTCCGCGAGAACATCACGCGGCACGCCGAGATGGGCAAGGATCACGTCACCGCGGCGCGGGAAGGCACGGCAGAGATCGGCCCCGCGGTCATCGCCACGACCCTGTCCATCCTGGCGGTGTTCGTGCCCGTGGCGTTCATGGGCGGCATCGTGGGGAAGTTCTTCTTCCCCTTCGGCATCGTCGTGGCCTTCGCGGTCGCCGTGTCGCTGTTCGTGAGTTTCACGCTGGATCCCATGCTCAGCGCCGTGTGGCCTGATCCGGAGCACGAGAAGAGTGCCGACGGTCACGTCCACTACCGGGGCCGGAACCCCATCATGCGGGCCGTGGAGGCTTTCAGCCGCATGCTGGACCGTTGGGAGGTGCTCTACAAGCGCACCATCGAATGGGCCTTCGGGCATCGCTGGACCGTCATGGGCATCGGCTTCGGCAGCTTCATCCTGGCCATGGGCCTCACGGGGCTCCTGGGCAACAACTTCATGCCGGACTATGACCGCGGCGACCTTCAGGTGACCTTCAAGGCCGAGCCCGGCTCCAGTCTCCAGGCCACGCGGGAGAAGGCCGGGGAGCTGGAGAAGGCGATCCGCGCCCTGCCGGGCGTGGCCCTCACCTACACCACCATCGGCACCGGCCTCAACGGGACGGTGGACGCCGGCGGCATCTACGTGAAGCTGGCCGACGGCCACCGGCCTGATCAGGTGGTCATCCGCCGCCAGATCCGCGAGGCCTTCCGCGCCATCCCCGGCGTGGACGCAGCCGTGGGGCCCGTGAACGACTGGGGCATGGCCTTTCCCATCATGGTGGCGGTGCAGGGGCCCGACCGGGACGCGGTCATCCAGGCCGTGCCCCTGGTGAAGGAGGCCCTGCGCAGCGTGCCGGGCGCGGTGGACGTCACCACCAGCCTGGACACCGGCAAGCCCGAGCTCCGCCTCGTGGTGGACCGCAAGGCCGCCTCCGATCTGGGTGTGAGCCCGTCCCTGGTGGCCTCGATGGTGCGACCCCTGGTGGACGGCGAGAAGGTGGCCAAGTACGAGGACGAGGGCGGCGAGCAGCGGGACGTGCGCATTCGCCTCGCCGACCGGCAGCGCCGCTTCGCGGCCCAGCTGGCCAACATGACTGTGCAGAGCACCAAGGATCTGGGCAGCGGCAAGCACCCCCTCGTCCGCCTCAATCAGGTGGTCCGCTTCGAGGAGGGCATCGCCCCCGCCAAACTCCAGCGGCATGACCTGATGGACGAGGTGGAGGTGGACGCCAACTTCGAGGGTTCCACCCTGACCGAAGTGAGCGACGGCGCCGCTGCCAAGGTGGCCGCGCTGAAGGCCAGCGGGAAGCTGCCCGAGGGCGTGCGGGTGGAGTTCCTGGGGCAGACCCGGGACAGCAAGGAGACCGCGGGCTACATGGGCACGTCGCTGCTGCTGGCGGTGTTCTTCATCTACTTCGTGCTGGCCAGCCAGTTCGAGAGCTTCAAGCTGCCCGTCGCCATCATGGCCAGCCTGCCGCTATCGATGGTGGGCATGGTGCTGATGCTGCTGATCACGGGCGATTCCATGTCCATGATGACCAGCATCGGCACGATCCTCCTGATGGGCCTGGTGACAAAGAACGCCATCCTGCTGGTGGACCACGCGCTGCATCTGGAGCGCGAGGAGGGCATCCCCCGCCGTCAGGCCATCATCCGGGCCGGCAGCGTGCGTCTCCGCCCCATCCTGATGACCAGCTTCGCGATGGTGGGTGGCATGCTGCCCCTCTTCCTGGCCCTGGGCGCCGGTGCCGAGATGCGGGCCCCCATGGCCCGGGCCGTGGTGGGCGGCATCATCACCTCCACCCTGCTCACCCTCATCGTCGTGCCCGTGTTCTTCGAGATCGTCGAGGACCTGAGTCTGGCGAAGGGGTGGGCCTGGATCCGGCGCCGCCTGGGACGGCCGGTGGCAGCCCCCGTCGTAGCCCCAGTGGAGGAGGCACCCAATGCCTGAGGCTGGCTTCTATGAGGCCGTGGAAACGCGGCGCACGGTGCGGGACTTCCTGCCCGAGCCAGTCCCCGATGAGGTGCTGGCCCGTTGCCTCGACGCCGCGCGGCTGGCCCCCAGCTCCAGCAACCTCCAGCCCTGGGAGTTCGTGGTGATCCGCGATCCCCGGGTCCGGGAGGCGGCCAACGCCGCCTGCCTGGACCAGCTGTCAGCCAAGACCGCGCCCCTGCTCATTGCCCTGGTGACCCGCCGGGACACTTGGCGGCGCAATCGGGACGAGCTCCTGCGGGTTTTCGAATCCCGGGGCCCCCTGCGGAAGAGCATGGACACCTACTACCGGAAGATCGTCCCGGCGGTCTACACCACGGGGCCCTTCGGCCTCCTGGGGCCGCTGAAACGGGGATTCAGCCGCCTGATGTCCCTCTTCCGTCCCACCCCGAACTTCATGTCCCGCTCCGACATCCGCGTCATGGCCCACAAGAGCACGGCCCTGGCCGCCGCCACCTTCATGCTGGCCCTGCGCGCCGAAGGCTACGACAGCTGCCCCATGGAGGGGTTCGATCCCTGGCGGGCCGAGGCCCTGCTCGGCCTGCCCCGGGGCGCCGAGGTGAACATGTTCCTGGCCGTGGGGAAGCGCAGCGACAAGGGCGTGTGGTGGGACCGCGTGCTCATGCCCCGGGAGTGGGCCGTGCGGGAGCTCTGACCGGCCCGTCTCTCGACAATCGCCCCTCGTCCTCCGGCGCGGCCTCGGGCACTCTTGAGGGTCCATGACTGCTTCGCCCCAAGACTTGAAGGATCTCCTCCGCCTGGCCGAGGCGCCAGCGGGGGCGCTGGACGCGCCGGGCGCGAAGCTGCGCTGGACGTCGCCACCGGCCCTGGCCCTGGTGCTGGCGCGGTGGATCACGCGGGACGGCCGCCCCCAGTCCCTGTGGGTGGACGCCCCCAGCGAGGCCGAGGCCCGCGCCCTGGCCCAGGACCTCCAGGCCCTCCTGTCGGGCGTCGGCGTGGCCCATTTCCCGGGCTTCGCGCCCTACGCCGGCGGCGAGAGCAGCCCGCCGGGCATGGTGCTGCGGGAGCGCCTGTCGGCCCTGGTGGGCCTGCTGGAGCGCCGGGTGCAGGTGCTCGTCACCGGACCCCTGGCGGCCTCCGAGCGGCTGCCGCACCCCACCTGGTTCCAGAAGCAGAAGCTGGACCTGCACAAGGGCGCCGAGGTGCCCCGGGACCTGCTGCTGGAGACCCTCGTGGCCCTGGGCTACCGCCGCACGGAGCTGGCCTCGGCCCCCGGCGAGTTCAGCGCCCGGGGCATGGTGGTGGACCTCTGGCCGGACCACCTGGAGCAGCCCCTGCGCCTGGAGACCTTCGGAGACGAGCTGGAGCGCTTGGGCCCCTTCGATCCCGACACGCAGCGCCGCACGGGCGAGTCCCTGGAATCGCTTGCGCTCTACCCGCGCTACGAGGCCGAGCGCCGCCTGCTGGTGGAGGCCACGGAAGCCCGGGGCGACCGCACGGCGGAGCCCGGCGACGACCTGGCCTTCCGCCGGGCCCGGCTGGCCTCCCACGGCCACTTCCCGGGCGAGGAGCTGTTCTATCCCCTGGCGGGGCAGCTGGCGGGCCAGCCCGCGGGCCAGCTCGTCCACTGGGTGCCGCCCTGCCTGCGGGTGCGCCTGGATTCCGCCTGGGAGGAGGCCCTGCGCGAAGCCGAACGGACCCGGATCGAGGAAGGCCTCGTGGTGCTCCGGCGGGGCGGGGTGGTGTGCTCCGACTTCGACGACCGCTTCCTGCCGTCCGATCCCAGCCGGCCCACCCTGCACCTCACCGAATGGCAGAGCGAAGCCACGGTGCCCCTGGCGGCCCAGCCCGTGCGCGAGTTCCAGGGGCGCATCGGGGAGCTGGCGGAGGTCCTGCAGGACCTGGCCCTGACGGGAAACCATGTCTTCCTGGCGGGCTCCACGCCCGGCATGCGCGACCGGCTGTCGGAGATCCTCCGGGAGCACGATCTGCCCCTCTCCAGCGGCACGGAGAGCGGCTGTCGCGCCATCCAGCTGGTCCTCAGCGCCGGGGTGCAGCTGAAGGAGCCGGGCCTGGTCCTCCTCACGGAGCGCGAGGTCTTCGGCCGCCGCGCCGTGCAGGCCGCGCCGAAGAAGTCCCGCAGCGCCGCCTTCCTCTCCGACCTGCGCGACCTCAAGGCCGGCGATCGGGTGGTGCATCTGGACCACGGCATCGGCGAGTTCCTGGGCTTCGCCACCCTCACCGTGGGCGGCGAGGAGCAGGAGGTGCTGCAGCTCCGCTACGCCGACGGCGGGCAGCTGAACGTGAGCCTGGAGCGGGCGGACCTCGTGCAGCGCTATACCGGCGCCGAGGGTCACCTGCCGCCCCTGGACAAGCTGGGCGGGGCCAGCTGGGCCAAGGTGAAGCGCCGGGCCAAGAAGGCCATCCGCGACATGGCCGAGGAGCTGCTCAAGCTCTACGCCCAGCGCAAGCTGGAGAAGGGCCACGCCTACCCGCCGGACGGACCGGAGATGGCGGCCTTCGAGGCCAGCTTCCCCTTCACGCCCACGCCGGACCAGATCGAGGCCAGCGAGGCGGTGAAGGCCGACCTGGAGTCGCCGCGCCCCATGGACCGCCTGCTGGTGGGCGACGTGGGCTTCGGCAAGACGGAGGTGGCCATGCGCGCCGCTGCCAAGGTGGCCCTGGAGGGCCGCCAGGTGGCCGTGCTCTGCCCCACGACCATCCTCTGCTTCCAGCACTTCCGGACCTTCCGGGAGCGCTTCGCGGGCTTCCCCATCCGCATCGAGATGCTGAACCGCTTCGTGGACAAGGAGGACGTGAAGCGCATCCAGCAGGAGCTGGCGGACGGCAAGATCGAGATCGTCATCGGCACCCACCAGATGCTGGGCGCCCGGGTGAAGTTCGCGGACCTGGGCCTGGTGGTGGTGGACGAGGAACAGCGCTTTGGCGTGGCCCACAAGGAGCGGCTGAAGAAACTGCGGCTCAACGTGGACCAGCTGGCCATGAGCGCCACGCCCATCCCCCGCACCCTGCACATGAGCCTCACGGGCCTGCGGGAGATCAGCCTCATCGAGACGCCGCCCAAGGACCGCCTCGCCATCGAGACGGTGGTGGCGCCCTGGACCGACGAACTGATCCAGACCGCCATCCAGTTCGAGCTGCGCCGGGGCGGCCAGGTGTACCTCGTCCACAACCGGGTGGAATCCATCACGGCCATCGCCGCGAGGGTGCGCGAGCTGGTGCCCGACGCCCGCGTGGGTGTGGGCCACGGCCAGATGACCGACGAGGGCCTGGAGCAGGTGATGCTCGCCTTCATGGAGGGCCGCCTCGACGTGCTGGTGGCCACCACCATCGTGGAGAACGGCCTGGACGTGCCCAATGCGAACACGCTCATCGTCCATCGCGCCGACGCCTTCGGCCTCAGCCAGCTCTACCAGCTGCGGGGCCGCGTGGGCCGCAGCGACGTGCCCGCGTACGCCTACCTGCTCATCCCCGCCAAGCACGAGATTAGCGAGGACGCCCGCAAGCGGCTGCAGGCCCTGGAGGACTTCTCGGAGCTGGGCTCGGGCTTCCGTGTGGCGGCCATGGACCTGGAGCTGCGCGGCGCAGGCAACCTGCTGGGGGGCGAGCAGAGCGGGCAGATCCACGAGATCGGCTTCGAGCTCTACGTGAAGCTGCTGGAGGAGACGCTCCAGGAACTGCAGGGCCAGCCCAGCGGCACCTTCGAGGTGAAGCTGGACGGCCTCTCCGGCGGCGCCCAGCTCGGCCGGCGCTGGATCGACCAGGCCAGCGAGCGCCTGGTGGCCTACAAGCGCCTCTCCCGCCTGCGCAGCGAGCAGGATCTGGAGCTCTACCGCCTGGACCTGGAGGACCGCTTCGGCCACGTGCCCGAAGACGACGAGGGCACCCAGCGATTCTTCGAGGTGCTGAAGGTGAAGCTGCGGGCCCAGGCCCTGGCCGTATCGGAAGTCACCGTGGACCGGGGCCGCCTCAAGCTGCGCCTCAGCCCCCAGACGCCGGTGGACCCCGCGAAGCTCATGGCCTGGGTCCGCACCCAGAAGGACGCCCAGCTCAACCCCGACGGCGCCGTGCTCCTGCCCATGCCGCCGAGCGAAGGCGGCGCCATCCGGCAGGCCCAGGGCGTGTTGGCGGTGTGGGCGGGGCTGGTGGGGGGATGAGGCTGGG
>Ga0208789_1000886_pt1 | contig 21474 bp, 14 predicted proteins | sample Methanotroph_Enr_FD_187368 | JGI IMG/M metagenome (GOLD analysis project Ga0208789, IMG submission 187368) | Enriched soil microbial communities from Old Woman Creek wetland in Ohio, USA - Methanotroph_Enrichment_5 (SPAdes) (version 2) | ecosystem: Environmental > Terrestrial > Soil > Wetlands...
AAGTTTTCTGGTCATTTGTTTGATCAGCATGTTTTTAACGGCTGCATATTCGGGCTTTTGAGCCAGATTTTCCATACATTCCTGATTATTGGATACCTGATATAACTCTTCACCGGGAAATTTCCCAAAACTCATGTCCCAGTATCCGCTTTTCCCTTTCATTCGCCGGTCATTCAGGATAAATGATTTGGTTGGTGAGCCATCGCAATCCATGTAACCGGTTTCCGGATTTCCGGCGGGCCAGCGTTCGGGATGGTAATTCCGGAGATAAAGAAATTCCCCGGTTACAATCCCCCTTATCGGATAACCCTGATCATCGGGTCTTCCCAAATCGGTGCGCTCTTTGCCAATAACCATGTTGTCGCGGAATTTTCCTTTTTGTGTTCCTGAAAATAAAGGGATAAGGCTTTTTCCTTCCAGTTCCTGCATTCCGCTTTTCTCCGGTTTTATACCAGCCACATCCAGAAAGGTGGGTGCGAAATCGGTAAAACTGACAAAATCGTCGATCGTCCGTCCTGGATTCCGGATGCCTTTGGGCCACATGATAGCCAGTGGCAGGTGATTGGAAAGCATAAAGGCGTTTCCTTTTACCCGAGGGAAAGGCATTCCATTATCGGCAGTGATAATGACGATGGTATTTTCGAGCAGGCCTTTCTCTTCCAAAATCTTCAGCATTTTCCCGATGTGCGAATCAAAGTATTCAATTTCGTAGGCATAGTCGAGCAGATCGTTCCTGACTGTATCATTGTCGGGCCAGAACCCGAAAACTTTATCAATCTCCGAAGTTGATTTACCTCCTTTTAAAGCTCCTGCCTTAAACTCGTAAGGACGATGAGGCTCGGTACTTCCAAACCAGAAACAGAAGGGCTTTCCTTCCTGATTATCATCCAGAAAGGCTTCAAAATTGGCTGCATAATCAATACTGGATATGAACTTTGCAGGAGGTGTTGTTTTGATTGAACTCCAGGCAGGTCCCAGCAATTCGCGTTTTTTGCCGTCAATTATTCCCGGATCTCCGGGTGCCCAGCCTTTGGCTGTATAACCAACCTGATAACCATTTTCGATCAGGCTTTCAGCATATGTCTTAAATTTTGCCGGAAAGAACGGTACATGATTGGCAGCGGCTTCAAGTTGCCATGAATTTCTTCCCGTCAGGATACATGAACGTGAGGGGGCGCATTTCGCATTTGGCGTAAATGCGTTGGTAAACAAAACCCCTTGCCGGGCAACCTGATCAAAGGCAGGTGTCTTGACCCATTTACATCCGTAAGCCCCGGCATGAGGAAACGACTGATCGTCGGCAATACAAAATAAAATATTGGGTCTTATTAAAGTAGTTTGTTTTTTTTCCACTGCATAGGTAGCAACCGTTCCCAGACAAATAGTAGTAAGCAGTAAGTTCCTCATGATTCGCTTTATTGATAAGAGATTGATGCATAATCAAATAAAATCAAAACATAGAGTATTCTAAAAATTATGATTTTGATCTTCATTGCATTATTAGTTTTTTATTACTGAGAATTATTTTGGTCCAAATTCTTCCGTAAGCTGCTCATTAGCAAATCATTTATCCGATAGACCTATCTTACCAACGAGTTTATACTTCCTGGCATAGCATGATGGTTATCAGTTTTTCAAAAGCCAAATATAACATATTTATTTGATATACTGATATTTAAATTATAGAACCTCCTTTAAGTTCAGATTTAGCAGATAGCTTACAGAATTTCTCATTAAATGTCTGAAATTTTCATTATGCCAATCACTTTCAGCTCCCATAGAAGTATATATTACATTATTATTATCAGTAAAATTCGTCCATAATACGGGTTGTGATGGATGACCTGTTATTGATCCGAACAGCAGTACCTGTGCCTTATCTGACTGAAGTGACTGGTTAAAGTAAGTTTGATCGGAACTGGTATAATTATCAAGTGAAACACCTTTTAGTAAAGGATGACTTTCCATTCCAGGTACAATAGAAATGGTAGTAACCAACTTTTCGGAGGGATGACCTTTATAATTTCCTCCAAGTATTTCCGCGTCAAATTCAGACCATTTTGCCACACCGGCTATGAAATCATTGCTCAAACCTGCTTTAAACCGGGGAACGAAAGCGTGACTGGCTGTTCGGATTCCTAATACAGGTTTTCCACTTTTGACATAAGCTTTGATCAGATCCATTTTTTTTGGTTCAAGGCCCCTTCTACGTACAAAAATTACTGCCATATCAGCATCTTCCAGAATCTGAAGATTTTCGATGTTATGCCAATCCTGACCTCCTTCAATATTCCCTTTCGTTGAGTTACCAATGGCAAATTCGCAATTCACACCTCCTGTCAGAAGTAATTCATGTGCAAATCCAGGTAATGAAAGATTAGAATTATATTCACTACCTGTCAGAAAAGCAACAACAGGTCTGGTGTCATCTTTAAATCTAAACTGTTTCTTATCGGTAAAATCAGTTGAAACGATTGTCGGGCAAATGTATGTTTCAATATATTCATTAATTAAACTATTTCCTGTGAAATGATTTACCTGAGGTGATTGTTTAGAGTTGTACATATTGTCAGTCAGATCACGCATTAAAGCTACATTCATTCCTAACCTGATCATATTTCGCAATCCGAATGAACTGCCGATAACACTCATATTGGTATTGACACCAAGGAAAATCACATTTTTAATCCCTTTCTGATAAAAAAGTCCGCCAATTTCGGCACCGGAATCACTGATTGCATCTTTATCAGAGATCTCTGTTAAATCTATTTGACGGGTCCATGGAGTTCCCTGTATACATTTCGGAGTGCAATCACAACCTCCATCAGACTGATCAACCGGCCAGACAGCATCTTTTTCTGAAACCAGTTTTTCACTGCTGATAAGACCGGCTGCCTTTTTACTTTTGTATTTCTGACCAAGTTTTCTGGCGGGATTGTCTTTATAAAATGCCATGCACTCGCTTGGAGCATGAACTATTAGGATACCTTTGTTCCGTGCAATCGAAATCACATTATTCATAAAAGGAGCCATTTCTGCAACTCTTGCCGAAGCGCCTTTACACCAATGCTGGTTCCACAAGTCACAAACAATGATGGCAGTTTCAGCTGGATTCCATTCCTGAATTTCACTGTCAATATACCAGGAACCTTTTTCCAGATCTGAAGGCAATCTCTTTTGCATGGAAACTCTTATGGATGAAATACTATTTGTTGTTTGTGCGTGTAATGTTGGGGTAAATTGTTCCAGAAAAAAGATCACTAAAAAGAAGAAGAACAAACCTGATTTCTTCATATGGATAGTTATTTAAATTCCAATGCAACTACAAATGTTATTTATCAAATTTTTTCACGTAATCGATGAATTTTTTAGCTGTTTTGTCCAGATTTGCTATTGAGCCACCACCCTCCAGAACTTCGCACATCTCATAAACAATATAGCCCTGGTAGCCAATTTCTTTTAATTCGCCAATAAAGGTCTGGTAGTCTATTATGCCTTCTCCCATTGCAGTTGCCCGCATTACTGGTTTGTCTGCTACATAGTTGGTGAGATGATTTTCATAATGGTATCTGGGCATTGAAACATAATCGGCTACGATAGTATTCACAATATATGGTTTCATTTTCAAAACTGATTTTCTGACTTCTTCTTTTGAGAGACCTTCAAGATTTGGCGACCATGCATCCCAACCTGCCATTACGTTGGGCATATTGATCTCCTTCAACATCCAATACATGGCATCGTGGTGAAGGGCTATGTCGTGGTGGTTTTGAACAACGAGTGTTACACCATATTTTTGTGCCTCTTTAGCCGCGAGGGTTATCCCTTCAACAACAGTAGCATATTGTTTATCGTAAGGAATACCCGGACGTTCGTACCCTGTAAAAATCCTAACCATATTGGTACCCAGATCTTTTGCCAACTCTGCCAGTTGTCCGATATAGGCAGCCTGAATTTCAGTATGAGGAATACCCGGTTTGTCTATTCCTGCAGTAAAATCAGAATAACCGGCAAGACCAACCAATGTTAATCCCAAATCTTCAATTCTTTTCTTAAGTTTTGCCCGTGCTTCTTTATCATATTCAACAAGGGAGAGATGAGGCCTTTTTGCCATTAGCATCACACCATCGTATCCCAATTCTTTTGCTTTTACAAGAAATTCATCTACGGTCAAAAACGCCTGTCCGCGCCAAAGGCCGGAATATCCAATAGAGTGTAAACATGTTTTAACCTTAAAATCAGCAGGATTCCCTGTTGGTGTTTTTTGTCCGTTAACTGCAAAGGCAACAAAGATTAATATCGAGCAAAAAAATAATAACTTCTTCATGACTTTTTTTAATTCTGTAAAACAACATAACATTAACAACATTAAAATCGCATCATAACAATATAAAATTATTTGACAAAACTTATTTTGTCAATGATGCCAATAATTGGTTAAACTTTTATTTCTATTGGTTGAACAGATTGAGATAATGTTCTGATGATTTCAGAACACCACCACTCTTTTCATAAAAATCCTTACCAAGTTGAAATACACCATCTTTAGATTTTACCCATGATCCATCGGGGTATGGGCAATAGCTTACCAGATTATTCCAGTTTACGTAGTTTTGATGGCCATTTGATTCAAGTAATCCCATCTGTTTCAAACCAGGGAATGGAGCTAACCGGGCCGCAACATTCTTGTTCCAGTCGACCAGGATCGGTGTACAGGTAAGATCTGCCAGGAAGCATGGAATGTTGTTTTCGTGCGCAACTTTGGCCATTTTCATTGTCATACTTAATGTTTTGGCTGCTGCTTTTAACGCAATTGCTTTATAACCCATCTGAATCCTTTTTACTACATCTTCTGCGGTATGGGCACTTTCATCGGCAGCGATCCTTACACCCAGATCACTAACATTAATATCAGCATCTTCAGGGAAAGGTTCTTCTATGATTGCGATTTGATCGAACATGCCAATTTTTTTAGCATGATCCAAAAGTTTTTCAAGGGTTTCCTTTTTTTCATACCGTCCGTTGGCATCGAAATAATAAGGAATCTTTCCATTTAATGTGTGTTGCGTTTCCCGTTTTCCAATCAGTTTATGAATGGCTTCGATACGCGCTTTATCACCTTCGAGCATTTCCTCCTGGGTTCCCGGACGTCCGATCTTTATCTTCATAAAAAAGTATCCCTGGTCAACTGCCTGTGATATCTCCTCAAGAGGTATCGCATAAGCCATAAGGGGTATATGGGCAACATTTTGATGATGGTTTCCGAGGGCCTGACGATATTCCGGCGGAATCATTTCGTCAAAATTTTTATATCCGTTTTCCTGGGCATACAGCATCCATAATGCATTATCCAATGCCACCATAGAACTCAGCGTAAATGTCATTCTGAGTTTTTTATTATTTGTAATCGACTGTCCGTATTGATGAACATCATCTAATATTGCCTCCTGAAGTTCTATAGGGTTTCGGAATGATTGTCCACTGATCTGTTTCAACGCATAATCGAGGGTTTTAATAAGCAACATATTTCCATCTACCTCAGAATGTGCTAAAAACACATCAAGATCACTCCATGCCAGACATTGGGTTTGCAAACCTACGTGCCGGATTCCTGAATTTGTTTCTATCGATGCAGCTGCTACCCAAAATTCTTTCTGGTAAATACCTTTAAACCCAAAAGGCCGGATAAGAGGTTCTCTCTCGAATCTTGAACTGGCTGACTTTATTGTGATTTTACGCGAATTTTTGCCGTAGGTCGGCAATGTCTGGAACAAACCTCCCGATAAGGTTGCAGCGCCTGTAATAGCGGAGGTTTTAATAAAATTTCTTCTTGAATACATAAATTTCGATTTATTAGATTTTATGTTCATTTAACTTATTTGTAAGCCATTTTAAATCATTTATCAGAAAAACGGTGATTTCATCCAGGCTCATTGTTGGATTTTTTTTTCCCGATTGCGCACCCCCAAGGTCATATTCGTGGTGCATTGTTATCGGTCCCGATAAACCAAGTTCGGTATACATTTTCAGATAGGCGTCAAAATCGACCATTCCATTTCCCAATGGGAGGTAAGTTCTTTCCCATTTCCCATTTTTTTTCTGCCATTCAAAATCTTTTATCACTGTTGTTTTTACCCATGGAGAAAGAAGTTTCAATGCCAATGGCCAGGAGGCGTTTCCTTCCATAACCGCTTGCCCAATATCATACTGAACTCCAATATTAACAGGATTGCTATCTTTCAGAAGCCAGTATAAATCCCACAATGGTGCTCCTACCCCGGTACCAGGATGATTCTGATAGCCTCCGTGAATCCCAAATTTCCGGTTGATTTTTTCGAGTTTCTCAATTGATTTTTTATGATCATCAAGATTTGCCTGAATTGTTTTTTCCTTGTCATAATTCAAATAGCCCATTCTGTAAAACCTGATACCAAGATCAGATGCAGTTCCAAGAATCTGCTCGGTTTGTTGGTTCTCCTGACCATTTATATCAGTGACCATCATAGGAACGCTGATACCGGATTTCTGCAGTGCTTTTACTGCTTTGGGAAGATCAATCTTAATGTTTTCGGGAAGTACATGACCTCCTTTCCTGACAGACAAATCCGCCCCATTAAATCCAACAAGCGCAAGGGTTTCTCCAAGACGATCATAATCAAGAAATTGAAGACTTTTTGTAAATACACAGATTGGATTTCGTTTAGCATCTGATATTGTTGAACCTGCAAAAATCTGAGGGCTGATAACTACTCCGGCTGCTGTTGCCGAAGTCGTTTTTAAAAATTCACGTCTTGAATTCTTCATCCTATGAATTTAAATGATTAGAGACTCCATGGTTTCCTGTATTCATAGCCAAGCAATTGGTTGGCCTTTTCGCTATTTGTAAATCTCTCATTTACAGCATCCCACTCTAATCTCTGTTTAACTGCCAGTGAAATATTGGCAAGATGAGCAAATGATGTGGAACGGTGACCATCTTCCAGCGTACAAAATGGATTTTTCCGGCTTTTTATACAGTCGAGAAAATTACGAACCAGTCCTGAGGTGCTGTCTGCAAAGCTACCATCTGCAAGCAAACCGTTATTTGGAACATTAAACTCGACATCTTCCATCGGTTTATCCCATTTTTGGAACTGCCCTGGTTTCGCAGCTGTTATGCGATATCCACGTTCACTGGCATAGAGGGTACCCTTGGTTCCCCGAAGTTCCAGGTCACCGTAAGGAAACAACTTCCCGCTGCTTGCTTCATAAATGCAAAATGAGGCAATTGCACCTGAAGCAAACTCATAGGTGACCTGCGTTGTATCGGGTATAGTCCGGTCATCATCAATTACAAATTTTCCGCCATGAGCCGTAATGGACACTGGAGCGACTTCGCCCATCAACCACCGAATGACATCCATATAATGTACGCCCCAATTACCCATCTGACTTGAATAATCGCTCCACCATCTGAACATGTATGGGGCAATATTGTATTGATAGGGTCGGGAGGCACGCGGGCCGAGCCACATATCCCAGTTAAAATCCTTGGGTGGTTGCTCCGGTTTCATTTTACCGATTCCATTGGGAAACATATCTCCAATTTGGTAAGCCCGTGCAACAGAAATTTTACCTATCAGACCTGCAGGTACATCTTTTGCAAGCTGTTGATATACTTTAGTTGCACGCCGGTTAATTCCAACAGCAACAACACTCTTGCTGGCTTTCTGGGCATTGACCATTGCCCTGCCTTCTAAAATTGTCTTCGTCAAAGGTTTTTCAACGTATACGTCTTTTCCTGCCCTGATTGCATCAATGGTTTGAACAGCATGCCAATGGTCCGGTGTGGCAATACATACAGCATCAATACTCTTGTCTTCCAGAAGTTTACGATAATCAGTATAAATGGTTGGCTTTTGAGGAAAAACTTCACCCATTTTGGGTATTTGACCCGGCCTGTCTTTTAAATACCTTGGATCTACCCTGGACCGATCCCGTAATACATAAGGTTCATAAACATCACACAAGGCGGCAACTTCACAATCAGGTTGTTGCATAAAGAATGATAAAAGTTGAGAACCCCGGTTACCAATCCCGATAAAACCAACCCTGATTTTATCATTGGGACCGAAAACGCGGGCTGTTTTTTCCGAAGCAAATGTGTTGAGTCCTACGGCTAATCCGGCTGAAGTTGCAGTTGTGGTTTTAATGAATTCACGTCTTGAATTTTTCATAGTTTTTATTTATAAGTATTTCTTATACCTGATAATAGATCACAAAAACCGAACGTTCCCAGTTAAAGTACATGTTGGGTGTACCGACCCATTTTTCCATAATTTTAATTCAAAGGATTGACAGTCTTAAACAAGTAATTTGTGTGCGTCCTTCAGATTATTAATAATTGACACACCATTGGGGCATACTGCTTCACAGGCGCCGCAGCTATCACAGGCTGATGCACAACGAGCTGGGTTAATACCAGCATAATATTCACGTGCATCGAGGGTATGACCATAGTTCTTATAATACATGCGAAAGCGCTGGATATCCGGAATAGGAATATTCTTGGGACATGAGGTCATGCAGGTTTCACACAGACGGCAGTAATCATTGGTGGCGAGGGCGCTGTAATTTTCGAGAATTTCTTTGTGCATTGCAGTAAACTTGCCATTGATTGCATCACAGTTGTCAATAACGTCTTGTGACTCATTCATTCCGATTACTGCAGAAGTGACATTTTTGTTTCGCAGAACCCATAGAAGAAAAGCCTGATATAAATTCTTGGTTCCTAATTTCTTAAGATCTTTCAGAAAGGTCTGAACCATTGGATCGGTTTCCTGTTTGGCCCAGTTGGGGATGTAATGTCCGCTCATTGGTTTCATAACCAGGACTCCGACATCTTTTTTATTGGCAAGTGTGAAGAGATCCTCAATTCCTGGGGTATCTATTTTCTCTGTCCATTTTGCCAGGCTCATATAGTTATAGGGCTGGAATATGAAATCCACAAGGTTCTCCTGGATTTTTTCGACATGTTTCCCCGGTACGTGACAACTTTGACCTATAAATCGTATTTTGCCCTGTTCCTGGAGTTTCAATGAACTCTCCTGGAAACCTTCGCTCCAACCATTATGACAGAAGTAACCGTCGATATAATCGGTCTGAAAACGTTTGAGGCTACGCTCACAACTGGCAATGACACTTTTTGCATCCTCCTTAGGTTCAGCACTGGTAAATATATAGGCTTTTTGACGTTTGCCATTGAGTGCACGGCCAAGAATCTCTTCTGTGTCGTGATAGCCTGAACCGGTAGCGACGAAGTTACCACCCCGATCAAGAAGTGTATCGACTATAGTAGGAATTTGCTCGCGCCAACGGTTGAACAGAACCGGTCCCAGCTGGTTTGAACGCAAGCCTGAGGCACAACCAAGACCTATCTCGGAGAGCATCAGATTGGTGCGTCCGAAACGGCGATACTTCATTTCGGAATTGGTTTTCAGGTTATTAACTTTTTTTGACGGATCGGCCAGAGCATCAATACTGTTCACTGAAACTGCTGCTCCTGCTAATGCAGTTGCTTTTATGAAATCTCTTCTCGAAACCATTTCTTTATACTTTTAAATTTGTTAATAATGAATATCAGTAACATTATAAATTGAAAAGGATAAAACGGGAGTTAAAATAAAACCAAACATTTTTTTATATAATTATTTATGTTACTCCCTTTTCTATAATCCTAAAAAATACCCAATTAGAGATTAACTCAGTGAACCTGAAATACCATGTTCATTGAGTTTATTCTTTAACCAGTTAAGATCATTTTTCATAAATTCCGAAATTTTCTCTAAACTCATGGTTGGGTTTTTCGAACCAGACTGAGCTCCCCCAAGATCGTATTCGTAATGAACAGAAACAGGTACTGAAATTCCAAGAGTATTATATTGCTTAAAATAAGCGTCAAAGTCAACCATACCTTCACCCAATGGGACATTTGTTATTTCCCATTTGCTATTCACTTTTTTCCAGTAGAAATCTTTAATTGCAATTGTCTTTATCCATGGGGAAAGTAGCTTCATTCCCAATGGCCAGGAAACTCCTCCTTCGCAAACAGCATGACGGATATCGTATTGGCAACCAATAAATTGAGGATTGCGGTCTTTCAATAGTAAGTAAAGATCCCATACCGGCCCACCAATATTCGTTCCTGAATGATTCTGATAAGCACCAACAATGTCATATTTCCGGTTGGTATTTTCAAGTTTTTCAAACGTTACTTTATTAATGTCAAGGTTTTCAGGAACAGATATTTTAGGGTTATAACGTATATACCCCATTCTGTAATTTTTAATGCCAAGTTCTGATGCGGTTTTCAGAACCAGATCTGTTTCAGGATTGTCTGCATCAATTATATCTGTGACCATCATTGGAACACTTATTCCTGATTTTTGCAAAGCTTTTATTGCTTTAGGGAGATCTGTTTTTACATTTTGCGGAAGAACCTGACCCCCTTTTCTAACTGAGAGCTCGGCATTTTTGAAACCTACCTTTGCAAGGGTTTCGCCCAGCCTGTCGTAATCAAGAAATTGAAGGCACTTTGTAAAAACACAAATTGGATTTGTCTTTGCAGCAGAACTATTTCCCCCGACAATAATTTGTGGATTAATTACAACTCCGGCAGTTGCTGCCGAAGTCGTAATTATAAAGTCTCGTCTTGACTGAATCATAGTCTATTAATGTTCATTTTAAAGTTTCCAGGGTTTCCTGTATTCATAACTCAGCAATTGATTGGCTTTTTCAGAATTGGTGAATCTTTCATTTACAGCGTCCCACTCCAATCTTTGTTTCACTACCAGTGCTATATTTGCGAGATGGGCAAATGAAGTTGAACGGTGACCTTCTTCCAAAGAGCATAATGGTGTTTTCCTTGTCCTGATACATTCAAGAAAGTTATGTACGAGCGTCCCTGTTGCATATGCATTACTGCCATCAGTCAGTTCGGCACTTGGAACATTAAATTCTTCGGCTTCAATCATTTTATTCCAGTTTTGGAACTGACCTTTTGATGTTGGAGTAATACGGTATCCGTCCTGACTGGCGTAAACAGTTCCCTTGGTCCCGCGAAGTTCAATTTCTCCGTAAGGGAAAAATTGATTTTCGCCGCTGCTTCCTTCATAAATGCCAAAAGAAATAATAGCTTTTGATGCAAACTCAAATGTGACCTGCATCGTGTCAGGAATGGTCCGGTCATCATCAACAGCATATTTTCCACCGTGAGCAGTAATAGCAATAGGAGCAACTTCGCCCATCATCCAGCGGATAGCATCCATATAATGAACCCCCCAATTACCCATTTGGCTTGAATAATCACTCCACCATCTGAACATGTAAGGGGCAATATTATATTGGTATGGACGGAAAGCTCTGGGGCCGACCCACATGTCCCAATTAAGATCTTTGGGTGGTTGCTCCGGCTTCAATTTTCCAATTCCATTAGGATACATATCACTGATATGTGCAGCACGTGCAACTGAAATTTTACCAATCTTTCCACCGGAAATAACTTTTGCAAGTCTCTGATAAACCTCATTACCTCTGCGGTTTAATCCAACAGCAACGACACGGTCGCTTGCTTTTTGTGCGTTGACCATTGCACGGCCCTCTTTTATTGTAGCAGTTAAAGGCTTTTCACAATAGACATCTTTTCCGGCTTTGATGGCATCAATTGTTTGAATAGCATGCCAATGGTCGGGTGTTGCAATACATACAGCATCTATCGTTTTATCTGCTAAGAGTTTGCGATAGTCATCATAATAAATAGGTGTTTTGGAAAATTTTTCACCCATTTTAGGTATTTGTCCTGTCCTATCTTTTAAGAAACGCGGATCTACTTTGCTCAGGTCTCTTAACAAATAAGGTTCATATATGTCACATAATGCAGCTATTTCACAATCTTTTTCCTGCATAAAAAGGGCCAAAAGTTGAGAACCTCTGTTGCCTATTCCGATAAAACCAACCCGGATCTTATCATTCGGACCGATAGGACGGGGTGTTTGTGATGATGCTAGCGTGTTTAGCCCTGCAACAACACCTGCTGAAGTTGCAGCTGTGGTTTTAATAAATTCACGTCTTGAATTTTTCATTTTTTACATTTTATTAATTATTTTCATTACTTTATCTTCAAAAATTTCCTGCCATTCCGGAGCCAGTTTTGATAACGAAACTTCATAACCATCTCCATCATATGCATCCAGGGTGGGTGAATAGCCAACGTTGCCGTTTGTGTAGCCTGAAACAAATGTGAACTCGTACTTAGATGATTTTTTAATATTTAGTCCGATTTGAGAAAATAGTTCACCACTATATGTTATCAACACAAAATCTCCGATTTTCAAACCTACTGTTTCGGCTTTGATCGGAATATTGGTATTCAAATTTTTCAGGAATCCGAGATTGGCTTCCGTCACGACCAATTCTTCCATCTTGTAAATATTGCCCAGATATTTTTCAATGTCTCTTTTATTATCCTGATCCATCGTCATAAGGTCATTTATACCAATTTTCTCTTCCTGCATATATCTGTAAGAATAATCTGAAGGATATTTGGGAAACATGGCGTATTTTAGATAAAGGGGTAAAAAAGCCTTGAAATTTAATTTTGTTCCTGCACCATGTGCACCGCACCCCTGCCCTTTAAAATAGTCAAGGATAAGGGCTTTCTTAGCTTCCAGGGAATCTATCCGCCTGGGTATATCAGTTCTCGCCGGTAATATAAATTCTTCCCTGATAATGCTGATACCTGCATCTTTCCTGACACTTATATCTCTGAAAGCTTTTAATGTGCTTAATCCCAATAAAGTACCATTCATTTCATCCTGTTTTGGAGTGTTTACATCCTTGTACAGAATAGGTGTCACATCTCCTGCAGCACCCTGCATAAAAAGTGCTATAACTCCATTACCCAGGTTTTCTTCAATAACCTTTGAGGCAAATCCCGGGAAACCTGCAGTTGTTCCTCTGTTCGGCACCCCGGTATAGTTATGACCTGCAAAGGTGTACAATACGGCAAGTGGTTTCCCATCCGCTTTATCGACACGAAGAATTCCTATTTCCGGATCAGAAGGTTCGGCTATCTCTTTGACATTATCATCTTCCGGTTCAGGTGTTGCACGCCGTACGGTCCACTCCTTGCCATTAGTAAGAATAAGCCTTCGATTCATTGTTATTCGCTTTTCAATTCCGGCACCAGCTCCTATATTGGCTGGCACCATATTTTGTGAAGCTTCTTTAACGGCATTGAAAGTTCTGTCAAGATAATCTTCAGCCAGTTGATCATTGACCCAATGGTTGTGGGATACATTGATTATTACGCGCTCTGCATTAATCTTAAGTTCCTTCTGAACACGGGTTCTGATTTCCTGTAAAGATGCAAAGCTGATTTCTATAATATCCATTGTAATAATGACAATCTTTGTTTTGCCATCGTCTAATACCAAAGCCTTTGCATAAAGCGGATCATTAACAAGTTCTGTTGGATTATCTTTTGTAATATTAATTTTAGAAACTCCGGCACGTATACTCGCGACACTAATGTCGTGCAAAAAAAATATAACTGATAAAGTAAAAACTACTTTGGTTAATAATTTCACGAAGGATTGTAAGTTGTCTCTCATAACAATTTCATGATTATTTATTATGATTTCTTGTTCAGTTTAAGCTATGAACCATTTTTATTTCCAAAGATTTAAAAGGAGTATTCACAATAACAGACTTCAAATTTTTAAAGTTTATTATAGTAAATACCCCACTTTATATCATTTCTCAGATCATAAATAATCCGGATTTTGGATCAATAATTTATTTTTATTCATCTCAGCCCTCATAATCGGCCAGAAATAAGCTTTATCAATCCATTTATAGGTCTGGTGTACTTTGGGAGTAAAAGTTGGAACAATAGCTGTCGTTTTATCCGGAAGAAGAGGGTATAAAACATCCACTTTGTAAGCTGCCACATATGCCTGAGGGCCGATTACCCATCTGCGTACATCAAAAAAGCGCTGATCTTCAAATGACATCTCAATTCGTTTTTCATGACGTATACGATCACGTAATGCCTGACCGGATTCTGTTACATCGGGCATACCAGCTCTTTTCCTTATCATATTGATATATGTCAGGGCCTCTTCGTCCTGCCCCAATGCCTGACACGCTTCAGCATAATTCAGCAGAACTTCCGCGTATCTCATTAAACGCCAGGGTTTGTCATTCACGAAAAAATTTGCGTCAATATTTATGTCACAGTGTTTACGGACATAATAACCTGTATAACTCGCTTCAAACGCAGAGTTTTGACCTTTCCTGGAATCCAGTCCATACACTTCATACATAGCGTTTGTAGTCGAATTCCATTTTTGCCAGGTACCTACCTGAATAACCCCTACCGGATCAAAAGGTAATAAACTTGCATAACGCGGTCTCCATTTTACCCCTTCGTAAAGTATTGTTGCGTAGAAACGGGGATCACGGTTTTTATAAGGAGCAGCTTTATGAACAGGATTGTTCCAATCAAATGCTGTACCGTCTCTCAATTCATATTCTCTGACGAGATTATCCATAGGAGCATTATTGCCCTGGTTATAATAACCATTAGGTAATACAAGGGCATCCCAATATCTGTCGACAGTAAATGAGGTGGGTGTATAATACCTGACCCATATATCTTCAGTTGTTACGTATGAATTAAAAATTTCATCGATATTTTGGGCAATATCATCAGTTGAGGCAGGACTCGCCTTATGAAGATTGTAAACAGCGAGATTCATTACATCTTTGGCAGCATTTTTAGCAGCCAGATAGCGGGCACTCCTTGCAGAAGCTGTTTTATCGACATATCCTATTAACTCCGGATTGGCAAATGACGGGAAAACGGTAGTATTGTACAAATCGCTGGCTGCGTAAATCAGAATCCTGCTCTTAAGTGTCAAGGCCGTACCTTTGGTTATCCTCCCTTTATTATTTCCACTATAAGTCAACGGTAAGAAGCCGGCAGCCTTATCGCACTCATTTGAAATAAATTCCACGCATTCTTTGTAAGTATTTCGTGGTGTCATGAAATCATCTGTTAACTCATATGCTTTAGTAACCAATGGTACTCCGCCATACAAGCTTGTAAGACAATAATAAAAATAAGCCCGTAAAAAGGTTATTTCTCCAATCATCCTGCTTTTCATTGTTACACCATCTATAAGGGTATTATCGACCGGCAGGTTATCAATGTTAGCAAAGAACTTATTGCAAGCTCTTATGCTTATGTACAACTGATCCCATGTCCAAAAATAATTGCCTGATGAGCTAAACCAATCCTTAGAGATAAGATCGGGCGATATCTTGGAATTATTAAAATTTAATTCATCATTACCATCCCTTCTGTGTGCCTCATCTACAAAGCAGGTTATTGCAAATTTATTGCCGGGATAATTCACCCGCATATATATATTATTGACAAAAAGTTCTGCCAATACCGGGTCCTTCCATACAGCAGCATCAGAATATGCATCAAGTGGTTGTAATTCGAGCATATCACTTTTGCAAGATGTCATTAAAAGAGTTGCTATCAGAAATATTTTTGAATAGATCTTAATATTTTTCATTTCAGTGATATTTAAAAGGTTAAAGTTGCGCCCAGGTTAATTACTTTGCTAAGAGGGTAATCCTGATAAGTGGATTCGGGGTCAAAGCTCGGAAGTGTGGGGCACCAGGTGATAATGTTTAGTCCACCAACATAAACCCGGAAACCATCTATTCCCAATTTTGTATTTATTGATTTAGGAAAATTATACCCAATTTCAACATTTTTAAGTCTTAAATAATCAGCGCTTCTTAGCATGTATGTATTAAGTTGCGATTTCCAATATTCAGCAGTATAATTAAATGTTCTTGGTTTTGTGGCATCCGGATTATCTATGGTCCAACGACCTTCGGCATCCTCCATGTAAAAATTACCTGCTTCTCCTGATTCGACATTATGATAACGCATTTTCCCAAAAGCCCCCTGTACGAAAACAGTTGCATAAAAATTTTTATAGGTCAGATCAACATTCAATCCGGTAGTAAATACAGGAATATTACTCCTATAATCCCTGACCATATCAAGAGCAGTAATTTTTCCATCTTCATTAACATCTTTGAAAATTACATCTCCGGGTCGTGCACCGACCCAGTGAGGGTAAGCATCTACTGCAGCCTGATCCCTGAAAATGCCAATAGACTCATAGTACAGCTCTGAATTCATAGGATGGCCGGTTGTTCTCTGGTATTCCGGAATTCCGGGCGTTTCGTCCCAGAATTTGATCATATTCTTTGCATAGCTTCCATTGACAGAGACATTATAACCGAAGTCTCTGCTTTTGTCAGAATACCCGATAACAAGTTCAAAACCCTTGTTAACCACCTCCCCAATATTTTCCGGCGGTAGTTTTAAACCTGTTGATGCGGGAATAGAAGCATTCCTTTTGGTTAATATTTTGGTACGGTAGTTATGGAAATAATCACCTTCCAGTCTTAATTTGCCCCCAAACAGCTGAGCATCAAAACCGACGTCGGTTTGATTTGCTACTTCCCATGTTACATTAACATTTGGGAAACTATTCTCCACAAGAACTTTGTTTTGTACATTCTGATCTGTGACAAATTCATTACCATTCATACCATTTCCTATGGTACCCCCAAAGCTATAGGTTGAGATGTATTGAAATTCGCTAATACGATCATTCCCTGTTTGTCCCCACGATCCGCGAACTTTAAAATAGTTGATAAAAGGCAGGTTGCCTTTCCAGAAATTTTCCTCACTGGCCACCCAGCCGAGTGAAAAGCCCGGAAAGAAGCCCCATCGTTTATCTTCGGGGAATATATAAGAGCCATCATATCTCCAGACAAATTCAGCCAGATATTTAGATGAGTAATCATAATTTACACGGCCAAAATAATTCAGGCGAGCCGTCCGGTTGGCAGAACCGCTATTATCTTTTTCAAGATCACTTCCGGCAAAAAGCTGGTCAATTGTGCTTGAAACGAAATATTTACGTAATGCAGAAAATGTCATATTATCTCCGACACTGGATTCTGATCCGGCTAATATCTTAATTTTATGTTTTTCAGCTATTCTGCGTTCATAATTTATGAGGGCGTTAAGAGTTACCCGCTGACCATTATCCATCGACATTTCTAACATTGGATCACTTGGTCCGCTTTTAGATCCGTTAACTTTAGGCAATCCTTTTTCATCCAATGTCAATTTGTCCCATGTATAAAGGTAATATGGAACTTGCCATGTCTTCTCAACTCCGAAATTTTTATCAATAGAGGCATTCCCGGTGACGGATAAACCTTTTACCCATGGAATATTTATATTTAATTTCAGATTACTTTCCATAATATATCTTGTATCCTTATTATATCCAGGGATATCCGAAACCATTACCACCGGATTTTGCCCCGATTCGACCTCAGGTCCGGGAAGTCCACCAGGCCACCAGGATACATCAGAAGGTCTGCCTCGCGGGATAATCCGGAAAGGAGGTTGATCAGTAATGGCCGGAAGATTTCTGTTTTCCTGCCGCCCTGCCAGATCAATACTAAAATTAATATTCTCAGAGACTTTCCCATCGATATTGCTCCGAAAATCAACCTGCGAATAATTTGATCCGCTATTGCGGTACATTGCATCCTGGAATCTTGTTCCGATTGAAACAAAATACTTTACACTTTCCGTTCCTCCCGAGAGGTTAACGTTGGCGTTATTTTCCAGGGAGAATGGTTTAAAAACCTCTTTAAACCAGTCAGTGTTAGGATGTCCCCAGGGATCAGAGCCGTCTTTAAATTTTTGAAGATCATCAGCAGTAAATCTACCCTTCTGGCCTGCGTATGAATCCATTTCATTCATCATCGTCGCATAAGTATACGAATCGGCCATTTCAGGAAGGATCGTAGGAGTACTAAATCCCTGATTATATGACGCAGTGATCTTTAATTTCCCGGTAGTCCCCCGTTTAGTAGTTATCAGAATAACCCCGTTTGCCGCCTGGGCACCATAAATGGCGGCGGATGCATCTTTTAAGATAATAACACTTTCAATATCATTCGCATTCAGCCTTCCCATGCTACGGTTTGCTATTCCGTCAACAACGATCAGAGGGTTATTATTGTTAAGGGTATTATTACCACGGATCCTTAATGTTGCATCATCGGCGCCCGGTGCCCCTGAACGCGTAACGGTAACAAGTCCCGGTAATCGCCCGGCCAACGAATTTGTAAAGTTAGCTGTATTGGCTACGGCTAGTTTCTCCCCCTTAACAGTACTGACTGCACCAGTTATCGTTTTTTTGTATTGAGTACCATAACCAATCGCAACAATCTCTTCAAGACCAATGGTCTCTTCCATCAAAACCACATTAATTACCGATTTAGTACCAACATTTATTTCCTGCGATTTCATCCCCACAAACGAAAACTGTAAAGTTGCATTCGCCGGAATATTGGATACTGAATAATTTCCGTCAGCATCAGTTATTACCCCAGAGGTAGTCCCTTTTACCACAACAGAAACTCCCGGGAGTGAAGCACCAGATTGATCGGTGACTTTGCCTTTCACCAATTGTTGCTGCCTTTGATCCGATCCGATACCACTCGTAGCAGTTGTTAAAATGATCTGACGATCTTTGATCAGATATGTGACATTGGTCTTTCCGAAAATTTCGGAAAGAATGTTCCCAATACTCTCGTTTTTAACAACAATATTGACCTGCCTATCAACATCGAGCAGTTTTTGATTAAACAGAAAGAAAAATTCACTTTCGCTTTCAATCTTATTTAATACATCAATTACTTTCGCTCCCTGCATCTTAAGCGTCAAGAGCTTTTGTTGCGAGTATGTAGATGTAGAAAAGGCTTGTGCAACAAAAAAGAATAAAAAAAATACACTAAGGCGCATAATTTTCCAGAATTTTAGGAGTACACGGTTAGTTACGGGTCTCCTGGTTCGTTTTTTTTGCATACATTTGAATAATTAAGTGGTTAAACAAAATTGGCTGTGATACTACTTGATATGACAGGAGAGTGGTTCGAACACTTTCCTGTCTCTTTTTCATGAGAATATAATTTAGTTAATCTATTGGTCTCATGGAACATCCATGCAATATGCCTTGTCCTTTAATAACATATACATCGTTTTTTGTGCCGCCTTCCTGAAAAAATTTATCAGCGGCATGGATGTTTCATCTGAATTGATTGATTTTTAATTTGTTGATTTGAAGAACAATCTTCCGCTTCTGATATATTCCCTCTTTGTCACTTGTCCTCCTTTCTTCTCTATAAGTTATTGGTGTTGTGATTGAAATTAGTTTCAGCACTTCATCAAGTGGTTCATCTATGAATGTAGCATGATAAGTATAATCGTTGAGCAAACTGTCTTCAACAATTACCCAGGCATTGTACCAACGACTTAGCCGAACTGCAACCTGCTGCATATTTTCGTTTCTAAATACAAGTCTGCCTTCTTTCCAGGTGGTATATTGAGAGGCAATTACCTGTTTTTTGGTAAAAGTTTGTTTTTCAATATTGATTGTCAATTGCTCATTGGGAAGGAGAACGGCCAACTGTTTGCCACTTTTGGACGAGATATCCACTTCCCCTGACTGCAAAACGATTTCCTCCGTCCCTTCATCCTCGTTAGCAATCACGTTAAAGATAGTTCCCACAACTTTAATATCCAGATTTCTGGTTTTCACCTGAAACGGAATTTCCTTGTTGTGAACCACATCAAAAAATGCTTCACCTGATAACTCTACTGTTCTTTGCTGAGTAAATACGACAGGATATTTTAATCGTGATCCACTGTTCAAGAATCCAGTCGAGCCATCGGGAAGCTGAAATTTAGTACGAACTCCTAAAGGGCACTGAATTTCAGCGTAGGAAACAGAAATGGATGATTTTTCGGACTGAGTATGCAAAAAAACTAAAAATGATAAAAGAAGCGGAATGATCAAGACCGCAGCAACACGTTGAAAGGCTTGCCCCCAGTTTAATGGTTTCAATTTGCAGTTCTCGTTCAGTCGGATGTGGTGGTGTACCTTATCAAGTGCAGGTTTTAAATTTATGTTAAGAACGACTTCGGATTTAAGCTCTGATTGCCAGACATCATGCATAAATTGTTCTGCAAGTCTGTTTTTTGGATTTGCCATTATTTCCGAAAATTCAATATTTTCTTTCAGTGTTAATTTTCCTTCGGAATATTTTTGGAATAGATGTTGTAAATGTTCCTTCATAAAAATAAATTGCATAAATATTATTATTGCAGAAGGTAACTTAAGTATAAGGAATTAAATAATGTCGAACTTTTTGAATTGAGACTGTGGATAAATCTATTCTCCTACTTTGCGAACTCTGCACCTTTGCGTGATATTAAAGACAATGTCGCGCAAAGACACTAAGATCGCAAAGAAAAAAATACGACATTATATCTGGGCCATTACTTACTGTAATTTCACATGTTTTAAACTTATATCAATTGAGGTCAATTTTCTCATGGGCAATTCTGATATTTTTCTAAAGAAAATGTCAATTGTTTGAATTAGTTTCTGAACCATTTTTTCAGTAAACAAACAAAACGGCAAAAAGCAGCAGGTCGAGGTTTTCATAGTTTAATTTTGATCGAATAAACCGAAGTGCCTCGGAAACTTGATTATCAACTGTCCCATCAGAAATATTTAATTCGACAGCAACCTCTTTCGAACTCTTGCCTTCCATTTTACTCTTTATGAAAATTTCACGGCGTCTCGGTGGCATTTGTTCGACAATGAGGTTGATGTGCTGCAATACTATTTCATAATTATCGTTCTGAATAATTTGATTTTCAGTAATTTCAGAATTATTTTGCAGATTTTCGAGGTAACGAAGCGCAATGACCTTTTTATTGAAATGTTTACGAATCTGGTTCAGTGCAATAGTAAACAGATAGGATTTAAATGAAAGCTCAGATTTTAACGATTGATGATGTTCCCAAACCCGAACAAATACCTCCTGAACAAGTTCTTCCGAATCGTTCTCATTTTTTAAATATTTCATGCCAAAACCAAACAATTTGGGGCTGTAAATCTCAAAAAGTGAATCAAATGCAACAATATTCCCCTTTTGAAGTAACTGAACCAGACATTGATCATCTCGTTTTTCAATCATGGGAGTGGTCTAAATAGTTAGTTGGATAGACAAATTTAGTAAAATATTCATTACTTATGGATTCACTGACTCCTGCAATTCCAGATATAATTTGCATAAGACAAACGACAGATATTGTCTTAGTTGTTACCCCTTTGGGTAAAGAGACAACTTTAAGATCAATATTACAAATGTTATTATATAAAATAAGCAAATATAAAATCATTAATGACCTAAACATCTGTATTACAAATGAAGCAACCCGGCAGGATGAAATAGGATTCAATA
>Ga0208789_1000889_pt1 | contig 21463 bp, 15 predicted proteins | sample Methanotroph_Enr_FD_187368 | JGI IMG/M metagenome (GOLD analysis project Ga0208789, IMG submission 187368) | Enriched soil microbial communities from Old Woman Creek wetland in Ohio, USA - Methanotroph_Enrichment_5 (SPAdes) (version 2) | ecosystem: Environmental > Terrestrial > Soil > Wetlands...
TTGGGTTTAGTTTCGGAGCCTTATTCATTTGGAAGTATACCTGATGCACTCTATTATTATAATAAGGGATATTGGGAGTATGACAGATATCCTGAAATTAGTGCACAGTATAAGTAAGTAACAAAATAAAAAATTGACATAGAAAGGATTTTCCCAATGTCACGCAAAATATCCATTATTTTTACAGTAGTCTTCCTGCTAATGTTTTCAGTATTTCTCTCTGCATTTAGGTCATCCTTATATACTATGATGAAGGTCAATTTCTATTTGCTGTTCTGGGGAAGCATAATAATGCTTTCTGCTATTATACTAAACTTTTCGAACTTGAAGGAAAACAAGAAAATTAGAATATGGGTTATTCTATTTCAATTTAGCTGTGTTGTGGTTTCTACATCTACCCTGATTTGGTATTATGACAACATAGCAAGGCCAGCTGTTAATACTGCATGGTTTTATCGACAGGACTTTGCCTTAGTTCGTAATGAGCTACTTGAATATGCTGCAAAAAATAATAATATTTTACCAGACGCCAACACATGGTGTGACACACTCTTAACAAATTGCCGAAACCAGACAACACTGAGGTCTGCGCTTGGACAAAGAGATACTAATTCAATTGTGATAGGATTTAACAGATCGCTATCAGGAATGCATATAAAAGATATTGATGGCAAGTCAGTGTTATTTTTTCAAGCTCAAGGGAGTGGGAATCTCAATGGTGGTAAAGTGTTGATGGATCGATCGAGTAGATATCCACATGTTTATATAATGTTTTTCGATGGTACGTTTGGCGATTATAACATTTCTGATAATTCTTTACGTTTTCTTGAGTTTGGATTGCATCAATCAGACTATCTGCCACTGAAGTGGACTTTAGTTAAAATTTTATAGAGGGTTTGACTAATAGGTGCAAGGTGGAAAATCTGTAAATGAATAAATTTGAAATATTAGAATGGAGAATTTGATATGAGTTGGAATAAGAATTTTAGGATGGGGGTATTGGCCTCTGCTATTGTTGTTACGATGTTGATGTTTAATACGGCGGCATTTGCCACGTCAAAAAGCGGATATCCCACGGCGAAGAAAACTGTGTCGGCGAAACTTGAGAAATTGCATCAGCAGGCTGCGGCGGAGTTGGCAAAGTCTGGCAAAGCACAGACACAAAAGGCCGAGTCCCCAAAAAAGTCAAAATTCGATATGGTGGCAAAATATGGTAACGTTGCCGAAGTTAACGGTGTTCCTGTGCATCCGAGAATGACCGAACAGGAAGCCGCAAGTTATGCTGCCGAAATGGAGAAAGAAATGGCAGACTACAAGCAGGCAATGTTGGACCGTGAAAAGGGGGGTGTCTCTATAAAGAGCAGGCTTACTCGTCGTGAACGTCCGACCAAGCCTGCCACAGCCAGTGTGCAAAATGGGAAAAGTATGGGGAAGGCGAGCCAAGATGTTTTGCCGGGGAAGATAACTGGCAAAACAGTGGTTGTTGCGGAAGCAAATCAGGTGGACATAACGGCTGTTCAACAGCCATTGGATAGTGAATTAGATGCATTAACCACGCACAACACCAAAACTCCTCAAAATGTTCCACAACCAGTAAAAAAATGATAGCCTTCTAGCGTTGTGGCTTTCTAGACTATTAATCTTGACTTTGACCGAAGAAAATAGTAATATAGGACACATTCAGTTGGGGAGACGAGGCGTTTCAACAAGTGTAGTGTATTGCTTAGACTTAGGCTATTGGAGATGAAGTGAAAATCAGCGGTATAGCATTTCTTATTGTGGTGATGATTACAGCCACAATATCTTTTGCGGAAGTGCGATATAATTTTACAGAACTTGGTACACTGGGCGGGACGTACAATCGCGCCATGGGGATTAACAATAAAGGCCAGATAGTGGGGATGTCAAGTGACTCGGCTGGCGGGTATGCCGTTCTATACAATATAGATGGAACAGTTATGACTCTTGCGCCGGTTGGTAGTAGAGCCAATGCCATAAATGACAACGGTCTTGTTGTCGGTGAATTGTATGGCGAGGCGTATAAATTTGATCTTTCAGGTGCAGGTAATAATACTCAGCTTGTCCAGCATCCCACCCCGCCTCCACCGCCATTGCCAGGCGAAATATCTGAATATTATTATGGTGGCAGCACTGCGACCTCAGTGAATAACAATGATCAGATAGTCGGGTTAAGGCGGGTGGGGAGGTCGCTATCTCTTGGTCTTGATGATCCTGAACTGATTTCGATCGATTCAAGTGGTAGCGGGCAGTATACGAGTCTGGGGCATGGTACGGGCAACTCAATTAATGACAGCGGCCAAATTGTAGGCCAGGCGAGATTCGATTGGACTACTACTACCGCGGCTTATTATTGGAATCCGGTGAATGGATACCAATCAGTTAATTTACACGAATTATTTAGCTCCCCAGAGTTTACGCTTGTTTCTGCCGGCCTCCCATCACAAGGCAGTGCAAACTGGATTAACTCAAATGGGCAGGCGGTTGGAGGCGTTCCATTTCAATGTGGGACTGACACTATGTATTTCCTTGGCCCAGATGGTCTCGTAGAGGAACAAATACCGTTGTGGGGTGAACGTGCCGCAATATTCGATCTTAGCGGTGGTTTTGAAAATTTATTGCTCGGCACATTAGGCGGTAGCGTTAGTAGTGCGATGTGCATTAACGGCAAAGATCAGATAGTTGGGTGGGCAGCTGATGTGGCAAACGAATATAGAGCGACACTTTTTGATCCTAGCGGTTCAGGGAATAATATCGATTTAAACACACTGGTCGAACTGCCGCAAGGCTGGCTTTTGTCTTCAGCTGTTGGAATAAATGATAATGGCTGGATAATAGGAAACGCAATGACCCCAGATGGTGAACGCGCATTTCTGCTTACGCCTGTACCCGAGCCAGTTAGCCTGGTTATGTTTGGAGTCGGAACCTTATTGCTAAAATGTCGACAGTGAATTTAAATTGTGATAAAGGTGGTTGCTATGCGCGTGGGGTACAAATATTCATACGCGAGATGCGATGATAATTAATCTTACCTCTAATTCTTGAAATTGCAAGCAGTTATGTTATTTTTGAGGAATGAATACCGCAGACGACTTAAAAGTTAGAAAAAGCTGGTTAAGTTTACCTATTATCGCAACCATCACCCGTTTATTGTGTCGTGAACTGACACTTCAAAATGAGTATCTAAAAGCCGAGAACAAGATACTGAGGTCTAAGATAAAAAACCGGCTGACCTTTACTGATGAAGAGCATCGAACTCTGGTCGAAGTTGCACTGGCACTCGGCAAAGACCTGATGAATAGTATTGTTAGTTTCGTCAAGCCGGAAACAATTCTAGCTTGGCAGAATAACCTGCCATGAACGGCTTGCGAGCTACTAAAGTTCTACAGAAGGCAGCCTGATGGATAAGACGACTTTTTACATTAGTTCTAGGCAGGGCGATTCTGCGCAACTGTGAAATTTTGACAGTTGTGCTGCCCTTCTATTCCAGCGTCTTCCCAGCGTCCTCTTTCATCCTACTCGCAGTGCCCTGCCAGTGCCCTCCGTGTCTACTTTCAGTCTACTTCCAGTTTAGCCCCCTTTAAAATGGCTTAGAAAGGCTGTTTGGATGCGGTATATAAGGGAATTCAACAAGAGATTGATAAAATGAAGAAATCGTCAGAATCACATTGATGATTTGTTCGGCTTAGTTTCGTAGAGTTAGTATATCTCTGAACTTAAGAACCTAATAATTAATCTGCAATTAATCTGACCCTTGTCCAACAACGAGTTTTTCCAAAGCCTCAACCGCCCGCTGTTCATTCGCATCAGAGCTATGCAAGTAATACTTCTGAGTCGTTGAAATCGAACTGTGACCCATCAGCTTCATAAGTGTTTGCACTGGCGTTCCTGCATTTGCCAGATTCGTTGCATAACTCTTTCTAAGGCAATGGACATTGAGTTTGCCGGTATGCTTTAGCCCTATTTAAAATGCATCACAAGGGCTGTTTGGAACAGGTGTAAATGGGTCTCCTTTGCTCGGCACGCAGGAGGTCGTAGGTTCGAGTCCTATACCGCCCATTCATCCTAATTTCATGATTCTGAATATCGTTATACAGCTTTTTTTCTGCTTTTTTTGTACTTCATAGCGGGTCGGGGTTGTATTTTTCGCTAAGCTGGATAGAATAAGCTATGTTGGGTTGATACCAAATTAGCTGATTCTAGAACATTAAGAGGCATCAATGGAATATGCGATAGTACTTGCAGGAGGCAGCGGCAAACGGCTTTGGCCCCTGAGCAGGGAAACCAGGCCCAAGCAGATGCTCAAACTTCTCGATGGCGAGACACTTCTAAACAGGTGCTTTGACAGGCTTGCCACGATATTCGACCACCGAAACATTCTTATATTAACCAATGCGGGCTATACCGACCTGGTTCGCGAAAACCTTGCAGATCTCCCCTATGACAATGTTCTGGCTGAGCCGGTAGTCAGGGATACAGCTGGAGCCGTAGGGCTGGCTGCGAGCGTATTATCTAAATATGACCCGGACGCGACTATGGCCGTTGTCACAGCTGATCAGCTTATCAGGCCCACAAAGGTTTTCCAGCAGGCCCTTATAGACGCTATCGAATTCGTAAAGCGAAACCCCGAAGCACTGCTCACTTTCGGCATTGAGCCGACATATCCTGCCACTCAGCTAGGCTATATCAAGATGGGGCCGGCAGTTGCAGCGGAGGACATCGAAAACAGTGTTTACAAGGTCGAAGCCTTCAAGGAAAAGCCAAGCGAAATTATAGCCAAAGAATATCTCGAATCGGGCAAGTACGTCTGGAATTCCGGCATTTTCGTCTGGAAAGCAAAAACCATACTTGCAGCACTTTACAAGCTGCTTCCGGAGTGCCAGGAGCCTTTAAAGAAAATACAGGCAGCCTGGGATACACCCGACCAAGAGGAAGTGCTTGAGAACTGGTTCAGAAAGCTGCCCAAAATAAGTATAGATTACGCCGTTATGGAACGGGCTCCCAATGTTTACGCGATAAGGCTCAACTGCAAATGGCTGGATATGGGATCATTCGCGGCGCTGGCGGATGTAATAGAATCGGATCAGAATAATAATATCGTAGTGGCCGGCGCGAGTCAGCTGATAGACTGCAAAAATAGTATTTTTGTGACAGAAGATAAAGATCACATGATCGCGGCCATAGGGGTTAAAAACATGGTTGTCGCCCATAGCGGAAACGCTACGCTGGTTTGCCCCATAGGTGAAACAGATAAGCTCAAGGATCTATTGGAACTGATCAAGAGCAAGGGCCAAGAGAAATATTTGTAAAGTGCGTTATCTGGCTATCGATTTTGGTTTCAAGCGGACTGGGCTGGCTCTTTGCGACAAGTCGGAGCAGTTTTCAAGCCCGTTGATGGTGATCGATAAGCCCGGCGATGTCATACCTAAGATCAAGCAAGTAATAAAAAATGAGGATGTCGAGGCCGTAGTGGTCGGGCTGCCATTCAATATGGACGGCACTGAAGGCCCCCAGGCTAAGGCAACCAGGACCTTTGCCGCATCCCTTGCTAAAGAGATCACGATCCCGGTTGAGATGTTCGATGAAAGGCTCAGCAGTTTTGAAGCCGAGGAAAAGCTTTTGCCGGGCGATTTTACACGCAAGCAGACAAAAAAAAGGCTCGATGCCGTCGCCGCCGCGAACATTTTAGCGGCTTTTTTAGAGCACAAGAAGGATCAGGGCAGCGGTTTACCGGCTGAAGGACTTGAATAATGGAAAAAACGTCAAAAGGCATGCGGCTCCATATAGGCATTTTCGGGCGACGCAATGTGGGCAAATCCTCGATATTGAACGCTCTGGTAGGTCAGGAAGCAGCGATAGTTTCGGATATAGCCGGTACGACGACTGATCCGGTGGAAAAGCCCATGGAACTGCTGCCCCTTGGGCCAGTGCTTTTCGTGGATACCGCCGGGGTGGATGACATAGGCGCACTTGGGGAAAAACGCATTTCCAAAACCAGGAAAGTTTTTGAGCGAACCGATCTTGCGATGGTTGTAACCGAGGCCGGTGCGTGGGGGAATTTCGAAGAGGGAATCTTAAAAGCCCTGGAAGAATTAAACGTGCCTGCCATCATAGTTTTCAATAAAAGTGATGTTAGAGCAGCAGATGATGTTAAAACAAAGTACGCGACGATTTCGGTAAGTGCAAAGACAGGGGCAGGGATAGACTCGCTGCGGGAACTCCTCATAAAGCAGGCGCCTGAAGAATTTGTGGCAAACCCGGCGATACTGGGCGATTTGGTCGGCCCGGGTAAGATAGCGGTGCTGGTTGTGCCCATCGATAAGGAAGCCCCGAAAGGCAGATTGATCCTGCCGCAAGTGCAGGCGATACGGGACTTGCTCGATACCGATGCGATAGCGGTAGTGTGTAAGGAGAGGGAACTGCGGGCGACGCTGGAAAAGCTTACTGAAAAACCAGCGCTGGTGGTGACGGATTCGCAGGCGTTTTTAAAAGTGGCAGCCGATACACCTGACGATATTCCCATGACGAGCTTTTCGATATTATTCGCAAGATTTAAAGCGGATCTGGCAGAAATGGCCGCTGGTGCCAAGGCCATAGATACGCTCAAGGATGGCGATATGGTGCTCATAGCAGAGAGCTGTACGCATCACCCGATAACTGACGATATCGGCACAGTGAAAATACCTCGCTGGCTGGGGCAGTATGTGGGCGGGCAACTGAAATTCGAATGGACCAGGGGTCACGACCTGCCGGAAGATTTGGGCAAATATAAAATGATAATTCACTGCGGAGCCTGCATGTGGAACAGGCGTGAAATGCTTTCGCGAATTATGCTGGCGAAAAAGGCGGGGGTGCCGATTTCAAACTACGGGCTGGTAATAGCATATTCGCTGGGAATTTTTCAACGGGCGCTAAGGCCGTTTGGCCTAATCCAGTAAATGGAAGCAGCCGTGAGCAACACACTCACGGCCGCAACCCGCTTGGTTAAGGAGTTCCCGTAGAATATTTACGTCAACTCTACCCTTTATCGGCAGCGGGGGCCGACCCAGTATTCATAGTCGAAGAAACTTTGTGAGCCAGTTCTTTGCCTGTCGAAAATGCTTTACGGATCTTCTCTCCCATGGAGAGGGCGAACTGGTCAGATTTCGTAAAGCTCTGAGGAAAGCTTAAGGGTTCTGTAACAGCTTGTGAGGTTACTTTTGGATCGGCGGGAGCCAGGGCGTATATGGCCGTGGCAAACCCGGCGAAGTAAACGACTAACACAAGCAGGACTTTTCCTCTGAAACCCATTAAGCCTTCCCCCCAGTAAAAGTGCCGAACACATCTTTCGGCCAGACGATATTAACTTGTCATTACGTCCCCTCTGCATAAACAATAAAAAACAAAAACCGGGATGACAAATCATGCAAAAAAAATCCTTAAAAGCAGATCGCGGATTATTGGACAGTTGGTTATTTGCTTCAAATGGGGTGATTTTATGGGTATGATTATTGAGCTATGGCAATAAGAGTTAAAAAGAGCGGTTTCAGGGAAAAGGTGCTTGCGGGCATTAAAGGCAAGGGCGGCGGCAGCAGTCTGGGCTTTAGGCTCATGCCGATGATAGATGTACTTTTTCTGCTGCTGATATTTTTCCTGCTGACGACAAAATTTCACGCCCAGGAAGCTGCTTTACCGTTTCGGCTCCCTGCGGCAAGCGGCGATGTTTTACCGGGTAGGCCCGAGCCGCTGGAGATAAACTTGAGTCAGAGCACCGGAAAGTGCGTAATAGATTTTGGAGGCACTGCAATCGATTTGACGGCAAGGGATGTGGAGGAAAATTTATCATTTTTCGCAAATGAGATGGCAGGCGTGATGAAATCACAGAAGCGAACGGCGGGGGACCCGGTGGAACTCGTGTGCGGCAAAGAAGTTATGTGGCAGTATGTGGCTAAGGTTTACAATGTGCTCTATGGGATGGGAATAAGCGATATTACTTTCCGAATTAGTGATTAGAGATTAATAATTTGTGGCGGTAAGCGGGATGAGAATTGCAATTTGCGGATTGGTTTTGGGTATGGCGGCGGGGGGTGTTTGGGGGGTAAGCAGAAGTAGCCTGGACGAACTGGCAAAGGTGGCGCAAGGGGAAGCAGGAGTATTCCTGAATTCAACAATTAAAGAGCGAGTTGAGTGGGAATATGCCCAAAAATGGAGGGATGAAGAAGCTCGCAAGGAATTTTTGAAAAAGGCCGAATCCACCTCGGCCAAACTTGGTGAGATACTACAAAATCAACAGCGGATCCGCAGTGAGATCGAAAACTCAAGCGCGGATGACTGGGATGCGCGTTACGGCCAGAGCGGTATATGGGACGCCCTTGGGGCGGACCTTTTCAATACGACATGCCTCAAGGGCCAAGTGGATTATTACAGGGCGGGGGCGCTGGAAAAGATGCCGGCGATACGCGCGGCAAATGGTGTGCTGGATATTTTCGCCAAACTTCCAAAAAGCGCACAGGATGAGCCTTGGGCAATACTGATGCGGGCGAAAGCTTATTCGATACTGGGCAAATGGGAAACAGATAAAAAAACGCTTGCGATTGAGCTTTTCAAAAAAATAACTTCCCAGCAGGGGCTTGCGGCAGAGGTTTATTTTCCAGCGGTGATCGGGCTTTACGGGGTCGAGGTTCCGTCTTCGGCTGTTATTGAGGGGCTTGCGCAGCGGATGGCGGCAAGTGCGCTTTGCGATGATATCGAAGCAAATTTAATGCTGGGGATTTTGGCAAAGCGGGCGGGCAGCGGGGTGATAATGGAAAAGGCCGTATCGCGCTGGCCTCAAGCGAGGGTGATCGCGGGTGAAATCGCTATTGGCGAAATAATAGACGGCACGAGCGTATCGCAGTTTGATGCGCAGCTTGGTGCGGAGGCGGCCATTGCAAAAGGTCCCCAGTATTGCAGGTACTTTGTTGCGCTTGCCGGCGATAAACAATATGCAAGCGGTGCGGTGCTGGCGGCGGCTGCGGTGGCGATAGAAGCCAATGAGCCATTGCAAGCAGGGCAGTATTATTTGAAAGCTGCCCAGACCGGGGCGACAGCTACAAAAGAGCAGCGAGCAAACTGGGCGAAAAAGGCGGCTGTAACAGGCTATCAAATAAGCGAGGACGGGGCCGGGTGCAACCTCGCCAGGCAAGCCTTCGAGGAATATTTCAAATATGAGCCCAGCACCACAGACGGTGCGATGGAGTTTTCTTATGCCCAGGTGCTGGGAAAATGCGGTTGGCGAGATGAGGCGGCTAAGAAGCTAACGGCTATCGCGGCGGATGTCTCAAGTCCTTTCCGATGGCACGCTAAATATACACTTCTGGAAGAGGCGATTTCAAAAGCTGGATCAAATGAGGCGAAATACAAGATCGCCGGTGAACTGATTCTGCTGGCGGACAATAAAGATGTGAGCGCAGAAGTGCGGACGGCGGCAGGCGTATTGTATTGCGGGAGCATGCTGGCCACGGGTGAGCCTAACGCGGCGGCGGCGGTGCTGAATTTTGTGGACGGCGGCGGGTCATTTGTGCCTAAACCTGACGCGAAGATGTATAAGGCCCAGGCCAAACTGATACTGGGCAGGACGGTTGAGAGCGGCGAGGATTTGACGGGTCTTGGAAGCGAACTTTGCAGGGCCAGGGCGACGGGCATAGAAGTGGTAAGCGAATATGTTGAGAACATAGACAGGCATCTGGCAGCGACGCGCGAGCCTGCAAAAGAGCTTGCGATGATGGAGGCGTTGACTGCTGGGCTTAAGTCCTGCGATGATAAAAAAGATGCCAGGCTGGCAGCGGCATTTTACACGCTTGCGGCGCTGAAGGGGCAGGGGGATGTTAACGACCTTATCGTGAAATGCCAGGCGGATATAAAAGAGTTCGGGCAGGACTGGGGACTTATGGCGGCTATGGGCAGACTTGAGATGGCCGCCAACGACTGGGACAAGGCGGCCGTTTCGTGGGCAAGGTGCTCTTCGGGTGTAAAAGGCGGAACCGAGAGATGGTGGACGGCAAAATACTATGAATATTTCTCTCTTTCCAGGAAGGCGGGCGTAAATAATACAGAGCTTGCGCATTCGATGGACGTTACGCAAAACAGCTATAAGGGAGGGCCTGCGATATGGCAGGTGAAGTTTGATGATCTTAGGAAGGAACTAAAAACTGAACTTCCAACTTCCAACGCCCAACGTTCAACGTCGAATTAAAACGAGAAGAGCCAGAAGGCAGGAGTCAGAATAAAAATTCATCGCGGAGGAGCAGGGTTGAGGATTAGCGTTGGGCGTTCAGGGATCAGCGTTTAGATTTAGGGTTTTCGGTTTGGAGATAGGGAACAAACATATAGCTGGGTTGTTAAACCAGATGCGGTTCGCGACGGAATCGCAGAAAGCTAAGCAGCTGGACGCGGCCGAGGGGCTCCTTAAGCTTCTCGATGAAGGCCGGGAGTATCCTCTGGAGTTTGTGTGCTACCATATTACCGGCTTTAGGCCCAAGGGGGAATGGGCACAAGATACGATACACGGCAATGATCTCATTAACGACCTGCGGGAATTTGCCACTGGGCTAAGTGAGTTGGTTTGCAGGGATATCAGGGAGGTTGATGGGAAGGTATACAGTATAAATGAGCTTGCCGAAAAATTAGGTGTGGCCACCAAAACTATCAACCGCTGGCGAAAACGCGGACTTATATCAAGGAAATACTTGTTTGCAGACGGCAAGAAACGACTTGGTTTTTCACAGGCCAGCTGGTCGGAATTTGAGAATGAAAACCGTGACACGGTGGATAGGGCCAAGGGATTTACGCAGCTTAGCGGGCAGCAGAAGGATGAAATAATTTCGACCGCCAGGGCGATAGCGGCAAAAGGAGAAATGGGGAGGCGAACGGCTATTGATCAAATAGCTAAGCAAACAGGCAGGGCCAGGGAAACGGTTCGGTATACGCTGGTCAATTATGAAGACCGGGGCGGGCGAAAAATATTCCAGAACGTAAGGACCAGGCTCGGGCCAAAGGATTGCGTTTTGATATACAAGAGCTACACCGCGGGGGCAAGTGTGGCGGAACTGATGAAGAAATTCGGCAAGAGTAAAAGCGCGATATACCGAATAATCAATCAGAAGCGGCTTAGGGATCTGCTTTCGGGAAAACTTGAATTTATACCGAGTGATGAATTCAAGGCTTTAGCAGAGAATGGCGAAACAGCAAAAACCAAGGAATTTGACAATTACCTGTGCGGGTTTAACACCACTACGGCGTTTACGAGAGCACAGGAAATGGAACTGTTCCGACGTTATAATTTTCTAAAATATTGTGCAAGGGCCGCCCTGGATAAAATGCGGGAGGACAAATGGCGAAGCAGTGCGATCAAAGAGATCGAGCGATGGCTTGAGCAGGCGGGGCGGATACAGAAACTCATTATCGAAGCCAATCAGGGCCTGGTCGTGAGTATAGCAAGCAAGCACAGCCCGGCCGGGGCGAGCGTGGCGGACCTTGTGAGTGAGGGGAATTTGTCGCTGATGAGGGCGATGGAGAAATTTGATTATGGCAGGGGTTACAGGTTCAGTACATACGCGACGTGGGCGATAGCGAAGGATTTCGCCAGGAAAGCAGGCGCCGAAGCCAAAATCGAAAAGACGGTAAGTGATGATCTTGAAAACATCCAGAAGAATCTGCGCATATCTGATGCATCCGGGGCAGCGGTGCTCGAGAAAGCAAAGCGCAGCCTGGAGCAGGTGATCCGGGAAAACCTAGACGAGAGGGAGCAATACATCATACGGCAGCATTTCGCGCTTTGCGATTCCGTGATACGCAAAAAGGGAGCGAGCCTTAAGCACATCGGCGAGCAGCTAAATCTAAGCAAAGAGCGTGTGCGCCAGATAGAGCTTGAAGCATTAGCTAAGCTGCGTCACTGTTTAAGCGAAGAGGAATTCGGGATGCTTACGGCGTAAAATGTTTGTGAGCAAATGTTTTACGCTTGTGTGTATATACATTTGGGTATTATAATGTAAGCAACACAAACGGAGTTATTCGGGGTATTTTTTATGCTGGCGGGCAAGCGACTCAAGCGGGCATATATCGCTGAGATAATGGTTTTCTTCTTTGTGGCTTTTATGGCTGCACTGATGTATCACAATCCTGAGAAAGCATATCATAATTTGCTGCTGCTGTTTTTATGCAACGCGTTTTTCATAACGGCATCATCATTTCTTGTGGCTTTTGGGTGCACCTGGGCGTTTGTTCACGGCAGTTCGCTCAAAATGCTGGTGCTGGGGGCGGGAATGTTCACGTTCGGTTTTTCAAGCCTGCTGGCCGGGGCAATGGACAATTACGGCACTAATGTGTCGGTTAGCATCCATAACTGCGGGGCGATGGCGGCCGGCTTGATGCAGGCGATCGCTATGTGTTTAAATAATAGTGCCGTGCCGTACAGGATAGAGTCCAGACGGCTTTGGTGCGTAATAACTCTGGGCGGGTTGGCAGCAGTGCTGACGGCATACGCTGTGCTCTGTGTTTACGGGTATGGGCCGAAATTTTATTTGCCTAACCAAGGATCTACAGCGCTGCGGGAGTGGGTGCTTGCGGCAGCGGCACTGGAGTTTTTCGGGGTTGCGGTTTATTTTAAAATTCTTCACCGGCGGTCACTGGCAAAATTCGCCAGGTGGTATTCGCTGGGGCTGCTGCTTATAAGCGCAGGGCTTGCGGGTGTATTAGTGGGGCGGTTTGATTCATGGCTTTCCTGGGCCGGCAGAGCAGGGCAGTATATCAGCGGAGTTTATATGGTCATCGCTTCGGCCATGCTGGTACAGAACAGGCGAGGTTTGACGATAGCCGAATCAGTGACGGCGTTTTTCACTGATTCTCAGAAGACATACGCCCAGCTTAAGATCGCGGTGGGGCAACTTGCGCATAGCGAAAGGCAATTTCGTGAGACATTCGACAACGCGCCTGTGGGAATTGCGCAAATCGGAATCAGCGGACGATTACTGGAAGTGAATGCCGCATATTGCAATATGCTGGGGTACAAAAGGGGTGAGCTTTTAACAAAGACTGAATCCCAAATTACGCATCCCGATGATCTTGTTTTTGAAGAGCTGCTGGTAAATGAACTGTTTAGCGGAAAACGTTCCTGCTACACGATCGAAAACAGGTATATGACTGGGCGGGGCGAGTATTTGTGGGTGCGGGTGACGGCATCCATGTCGGCTAATGACGAGTGGAGCAATGATCGTCATCGCATTTGTATCGTCGAAAATATTTCGGAGCGGAAGAAGACGGAGGAATCATTAAAAAAGACGTCGGAAAGCCTCGACCAGGAAAAGAGTATTTTAAATACCGTTATGAACTGCACAACCAATGCCCATCTTGTTTACCTGGACAGGGATTTTAATTTTAAATATGTAAACGAGATCTATGCTTCAAGCTGCGGGTGTAAAGCCAGCCAAATGGTAGGCAAAAATCATTTCGAGCTATTTCCGCATCAGGAGAATGAGGCGATCTTCCGTCATGTAAGGGAGACGGGTAAGCCGGTGGAGTTTCATGATAAGCCTTTTATTTTTCCCGATCAGCCCAATCGCGGGGTTACATACTGGGATTGGGCGCTGACGCCGGTTAAGAACCATGCGGGAGAAATCGAGGGACTGGTGCTTTCGCTAATAGAAACAACGGGGCGAAAGCGTCTTGAGTCGCAGCGGGAAAGGGCAGTTGAGAGATTTAAACTTCTGGCGGAAACGGCGGGGGTGCTGCTGAGTTCGCAAAAGCCCCAGGAAATAATTGAATCTTTGTGCACGAAGATGATGCATCATCTTGATTGCCATGTGTTTTTCAACTTTATGGCGGATGCGGAAAACGGGAACCTAAAATTAAACGCGTGCGCCGGTATTGACGCGGACGAGGCCGCAAAGATAAAAACGCTCGATTATGGGGTCGCGGTTTGCGGGTGTGTGGCCAGGGATAAGAAAAGAATTGTGGCAAGCAATATAGATACGGTCTATGATCCGCGCACGGAGCTGGTGCGATCTTACGGGATCAAAGCTTACGCGTGTCATCCGATACTGACGCAAGATTCGAAGTTGATAGGGACGCTTTCGTTCGGAACGCGAAGCAGGATCGCGTTCACGGATGAGGAGCTTGAACTGATGAAGGCAGTTTCGGACCAGGTTGCCATCGCTATGGGACGAATCGCGGCACAGCATGAGATAGAGAAAGTTAATGAAGAGCTTGAGCGAAAGGTGGCCGACAGGACGGCGGTAGCGGAAGATCGGGCAGTGCAGCTGAGGGCACTGGCGTCGGATGTTACGCTGGCAGAGCAAAAAGAGCGGAAACGGCTGGCGCATATACTGCACGATCACCTCCAGCAGATACTGGCGGCTGCGAAACTAAAAACATCTTTGCTTAAACTGGAACTCGAAGATAATCTTTCCAGCTGTGCGGTAGCTGATATAATTGAGCTGCTGACGCAGTCGATTCAATGTTCAAGGAACCTAAGTGCGGAGCTAAGCCCGCCGATATTGCATGATGGGGGATTAACAAGGGGGCTAAACTGGCTATCACATTGGATGGAGGAGAAACACGGGCTTGAGGTGATAATTAAATGCGCCCAGCCGATCGAAAATGAACTGCCGGAGGATATAAAATATTTTGTGTTCGAGGGTGTGCGTGAGATGCTTTTCAACGTGGTAAAGCATGCCAATGTGAAAAGAGCGTGGCTAGAGGTGAAGCACTCGCGAGACACGCTTCATGTAACAGTAAAAGACGAAGGGGTGGGAATGGATGTTAAAGAGACGGTACGCCGAAAGGAAGGCTTCGGACTTTTCAGTATTCGGGAGCGAATACAGTGCTTTGGGGGAGAACTCAAGTTGAGCAGTTCCAAGGGCATGGGGACTTCGATTCATATGAGAATACCTGTCCAGCTTAGTATGAGTAAATCCGAAAATTCGCGTAAGAAGCGGCCCGGCGAGATCGTGCTCAAAGACACTCTTTGGTATGGGGCCAGGAAAGATAAGAATAAACGATTACGGGTGCTGATAGCGGATGATCATACTGTGATCAGGCATGGGCTTGCGACTATGCTGCAGATGCAGCCTGATATTGAGATCGTTGCGCATGCTTCGGATGGTCAGGAGGCGGTTGATCTTGCTGCTGAGCATGAGCCTGATGTAGCGGTGATAGATGTTTCAATGCCTAATCTCAGTGGCGTCGAGGCCACGAGGCTTATCACGTCAAGGTCTCCTCATACGAAAATAGTGGGGCTTTCTATGCATGCGGCCCAGGACATGGAAAAGGCGATGATGCAGGCCGGGGCTGTGGCGTACTGCACAAAAGATGGACCGCCTGAATCGTTGCTCAAAGCGATACGTCAGGCACAGAGCGCGTAAATATTCCTGGTGGGTATTTTTAGTTTTGCTCGGCGGGTTTGAGTGTGCGTTTAAACTGGTTTGGGTCTAGGCCATGGCGGCGGGCGATTTCATCAATGCCCCAGGTTCTATTGTAATACCGGGATTCGGACGATTCTGTGGTATCTCGCATTGTAGTCCCATACTCCTGGGCGATCTCATAAGCTTTCGCGAATTCGGGCGGGCGTCTGTCAAGAAGAAGGTCAGTCCATTTGGTGAACGTTGCGCCTATGTACGATGGGACATATTGGAGGTCTGGATGCTCGCGCATGAAAACAAGGCCTTTGTCGATCGTCTGCCGCATGAGATAATCCGCTTTGGCACTGTTCCCCTGGAGATTATAAAGTTCGGCAATCTTCCATTTCGCCATGAACATCTGTGGTGCGACAGAATACGGGTCAGAAAGCGGGCCCTTTATGGCAACGGAGTTTACTTCCTCACTGATCGCCAACGCCGCAGCGTATTGCTTCTCAGTTATTAACCAGTGTACCTCGTTGAGCTTGATTATATTTACGAATCGATCATTGCCTGCTTTTTGAATCGCCGTATAGAGCAAAACACGAGCTTTAACTGTTTTGCCCATTTGGCCGTACAATGATGACATATAGTTTAGAACTGATACGCAAGCTGGGGAATCCGGGTACTTATCCAGAAATGACTGGCATTTCTTAATAACAGTTTCATTGGGTTCTAGGCCGCCCGAAGCGGTCATCGCTGCATACAAATCCGTGCAAAACTGTGATTCGCAACCAGTTATTGCCTTCCATGGATTTGCAATATCAAACTCGCCTGCCAGATCGGGTCGACCTGAAACGTTATCTTTGATGGATTGTTTTGAGTTTGGGTCGGCGGGTTGTGCCACAGATGGCACGGATTTTGAAGGAGATTTCACGGATTGGGGAGGATTCACCGCAGAGGTCGCAGAGGACGCAGAGGGGGGAGGGGGAGAAGATTGTTGCGGGTTTGGATCGGCGGGTTGGGGGTTGAGGGTTGGAGCGGTGTTAAGGGTCTGAGTGGAAATGCTGTTAGGTTCGTCGAGTATGAAAGTGGAAAACATGGGCTTAGACAAATCAGGTATTTCCATTTTCTGTGCTTGTGCGGGAAACTGTGACTTATTCTCCTGCCACCAATTAATCCACCATTTCCCATTGTGGGCAGAGGAATATTGCACGCCGGTAAGCCTGTTGAGGCCGAAGTACCCAATGCCGTAAATAGTGTCGTAGGTATTGTCCGCGGCAATGACACCGATCAATATAGGTATTGACCTTGGATCATTATGTTTTGCGATCTCGCCCGCAATCCCAGACAGGTTTTGCTTTTTGCCATCTTTATATTGTTTTACAAGCCAGACTAGCTTGCCATTTAGCGTATCCATATCCGACGGGAATGGCACATGTTTGCTGCCTGCCTGGGTTTTGCGTAATTCGGGAATTGGTATTTGCTGTGCTTCAAGCGGGAAATTACTCTTATTTGCATGCCACCATCGTCGCCACCAAGCCCCATCATGGAATTCACTATATTCGACATTGGTGAAATCTCGCAATCCAAAGTAGCCAATCCCGTAAATCGAATCGTATGAGTTATCTGCATCGATCATTCCAATATAATAAGGAATTGTTATGGGATCATTAGATTTAAACAGCGTCTCTAAGTCGCTATGCAGTTCCTGCAGAGATTTACCTGCCTGAAATTTATCGATGACGCCGGCAATGAGCCTTTTTACCTCTGATCTATTCATCTCGACCGACATTTGCCGGATTTTTTCTACAGGCGCGCCTTTTACTCGCAAGTACCATTCATTAAATTTTGATACGCTTCCATCGAAGTCTTTGCCCGAATACTTTGGCACATATGCGAATACATACGACCGTACCGCAGATGAATTGTCATTAACAGCCTTTGCAATCACATCAACCGCCCTGGGATGATCCGCAAAAACAAAAGCTTTGACCAGCCCCGTTTTGACATCATCATTTTTCAAATCCGGCCAGGCTTGCATTAAGATTTCATATCCAACATTTGGGTCTAACTGGGCTATTTGCGGGCCAAGTCCAAATGCAGCATCCTTGTGTCCGGTCGATGTTTTAATTTTTGTAACATGTTCTTGTATTAGATTTCTTTGTCCTTCTGAGTTTTGGTCGGCGGGTTGTGCCACGGATGGCACTGATTTTGAAGACGATTTCACGGATTGGGGAGTATTCACCACAGAGGTCACAGAGGTCACGGAGGACACGGAGGGGGGAGGGGGAGAAAATTGTTGCGAGTTACGGGTTGCGGGTTGCGGGTTGGGGCGGAGAGCGACGTTTTTGAATTCGACCCATTCTATTGGCCGGGTCTGCAGGAATATCAGATTCTCTTGTCCGACTGACAAGTCCTCAAATGCATAAAATTCCTGTGTCAAACCGTAAGTGCTGCGGCCTGATGTAATCTTGCCAACGTGCCATTTGTGTTTTTTATCGATTGCAACAACCCTGATCTCTACACCATTAAAATCCGTGCTTACATATACCCCAGTTTTCCCATCCTGTTTACTTGTTCCCTGGCTGATTACATACAGGCCATAAGGTGTTCTTCCCTTTTCTGTACACCGGTTTTCGAATTGACCATGAGCAACAGCGAATCTTATAATGCAAGTGGGCTGATCTTTTTTAAATTCCTGAAGCTCGCCAATCCAGTTTGATCTGTCGCCTTTTGGCCCGATTACGTCGAATTCTCCTCGTGAGCCCGGGCGATTATCGAAAGTGAACGTCAGTATCTCAGGATTATCCGGTCCATAACATCGCGCTGCAAAGTGCATCCATCTGCTCTCTGGGATGTAACGATGCAAATATTTTACTTCGGGCAGGTTCTTGGGCCGCCAGATTTTGGCGACGATTTCATTGCCGTCTGCCTGCCACCATTTATTGGCGCCCGACGGATCATCGCAAATGCCGAGGAGTTCGACAGTCGCGCCGTTTGGGAGGTTTTTTTTGAAATCATTATCGGTATTCCCGGCTGATTCTGTGGTTAAAGATTGTTGGATACTCGACTGAGTAGCTTCGTCAAAATAATAGTACTTATCCCAAATTATTTCACAAGCCGGAGATAAGAACCGAATGTCCTTAGAATCTAAACTATCCTTGTTCGGGCATTTAGCTAACTGCACATGAATAAATGCATTATTGGCTGGGCGGCGATTTGTTATGTGGAATTGCACATCACCTTTGAATTTAGCTGGGATTTCTTGAATGCTAGCTTTGTGTGAGGAACCAGGACTAAAGAGTTTCGTATAATTTCCTAAATCTAAATAGTAATCAAGCCCCAGGTACATAATAGAGTTGGAATCATTTTCGACGGCTACGGTTATACTTACAGTCCCTTTTTTGCCGGTTAAAGGCGGTATGCTGATCGACTTAATTGTAAAGCCGGATTTATCAGATACATTTAGAATATCAGTTATGCTGTGCACCTGGGTTACAGAACCTTGTGCCATGGGCAGCAGGAGCATACCCATTAGTGCAATAGAAATCAGCGAGCCGACGCCGATTTTTGCGGATTTGGGGATGGGGTTGCTTGCAATGTGTTTTATCCTGCCGCCGAGGGATTTTTTGGATTCAACTACGCCGACTAATCGGAGGCTAAAATGCGGGCGGGTCAGGGCTAGTTCCGCGATGTCGATTAGGGTGGAGGAATAGTTCTTTGCTTCATCACCGAGGTTGGCGAGGGTGGCTTCATCTACCGCCTGTTCGCGGATTTGTCTGATAATGGCGTTTGCCAGCCATAAGAGCGGGTTATAGAAATAGAGCACCTGGAGAATGGTCTGGATAGTGTTGAGCCAGAGGTCGCGGCGTTTGATGTGGACGAGTTCGTGGGTGAGTACTGCTTTAAGTTTCTGCGTAGACAAATTCGCCAAAAGTTGCTCCGGCATCAAAATGATAGGCTGAAATAATCCACATGCGGCTGGGCTTATCATATTGCCGGTAAGTCGAAGCTGGACATTTGGGCGGACGCCAAGTTTGCCGCGGCAATCTTCCAGCAGGGTGATTAGCCTATCGTTGGCTTGTTTACTCTGTGCGATGAGGGCGCGGACGAAGCATATTCGCTGGATGAGCATTATGGATAGTACGACTATGCCGGCGAGCCAGGTGAGCAAGGCCAGGGCCTGCCATGTAAGCGGTGCATTTTTTTGGGGTGTTGATTGGATCGGCTGGGCGGCTGACTGGGAAGGAGCAGGTGCGTATTCGATAGCGTGGCTGGATAGTGTTTCACGGTTGGCAAGAGTACTTATCCCGCCTACGGGTGCGGTAACGGTGTTGGGTAAGGGTTTAGCGGCGGTGTTATTGGTGGTGAAATCAGGGAGCCAGTATGCCAATGCGGTAGGGAAGGTGAAATTCACAGGCAGGACGAGTTTGACCAGTACGAGCATCCAAATGACGTATCGCACGACGGCCCGGACGTGTTTGCGGATTGCCAAGTCCACCAGCAGAAGAACAGTTATGAGGATGGTGGATTGGATGAGCATTGAAATGCTAAAAGCCCACCACATATTTGCGAAATTGTTTACTGCTTCAATAATTCTAACGAGCATAATATTACCTTTCAGATTTATAAGTGCAAAGGTACTACTTTTTCTTTTCTGTGATTTTCCGCAGCTCTTTTATCTCAGCGTCGGAGAGGTTTTCGTTTTCGATGAGGAACTGCATCATAGGAGCAAAGGCGCCATCGAAGGCGCGTTTAAGCATTTTGCGAAACTCGCCGGCTTTAGCCTCGGCGGGGCTGATGGCGGAATGGAAGAGGTTTAAGTTGCGGATGCGGGTTGTTTTGAGTGCTCCTTTTTTTACCATGCGGTCCATCATGGTTTTTACCGTGCTGTACGCCCAGTTTTTTTGTTTGGCCAGGGCTTCCTGAACGGTTCCGGCGGCGCATGGCTCATTTTGCCAGACGACTTTGATAATTTCCCATTCGGCCTCGGTAAGTTCGCACACGGCGAAAGGTTTTTGTTTTGTCATGAGTTCTCCTTGTACTACATACGCAGATGGTATGCGACAAGTGTCGAACTGTAAAGAAATAAAAAAATAATTTTTTCTGGGACGGGATATTTAAAGAAAAATGACTGAATGCAAAAGGTTAGTTCGGTGGGAAAGTTAGTTCGCCCACCGAACCATCCTGCGTAGAAATTTTAGTTTACTACTTCGGCGCAGCGGCTGCAAATACCGGGGGTGGCTGGGAGTTTGCCGACTGTGGGCCAATAATTCCAGCATCGCTCGCATTTCTGGTAATCGCTCTTTTGGGCAACGACCTTTGCAGGGCCTGCTTGTTTTTGCAGTTTGACTTCGCTTACGATGCACAGGCCGGCAAAAGCCCCAAGGCCCAGTGTTTCCAACGCGGCATTTAGATTTTCATCTGTGCTGTAAACGGTTATTGATGCTTCCTGGTTGGAGGCAATGAGTTCACTTTGCCTTAGTCCCTCAAGGGCGCGGAGCACTTCATCGCGGAGGTCCATGAGCATTGCCCATTTGGGTTCGTCGGCTTTGTGATCAATGGCCGGGTCGGGCTGAGGCATTGCGGCTATATGGATTGTTGTGACATCCTGCGACTTAAACTTCATCGCGGCCCAGGCCTCTTCGCTTGTGTGGGCAAGCACCGGGGCGAGCATTTTTATCATCGCGTCGAGTATGCGGTACATAGCGGTCTGACCGCTGCGACGTGTTTGGCTTTTTGCGCCATCACAGTACATCCTGTCCTTGAGGACATCCATATAGATCGCGCTCATATCCACTGCGCAGAAATTATATATCAGGCCATACACGCGGTGGAAGGCGAACTCATCGTAAGCCGAACGTACTTCTTCAACGAGTTTGTTGAGTCTCTGCATGGCCCATTTATCTATCGCGAGCATATCATTATAAGCGACGGAATCGGCAGACGGGTTGAAATCGTCGATGTTGCCGAACAGGTATCGCAGCGTGTTACGGATCTTGCGGTAAGATTCCTGAAGCCTGGAAATCAGGGCATCGGAGCATCGTATGTCTTCCTGGTAATTGATCGAAGCGACCCATAGGCGCAGGACA
>Ga0208789_1000890_pt1 | contig 21423 bp, 17 predicted proteins | sample Methanotroph_Enr_FD_187368 | JGI IMG/M metagenome (GOLD analysis project Ga0208789, IMG submission 187368) | Enriched soil microbial communities from Old Woman Creek wetland in Ohio, USA - Methanotroph_Enrichment_5 (SPAdes) (version 2) | ecosystem: Environmental > Terrestrial > Soil > Wetlands...
GATATAGCCGGCCAGTTCAGTTCGCTCGACCTCCGCTCTATAATGCAACTCTCTCAAAAGTCTTCCATCTCAGATACAGCATTCTCAAAGAACATTAATTCATTCTTCTCAATTCAAGACACACACGTTCCCGGGCTTTCTTCTGTGCGGCTTCACTACCTTGACTTAAAAGCCGTACTGTTTCTGTCCACTACTTTCTTGTCTACGAAGCCAGGCCGCATTGAAGAAAGCCCGTGTTATAAGCCGTTTATTTCTTAATATTCTTGTTAATTCTAACAATTTCATCAAAGTTTGAATATCGTAATGATTCAAGCTTCTTTAATTTCTCATAAATAACTTCCTTTTCAATATTTTTATGGCTGTAGTCCTTTTGAATTATTAATCTTTGTATGAAAAATAAAGCTATAGCCATACAAACACCAATAATTATTAGTAATATACTTAATGGAGATGATTTAAAAGAATTCGAAATATCTTTTGGAGAAAATAAAAAATATGTAGGTACAGCAACACCAATAATAATAATTAAGATGCTACTAAAAGAAAGCATTAATCTAATACTTTTATTTTTTCTCTCAAGAACATTTATTTTATGAAGTTTGTTCTCTAATTCTATAAATTGCTCATCAATAGGTTTTTTGAGATTCATTTCTTTTGTCATTTTCCATTTATCAATTTGTGTGGACATTTCTTCACCTAAAAGTGTTTTCAATGTCTGAATTATAGCTAATGTGAATTCATTCCCATTGTCTAGATCAAGCGGTAGTCTTCTTCTTGCATATGCGCGTACTACATCTGCATCCCAAGGAATTGGATTTAAATATTTTGCAATTTCTAGAAAATCACTAAATGATTGAATAAACTCAGGGATCATCTTATTTAAAAGATACCAAGTTCTGTTATATGTTAAATCGTCTCTAAACATGCCTTTTAATTTTTCAACACCAGCAGCTGATAAAGGATCGTATTCACTAACAATTATAACTTCATCTGAAACTTTTTTGTTTATTGCTACTGAAGAATAAAAATCAGAGCCCGCTTGAGCATCAATAAATATGTAGTCGAATTCATCTCTATAAGTATCAATAATATTAGATAAAATATTAGAAAAACGTTCGCTATTGTCATATAAACGTTCAAATGAAAAAGTAGCTGGAATCAAAAAAACCCCATTTTTTAATTCAACTATATCAATTGAAACTGGTGAAAATTCATATTCATTGTAATCAAAGATACCTAATGGCCTTTTCCCATTTGAAATAACTAGTTCTTTATGTATAGAAACCTCTTTTAAATACATTAATGTTAAGCCATTTGTTGCAGCATCAGAATCTATTATAAGGACTCTTTTCTTTAAATCACTTAAAAATGATGCAAATGTTGCAGTTAATATGGTTTTCCCGGAACCACCTTTAGCACTTGCCAATGTATATACTTTATTCGCCATCTTTATTTCCTTTCAGATTTTTCATTATGTTTCTATTAGCTTCAATTTCCTCAATTGCAGTATCGACAACTTTATAATCTTCTATTAATTTCAACATTCCTTTATATAAGGATAAAGCCTCAATGTTGTTATTCCCAGTTAAATCAATTAACCCTTTTATTTTTGATTTAAGAACCATCAATTTATGATGTTCATCATTAATCTTCAATGTTTCGTTAGAATAACTTCCATATCCTTGACATGGATTTGCTTGATATAACAAATAAGCACTTCGATATTTCATCATAAGATAACCATTCATCTCGTTTAATTCAACAAGAACACCTTCAATTTTTGTTTGATAATCATTGCTAATTTTGCCCTTTATTCTTTTTAACAAATTGATTTCAGTTTTAAGTTTATTCTGAAAACTTTTTATATAAAGTGGACATGCAGTATCAACATTCCTATGAACGATACGAATACTTCCGTCAGGGCATCTAAGCTTGTATGTTTTTGAAAATGGAATATTTATTATCATTTACAAGTTATTAATATGGTGTTATTAATTCATTATTCATTTGCAAACATAAGAAACTTTGTCATTTTTTTTAAATGGCTTATAACTTCCGTATTTACGCTACTCCCCCAATTAACCATTTATAACCGGCATAATCGGTTCTTGCGCCACATTTTTAATTTTCAAATATAGAAAATATTACGATTTATAAACTGTTTTAACACAAATATATTTTTTGGGGGTATAGACACTTTTTATCCCGTCGAGGGCTGCGGAAACAATGCCGCCGGCATAACCTGCCCCTTCTCCGCAAGGATATAAACCTTTAATAGTAACATGCTCCATACTGATCGGATCGCGGGGAATACGAACCGGTGAGGAAGTCCGTGATTCGGGTGAGTGAACGGTTTGCGGCTTGCTGTTACCTGCTGGTGTTTTGTCTATTCAATTATTTATTTTTGTTCGTAAACTATGTTTCCTGTTTTGTCAATTATAACGAAGTCTTTGCCAATTTGAACCTTTGCTTTTCCGTTTTCAAATTTGCCTGCATATTTGAATTTGAAGTCTATTACTAATCTTCCTGTTGTGTCTATGTAACCATTTTTACCTGAGCCAATTTTTCCATTGTCATTTCTAACAACACAAAGTCCTTCCGAAAACTCATCTACCCAGTCAAATTGAGGCTTTATCTTTTCTTGTCCACTTACGTCAACGAAACCATACCTGTCATTTGCTCTATAACTTGCAAGTCCATTATTGACGCTACCTAAATACTCAAATTTCGGTTCAATGATATATTTTCCGGTTTCGTCAATTAATCCCCACTTGTCCCTATATTTAACAGAAGAATAATTTTCAGAGAACATCTCTGCCGATTCGTATATTGCTTTAATTACGATTTTTCCATCTAAGTCTCTGAAGCCAATCTTTCCTTTTTCCATATATTGGAAATACTTTATACCTTCTCGTTCACCTACTCCTTTTGAATTTACTTTGGGGTCATTAAGTATTTCTTCAAATGTTTCCTTATCTGTCTTTTCCTTTGGTTTACTATTACAAGAAAATAAGATTACAAACATTCCCAAAATTAAAAGTCCAAAAACTATTGTCAATTTCATAATTACTCGCTTTTCCGTGTCGTCTTACACTTGCAGGTAACGGTTGGGGCTTGCTATTGGCGGGGAATTCGAAGCTGTTTCTTTTTCTGTTAAATTAGCGTTTGATTAATAGACTGCACTGTCCTAAAACCCCGCTGCCTCGCTGATAGCAAGCCTTTGTTAGCGGTTCGTTCTTTATTATTATCTAAATTCGATTTTCTTTAAATGTGATTTATAGATGTCAATGTACATTGATTCACTTTTTTTAACCTCAAACGTAATTTTCTTTTTTGTCGGTTTAATTTGGAGAGTCTTAATTATAAGTTTAGAACTCCTAATGTCAACATGAAATTCAACCTCCAAAAGGTCTTTAAAATTTTCATTTACTTCATTGATGTATTCTACTAATTTTAAAGAATTTGATGCATAATGGTCAGTTGATGCAATAAATAGTGAGGCAATGTCAAGGAAGTCCTCGACCTGTTCCGATTTTGGTTTTATGTATTGATGCTCCATTAAGTTTCTAGTCTTGTTAATTTTGTTTAATACTCTAGGAGCAATAATTTCAAATTTTTGTATAAGTTCGAGTTTTCTAGGAAAACCCCACGATTTGTCTTGTGATTCTTTATAAAAGCCAAACAATTTTAAAAGCCGGTCTGCTTGACAGTCTAATGCTCTTTTAGCATTAGATAAAGCATTAATATATTTATGGTCAAATTGGCTTTGCAAATCAGTTTCCGCAAAACTGATAAATTCGCTTGGCATTGTTTCAAATGAGGTATCAATATATTCTGTCCCCCAACCACAACGCTCAGTATCTTTATCTTTCAAATAGTTTGCTAAAGTTTCAAGGTTCATTTTATTCAATTTTTATTTTCAGCCACCAGTTTATTTAGAATGACTGCTAACTTCAGTATTTACGCCACTCCCCAATTAAACGTTTACAATCGGCTATAACCGGTTCGTGCGCCAACCTTTTTAATTTTCAAATATAGAAAATATTACGATTTATAAACTGTTTTAACACAAATATATTTTCGGGGGTATTGGGTTGCGTTGGAGAGGGGCGTGAATGGGCGTGATACTCATTCTGCGAAGGACCTGATATTGTATTGCGCAAACCGAAGAAAAAAGCCGACTGGCGAGGAAATCCACACAATAGAAACAATGAGTTGCTATAAATTATGTGGATTTTTTTGCTAAACTTTGAGCACATTGATACATCGTTGCGAACGCCAAAAACATTAAAACTCCATAATCGGTATATTATTCAAACCTCGCTGCACTACTTGCCCCGCAGAAGGCAGGGGTGGAATGTCGTGCAACAGGGATTCATGTTGGGCTGGCGCCACACGAAGCATTATCTATTGGTTGCTGGTGTTCTTTTTCTTCTTTGTTTAAATATGATTATTTGTTACTTCGATTATTTCCCAAATGTCACGATTAATACCACTTAATAGATTATCAAATCTGTTTTTGTGTATTCCTATACAAAGTAAATCAGTTGGTCGAGAGAAACCAACGTAAGCCATTTTCGCTGATTGCTTAACTCGGTCTCCAACAGTGGATTGAATTTGTATTCCTAAAAATTGATCTTTTAGACGTTGCGATTCGTAGGATTTCGCATTTGTTCCTCGTCCGTCTTGCTGAAAATATGATTCCAAATACAAAGTTGCACAATGCGTTTGTCCTTTTACAGCGTGAACGCTTGTAATTTCAATTTCAAGTCCGTTTTCTTTGTAATGGTTTGTCTGTGTTAAAATTTCGGCATTTTCGGCAGGAATTTCGGTATTGTCTTTATTGATGAAATTTAAACTTTCAGCAACTTGTTTATCAAAAATTGCAAGCAAAGTCGGAACGTAAGTTTTTATTTCTTCCCAAACTTCGTTTGTTTTTTCTCTAACCATTCCCATTGACCAATTGAAAAGATTCAAATTTAATTCGTCATATTTTTGAATGTCTTTTTCTTGAATAAAGTCAATCAGTTTTTTCTTTGTGTAAGGTCTGTTATCTGTTGTATTGATGTCTTCCAAACGCAAGATTTTCAGAAAAGCATTTAAAATGTTTTTACGCAAAGGTTCTAACGTTCTCCTTTTTTCGTAATACAACAAATAACTTTTCAAATTGTCATAATCTTGTTTGGGTTTAACTTTTTCTTTTTTAAAACCTATGTGATAATCTTCTAAACGTATTTTTGCTAAATCGTTTCGACTTATTTCATCTTCTTTCCATTCTGTATTCCAACAAACAATTTTGATTGGTTTTTCTGAACTTGTCAACCCTTTTTCTCTTACAATTTGAGCAAAACACGGAATAATGTTTCCAATTGTTGCAGTTTCAAACACCAAAATATGAGGCTTTATTGCGCATTCATTTATTCCTACAATATCAAAAGTTTCATCATTGTATAAAGCAAATTTTTTCACAACATCGGCAATTGGTTTACTTAGTCTATGGCTTCCGTTTAATCGTAAAACTTCTGCTCTATCGACCCAAATATCATTTGCTTTTACAACTGAATTATAAATTGCTTGGTTTTTGTCGCCTATTCTTTGAATTTTTGAGATGCTGTTGCCAAAATCATAAAATATCTTTTCCAACAAATTGTATTGATGTGTGTCCATATCTTGCATTTCGTCCACAAACACAAAGGCAAAACGATTCTGCAAAATAGTTTTGATATTCGGAATTGTTTTCAAATATAATTCACCTAAAAAATAAGCATCGTCAAAATGTAAAATCCCGGATTTTAAAATTGATTTTTTGAACTTTAAAAACCAATTATACACCTCTTGTTTTTCCTGCTGTGTATAATCACGATAATTTTGAGGTCTAGTATTTCCTCTTGGCTTATTAATTTCAAAAACATCCTCGTTCAACTTTTTTACCAATTTGATTTCGTTTGATAAATGAAATCTGTAATTGTAAAATAATGCTTCATTGCTGTTTTTTATATGAGCAACCTTGTTGTTTGTTTCTTGGCTTAAATTAAATCTATGTAGCCAAATTTTATCGAGACAACTTTTTATTTTTTCGTTGTAAATCTCATTGTCTATTCTTATCGGCTTTTTCTTGAATTTTGAAATATAAAATGGAATAGCCAAATACTCATCAACAAACCTTTGTATTGTTCCAATAAAATTTGGATAAGAAAATAATCTTGGGCAATGCTTTTGGATTTTTTCTTTTATCGCGTCAACTGCTGCGTTGGTATGTGACAGAACCAAAATACCTGAACCGTCAGTAAAAGGAAGTTTGTGTTCTAAAATAATCAATTTTGCAAGCAAAGCTGTTGTTTTTCCACTACCTGGGACGGCTTGCAAATCTATTGTGTTGAAATTCCGAATAAAGAAATTTCGTTCATCGTCAAACGTTTTGCCTGCAAGTAAAAGCAATTGTTCGGCATATTGAATCTCTTCATCTGTTATGTTAATCGCCTGTGACATATTTTATTGCTTTTACAAGGTAATTAACAGTGTCGTTTATATCATCAAGATTTTGAATTGTCCGAACAGCCTTACCTAAATCTTCATCTATTACGTTTGCTATTTGATAGGCTATTTCTGTTTTCTTTAATCCTTTGTTAATTAGTTTTTCAGCAAGTGCCTTTTCAAAATTTGTATCCCAATCTGTTCCTGTATGAATGCCTTTTACTACATTTTGAAACCACGTAGTTAAACTTGTTGATTTAAACAATGAATATTCCAATGTCCAGTTTGGTGCAGGGAAATATTTTACATTCTTTTCAGACTTTGCGTTTATTTCTGCTAATCTTTGCAGAGTTTCTTGCTGCACATCAGTTCTAACATAGTCATATTGATTTTTATTTTTATCATCTTTAACTGGTTTTCCTGTGCTATCTATTATAAGTTGTTTATCATACTCTCTAATGTCGGAATCAGTAACCACTGCAACAGGAATTATCATATCGAGTTCCTCTTGTCGCAAATAGATTTTTGCATAATGGTCAAATCCAGTATTCCCAATGTTTACAATGGAAACGCCCTTTTCAGTTAAGTTAATTCCAATTGCTTTTGCAATGCTTGGCAAAAGAATTTCTTCGGCCCAACCTTCAACTAAAATTACTCCTTTGGCAAAAAACAAATTCGCTTTTGTAGTGTCCAAAAACTTTTCTAAAAACTTGTAATCGTCTTTTCCTAACTTGGTATAAGTATCACCCATTGGAAAAGCGTTTCCGTTGTTGCAAATAATCAAGTTTTCAAGTTTAAGTTTGGAAGCCAAATTCGGGCTGTGCGTTGTAAGAATGAGTTGAATGTCTTTTTGTTTTTGAAACGCTTCAATCACTTGCATTTGTGCTTGTGGGTGCAAATGTGCTTCCAATTCTTCAACCAAGCCCAAACGCAACCCAGTCCAATTTGATTTTGTTAGGTGAAGCAATTCGGCAGCCATGAACAAACGGTTTAAGGTTCCTAACCCGGGATTTGGTTCTCCTTTCAAAGACAATGTTAGTTTTTCTAAAATGCTTTTAATGTCGCTTGATGTTGATTCAAATTCGCTTTCATTATTCTTACCGTAAAAACTTTTAATATAATTGTCAATTTTATCTTTTATCTGTTTACCCTCTGTTACTTTGGGTTGTCCTGCTTCATCAACTCCATTGAAATAATTTTCTAATTCGTCTTTTAAACCCGAAAAGATTTTTACCAATTCGTTGTCTTTCTCTTTTCCTTTAAATGCTTCATCGCCCAAAAGAATTTGTGATAAGCGGGAATTGCGTTTAGCAATCAATTCGTTTTCCGCATCACGCAAAGGTTTTAAGTAGGTTGCTTTAAAATAATCTTTTGCTCCGGCTGAAAGTAAATATCCTTCTTCATCACTTCCTGCTTTAATATCGGTTGGAATTATCTTATCGATTTGGCGTTTTACATCGTAATTCAGTTTTAAAAATGGTTTTGCTTCATCACCTATACCAGTCCAGTCTAACCATTCAGTAAAGTTCTTTGCTTCTTCGGGTTTTAAATCTTCAAACTTTAATTCAATGCGAAAACGATTTGATTCTTTATAAAAATCTTTATCATCAACTCTAATGTAATCGTAGCTATGCGTTTTTAAAACCAATTTAACAGCATCAATAATGGCTGTTTTTCCCGAATCATTTTCGCCTATTATTACATTCAAACCTTTGGTCAGGTTTAAATCTAAATGCGGTTTTGCAAGGTCGATTTCTCCCTCTAAACCGAATTTTCTATAATTCCAAAGTTTTATATTTGATAGATACATCTCACTATTTTTCTATTGTTGATTCGTTTCGCAGTAGGTTCTTTACACTTGCAGCCAACGTTTTGGCTGCTGCTTTTCGGTGGCGGTGTTAACCCACTGCGCTTTCCACGAAGCACTGCCAATTAAATTCATTGCTATTCTTTCCTACGAGCTACAGACCCGCCACTGAAAGCAGAAGCCTGTTAGCGTTTCGGTTTACATTATTCATAGTTCGCATTGTCCCATATTAATAGCCCACCAATGTTTTCAATGCTAAGATTTTCGTCAGAATTTATTTTGTTAATTCGTTGTTCAATTGTTTGAAGTTCCAATTTAACTTTTTCAACTGCTTTTTGTAGTTCAATTCTGTCAACGATTAATATAGTTTCTGACGTTGGGGGCTGAAAAGGTTCATCAAACTCGCCAACTGAAAAATTAAAAACAATATTATTATTTTCAAATTTGATTTTTGGGGTAGGATGTTCTTCGTGATATGAACTTCGTCCTTCTGATATATTGTCCCAATAAGTAATATCACTCAACTCACCACAGCATTGAGGAAAATATTTGTCTTGGTTGTCAACCCTTAAAACATAACCACCAGCAAATGCACAAGCTTGTTCTCTATCATATTTTCCATCTCTCAATTCTTGTGTATGGTCAAGAGTTAACTTTTTCAAATTTTCTTCTGAAATGTCTGCGAGTTTATAAAATGCATAACCTTTTAAATATGGTGTCAACTTGTCTTTAAAACCAGCTTTCAGATAACATTCTTCGTGATAGTTGTCCCAAATTTCAGAATTGTCCCAATAAGGATATTTGTCAGGTGCTGTCACGCCCTGATTTCTATATTCGATTTCAATTATTGGTATCAATTCAATTTTCATTTTTTTTGTCTGTGTCGTTCTTTAAACTGAACGCTAACTTCCGTATTTACGCCACTCCCCCTATTAACCATTTATAACCGGCTATAATCGGTTCTTGCGCAACTTTATTGACTTTCAAATATAGAAAATATTACGATTTATACACTGGTTTAACACAAATATATTTTCGGAGTAAAGGGTTGCGTTGGGGAGGGGCGTGAATGGGCGTGGTTCTGACAGCCCGTGAAACGAGCTTTACCCGTTGGGGGAAGGGACGGAATAGGGCGGAAAGTTATCTGAAAAAAAAATACGGAAGGTGAACCCCTATCAAACGCCCAGGGATTCAATACACTTATCAGCACTTTTTATCCCATCGAGGGCTGCGGAAACAATACCGCCGGCATAACCCGCCCCTTCTCCGCAAGGGTATAAACCTTTAATAGTAACATGCTCCATACTGATCGGATCGCGGGGAATACGAACCGGCGACGTGGTTCTTGATTCGGGTGCGTGAATGGTCGGGGGATTATTTTTCGGCGGAACGAATCCCTGCCCGACTGATGTAGGTCAGGCGGGGAAGCCGTTTCCTGTTCTAATACACTGAAGCTGGATAAAAGAACTGCACTGCCCCAAAACCCCGCTGCCCTGCTGATAGCAAGCATTTGTTACGCACTGGGCGGTTATTGTTTAATAAATTTTTTAGTCAATATTTCTTTATCAGTCTTTATTCGTATAATATAAACTCCGCTCAAAAAATCCGTCAAATTAATTGATATTACTTCATTTGGACAATATTTTGTCATTATAATCTGACCTTCAAGATTAAGAATTTCAATTTCTGATTTCATAGGAATTTCTAAAGTAAGATTATCAGTAACTGGATTCGGATAAGCAGCTATATATGTTGATACGATGCTTGATGAAGCTATTCCTGCATGTTGAGGATAAATGGAAATAAAATTGCCAAAGGCGGTAGGATAAGTGCCAACAGGAATTGTATCAGAAACAGTATTAGTCGCAGCGTCTATTACACTCACCGAATTGGAATATGTATTTACAACATAGACCTTGCTGCCATCAGGAGTTATTGATACACCTTGAGGATTATTTCCAACTGTAATAGTTGTAATAACATTATTGGTCGAACTATTAATTACACTTATTGAATGACTATTATAATTGGCAACATATACTGTATTCCCATTTGGGCTTATTGCTATGGCTAATGGAGTTGAACCGACCGGAATCGTCGTTAGAACGGTATTTGAAGCTGTGCTTATTACACTTACTGTATTAGAATTTTGATTTGTGACATATACCTTACTACCATCGGGGCATACAGCAATGCCAACAGGTTCAGAACCTACGGTTATTGAATCTATAATAGTATTTGTAGCAGTATTTATTACACTTATTTTATTAATTCCATTATTCGCAACATATAACTTACTACCATCAGGACTAAAAGACAAACCAACTGGTAAATTACCAACAATAATTGAATCCGAAACAGTGTCGCCGACAGTATTTATTACACTTATTGTATTAGAACTTTCATTTGTAACATAAACCTTTGTCCCATCTGGATTAACGCATATACCTATGGGATAAAAACCAACTGGTATTGTAGCTATTACACTATTATTAGCGGTGTTTATGACACTAACTGTGTTGTCCATACCGTTTGTAATATATACCTTATATCCATCGGGGCTAACAGATACACCTAGCGGTAAAGCACCTATCGTAATTGTATCTGTTACGGTATTTGTTGAAACATTAATAACGGATACCGTTTGATCGTAATTTGTTACATAGGCAGTCTGTGAATTCACATGTATGCATAGAATAGTAAACACAATAAAATTTAATAATCTTTTTTTCATGATTTTACTCATTAAGTTTGTATTCTGTATTTTATCGCCTTGTGCATAACGGCCCCGGGCTTGCTTGTCGGGCGGGTTTCCGACAAGCTGGCCCGAAGGGACAAAGTTTTTTCTTTTATTGTTTCTGTCTACGAGGCAGGACCCGCCTGCAAGCAAGCCACGTGTTATGCGTGGTAATAAAAAAATATTTCATTTCAACTTGCTTTTAATATATTCAATTAATTTTCCCTCTTTATCAAGTTCAGCCCATTGGTCCAACACTTTATTAGTATTTGTCGGATCATTTTTTAGTATATTGTCATAATACCTCAAAGCTATAGTCATGCCTTTATATGATTTGCTCATATAATCATCAGGAGTTTTACTTTCTATTTCAGAGACAATTTCACCAAACATTAATAACATAACAATCTCTTTATAATAAATGTAATCCTCATTGCCAATAATAAAGTCTCCGTATGCCTTTACGCTCATTGGTGAATTTGCATGAAAATTTAGCACATATACCGTCAATTGTCCAGCTTTTGCTAAAAACACCGAGTCGTTAGGCTTTAAAACTGTATCTTGTAACCAATTGATCGTAGCCAAAAACTGCTTTTTGTTTTTTAATATGGGGAGATCACCAACCACTTGCCCGTATGAATGCAAAACATTTACAAACAAGTAAACAAACAGAACCAATGAGATAATTCTTTTCATACAAAAGGATTTAGGATTTATTTTACGCATAACTTCCGTATTTACGCCACTCCCCCAATTAACCATTTATAACCGGCTATAATCGTTTCTTGCGTCAACCCTTTTAATTTTCAAATATAGAAAATATTACGATTTATAAACTGTTTTAACACAAATATATTTTCGGGGGTATAGTGTTGCCGAAAAACAAATTGCCCTTTTGATAAATTTCGACTTTTGAGCCATTATGCTTAAAATGCCCGACTCCAACAATTTGAGTTTTAAGGGTTGGCGCTCCGAACAGAAGCAACCAACCCATTGAAAAAATGAATATTTCAAAAAAATTACTCATAGCTCAACCCTTCACTAACACTCTGCTTATTAGCATTACGAGCTGGTATCAGAACCGCTACTGTACTAAAAACCACAATAATTGCCAGCCAAACTAAAATTCCGGTAAATGAAAGTTCGAAATTGAGTGTGGTCTCAAAGAAGATTTCAAAAAACTTATTGCCCAAATAATAACTTACCGGAACTGACACGACAACAGCTATTGCCCAGCTCATTAGTCCAATCAAAAATCCTTCTGTGAGCGTCAATTGGTATAGTTTTCGGTTGTTTACGCCAATAGCACGCAAAATTGAAAATTCACGCAAACGTTCAACAATATTAATACCCATAGTGGTTATTAAACCCAATCCGCCAACAATAATCAGCAATAGAGTGACCATAATGAGCATAGATGTAATTACGACCAAATGCTCTACAACACGCTCTTTGTATTGATCTTTTCTAAATACAAGACTTACCGGATAATTTTTCGTTTTAATCCATTGTTCCAATTTGTCCGAATACGCCGAAATATCAGTATCATTACCTTTAAAAGCTATGATTGCACTGTTTGTTTTTCCTTGCATTAGAGGCCATTGGGCAAGAACCGGCTTACTCACGTAAACTGTTGCTCCTGAAAACAACTCACGTATGCATCCCACCACTTTAAACGTTTGAATTTTGTCATTTACCTTAAGTGATATCTCACTACCCAACGCAACATCAGGATATTTAGCCTGAAAAACATGATTTACCACCACCTCACCGGCATTGCCTGAAAGCCATTTACCACGCATGATTTCAGGAACAAATAATTTGGTTTGAAGAGGTACTACTTTTACATCTATCAACTCGCTTTCGGGTTTGTCCACAACTATTCGGGTAGCCTTGGCATAACCCCATGTTTCGTAGCCCGATACAAATGGCAAACTATCGAGGGAAGCGCAAAAATCTGCTTCGTCAATTCCTTTTGAAAGAAACATGGAAATGTCGTAAGGTTGGTTGGTAAAACGACTGTTAACCGTATCTTTCAGCGATGTTCGTATATTAAATGCCGAAATAAAAACGGCCCCGCCCAACACCAGGGTTATCAACGTAAGCACCAAACGACCTTTACGGCGAAATGTGTTTCGAATCGCCAACAATGTTGTATTCGAGAGTTTTAGTTTACTTGCTAAACGCTGACTGTGTGCCGATTTTAGAGATACTGCGTCGGCTATTCCGTAGTCGTTCAATGCTTCGCGAACGCTTATCCGGCTGGCACGATAAATAGGAACAAAGGCAACCAAAATCGGCAATATAGTTCCTATGGCAATTTGAAAAAACAATACACCGTGCGAAATCTGTTGATTGAACAATTCAAAATTCAGCATCGAAGCTACAAATTGCGCGTAACCCTTTCCGGCCATAAAACCCAGTGGCAGTGCAATCAGGGTTGCAATAAACCCGAAGATGAACACAATGCTAATGTATATAGAAGTTATTTTTCCTGTTCCGGCGCCAATGGCTTTCATTACACCAATTTGGCGAGTTTCCTTTGCCATTATAGCCATTATCATGTTAATGATTAAAAAGCAACTGAGAATTAAGGCCAACACGCCAAACATTTGCAGTAAAAACATTAAAGAATCCATTTGCGATTGATGGATATGTCGACCGGGGGTTAATATTTCGGTCCTGTTAATTTTGATATGCTTACTTTCGAGAAAAGCAATGGTATTCGACATTTGCTTTTCAATGGTTGACATGTCGTATTTATTGGTTCGAATGGTAAACTTCAATTCCGGCTTTATACCTGAAATGTGCATCGATTTCACAAATGAAGAATTCACATAGCCATACAGCAAACCTTCCATCCACGATGGCGCTTGCCCCGGGTCGTGCACAATGCCGGAAATTTTCATAACAGTTGTTCCAAAACCAGGAATAGTAATTGGGTAGTTTTTCCCCAACGAAATATCTGCAAGTCGATTTCCTGTGCGTTCTATAAGCATTTCGTTGTTCGATGCTGGAATTGTTCCCGATAGTAAGCGATAGGTGTTAATTTGCACTTTCGACAAATCGTCAACAACAAAAAGCCAAACAGGAATAAACTCATTTTTATTGACCTCCACCCTGCCAATTAATTTGTTGCGGGTTTCGATGTATTCAATATTGGGCAAAAGTTTGGCCTGTTGTAGAACTTCGTCCGAAATACTATCGACCACAAGCGTGAATGCAGCCGGATTGGTTTTTAGATAATTGTCGCTGAGATTTCGTCCCAATATATTATATGCGGTAGTCATCATCGAAACGCCAAAAGCACCTAGAACAATAGCTAAAAGCACTATGAACGAGCGACTCTTGTTACTTAACAGGTCGCGAATAATTTTCTTAAAACTTGGTTTCATCGCTTATTGATTTGAAATTTTACCATCAACCATTTCTATTTTTCGCGAAGTGCGAAGTGCAGTATCCTTTTCGTGGGTCACGTACACAATAGTTTTCCCTTCTTCTGATAAAGAATTGAATAACTGGTGAATGCTTGCTGTATTAGCACTGTCGAGATTTCCAGTTGGTTCATCGGCAATAATAAAATTGGGATTATTAGCCAAAGCCCGGGCAATAGCAACACGCTGTTTTTCGCCCCCTGATATGGATGCTGGAAATTTGTTGGCCAAAGCATCAATATTCATACGTTCGAGCAGTTCCATTGCTCGGGTTTTTTGCTGGCTTCGGGCAATGCTGTTGGTAAATTCCATCGGGAGCATTACGTTTTCGAGAACGGTAAGCGTAGGCATAAGTTGGAAAAACTGGAACACAATGCCCAAATTTTTCCCGCGCCATTCGACCAACTGACTGCCTTTAAATTTGTGAATGGGAACTTGTTCAATCATCACTTCACCTTCGGAAGGTTGGTCGATGCCTGAAAGCATATTTAATAGTGTTGATTTCCCGCAACCCGATTTGCCAGTAATAACAAGCAGTTCGCCTTTCTTAATAGAAAAAGAAACTCCGTTTAAGGCGGTGAAGCGTTTATCGCTACCGTTAAATACTTTGGTGAGATTTTTTACCTCAATGAATGTGCTCATAATTATATGTTTTATAATTGATGAGGCAAACGTATTGAGAAAACAAATGCCAATCGTCCGAGGGGATCCAGCCGGACGTATAAAAAACTTAGGCTTTGAAATGGTGATGGTTACAAAAGTCCATTTCGGTATTCGGACGGAGTGAGACCTGTAAATTTCTTAAAAACAGTATTAAAAGTCGACTTAGATGGGAAGCCGGCTTCGAAAGCAACAGCCAAGATGGTGAAATCTTTAAACTTGGGATTTGTCATCAGTTGCTTCACATCCTCAATACGATATTTATTGACGAAATCGTAGAAATTGCTGCCCAAATTACCGTTTATCACTTCCGAAAGTTGATTCCGACTCATGCTTACCTGTTTTGCCAACGAAGTAAGTGTTAGCTCAGAATCGCGATGTGGATGATAGGCATCCATGTATTTCTGCAAATTATCAGAAAGGGCACTATCAATAATTTTGGGCTTGATTGGTACTTCTGACACAGGTTCTATGATTTCTGAAACATCAGCATTCGAAAAAATGGATTGCTGTAACAAGCCTTTGTATCCAAGAATAAATATTGATAAAGCAAAAACTACCGACACCAATGGATTCAACCATTCTGTGCCGAAATTGTGAACAGCACCAGCAAACATTATGGCTAAAACAACGAAAACAACTATAAATGCATATAAGAATGTATTTAACCAGGAAATATCAACATGTTCAATATTTGAAAGTTCGTGTTGTGCTTTAACTTTAACTTTTTGAGAAATTTTTACAATCTGAAACAGATAAACGGAATATTGAACCAACAAAATTGACCAAATTATTCCATTAAATAATGCTGGATTTTGACTTAAGAAATGGGCAAAAATCGAGTCAGAACCTTGTATAAACGCCGGAATATTTACCGACATAAACAAAACAAAAGGCAAAAAATGAAAACTCATTTTCAAAGAAAAACGAAAATGCGAATTTTCCAATTTCTTAACATATAACCAAATTAAAGGTATAACGAGCATCAAAAAAGGCTCTTTAATTCTGAACGGGTCGTTAAGCGCCTTGTGAATTTCTGGAATTACAAAAACTGAATGAGCGATACTTATGCTCATCACCGAAAGCAAAATAGCTAAATATTTATTGGCACTATTCTGCTTTTTGTTGTGGTTTAACAAAAACGCCATGTAAAATCCGTGTACTATACCGGCATATATGAGAATTGAAATGAGAATTTTCATGTAAAATTTAAGAAGGAATTAATATATACTTACTTATAATCTAGTAGTTATCAAAATTGCACGATATTTTATAGGCTTGTTGCTAACGTTCCGGCAATTGCTATCGGTGGCATATCACCAAGTTATCAAATTTACAGAATTTATCTGCCACTGAAAGCAATTGCCTGTTATGCACTTCAATAATAAATTCAATTCTCAATATGTATCTGAAATTTATCTTGGCAATTTTTCAAGTGAATTTAAGTATTTTCTGTATTCTTCATTAGTCATAATGTCATGTTTAACTAAAACTATTTTAACATCATCATAATTTATCTCCTGGTTAACTTCAATTTCCCTTAATAATAGCTTCAATGTTTCTGAATTACTTTCTGGTATATTTCCTTTTATGTTGTTTATTATTAAGTATATTGAGTCAACATTGTAATTCCCTGAGTCAATGGTTAGAGCTAAAAATCCTTCAAAATCTGAATAGCAACAATTTATTTTTGAATCATTATATGAAATACAAATTTCTAAAAATGGAATTGCAGAATTACTATTTCTTTCTGATGATTTGAATTTAAGCAAATGAACAAAAGATGTATCATAAACTTGTGAAAACGACGTAATAGAAATAATAAAAAAAATGGCAATTAATAATCCTCTATGACTCATACGCCGTATTTTGTAGTGCATAACTTCCATATTTACGCTACTCCCCAATTAACCTTTATAACCGGCTATAATCGGTGCTTGCGCAACCTTTTTGATTTTCAAATATAGAAAATATTACGATTTATAAACTGTTTTAACACAAATATATTTTCGGGGGTATCAGCACTTTTTATTCCGTCGAGGGCTGCGGAAACAATACCGCCGGCATAGCCCGCCCCTTCTCCGCAAGGATATAAACCTTTAATAGTAACATGCTCCATACTGATCGGATCGCGGGGAATACAAACCGGTGAGGAAGTCCGTGATTCGGGTGCGTGAACGGTTGGCAGCAGCTTTTCGGTGGCGGTGATAACCCACTGCGGTTTCCACGAAGCGCTGCCCTTTAAATATATCACTTTTCTGACCTACGAGCCACAATCCCGCCAATGAAAGCAGAAGCCTGTTACCGAACGTTACTCTTTTATTATTTTACTTGTCAGTCTTTCGTTATCTACGTTTGTCAACACGATAAAATACAAACCACTCGTCAGAGCACCAATGTCTGTGTCTGCGAAGTTATCTGTCTTTATTAATTGTAATTGTCCAACACGGTCATATATCTCAAGTGTTTTTGTTTGTCCGAATTGATGCGGAATTTTAATCGTTATTTTATTGATTGTAGGGTTAGGATAAATACTGATACTAATATTTGGCATTGAGATTTCATTATTGATTCCTACGATACCATTAGCATCTGTCTTAATTAAATAAACATCATGATAATTTGTTCCAGATGTCATCGTATATCCGCAGGCAATATACCCACCATCAGTTGTTTGTACGGCTAATAATCCACCATCCGAGTATGCATTACCATACTTTTTAGTCCATGAAGTATCTCCGTATGCATTTGTTTTCACCAAATAGAGATCAGGCAAGCCCATTCCATAATAATCTAATCTGCCTGCAATAATATATCCTCCATCATTCGTCAATGCAACAGAAAAACCAACTTCACCATGTATACCACCAAACCGTCTAGTCCATAGAGTATCTCCGATTGCATCAGTTTTAATTAAATAAATATAGGGCCATACTGCACCAAAACTTTGAGTGCATCCTACAAAGATATATCCACTATCACTTGTCTGCTTTACGGAGTTAGCATCGTCCAGATTAATTCCCCCAAAAGTTTTCGCCCAAATAGTATTTCCAGTATTATTTGTCTTGATTAAATAAACATCATAGTCACCAGCACCAACGCTATTTGTAAAGCCACAAATAATATAACAGCTATCGAAAGTTTGTATTATCGATCGACCCACATCATCACCACTTCCACCATAAGTTTTTGTCCACAAAGTATCTCCATTTGCATTTGTTTTAACGACAAATATATCATCATTACCCACGCCAAAACTCTCAGTGAAACCAGTAATGATATATCCACCATCGAATGTTTGTATCACAGAATTACCCATATCAGTATTTTGACCTCCATATGTTTTAGTCCAGATTAAATCCCCATTCATATTTGTTTTTATTAAATAATAATCTGCATTACCTGAACCAAAACTTGTTGTGTTACCAGTAATAACAAATCCACTATCACTAGTTTGAATTACAGAATTTCCACAATCATATCCGGATCCTCCAAAGGTTTTAGTCCAAACAGTATCTCCATACATATTTGTCTTTATCAAATATACATCGATAGAACCTGATCCCTGATAACTGCCTGTAATTATATATCCGCCATCATAAGTCTGTGCAACAGAATTACCAATATCTTCATATACTCCACCATAAGATTTATCGAAAATCATTTGCGGATAAACAAATAAACTTGTCAGTAAACAAGTCAAGAAGAGTAGAAGTTTTTTCATAATTATTATATTTGTGTGCGGTTATTCTGTAATGTTCGGCAACGGTCTAGCTGTTGCTTTTCGGTGGCATTGGAGTTAATTGTCCTTAATTTACAAACTGTCTGCCACTGAAAGCAACAGCGTGTTAGCACCTGTTTTTATTTTTCCTAATTTTTATATAATTTTCAAGTTCCCAGTAATTAATAATTTCTTTTATAATTTTATTTTCACTGTTAAACTCCATATGAATGTCCATTTCATGACAAAACATAATTACAGTTTGTAGTTCATCTATGATAATATATAAGTCATCATCACCAAATTTCCCTACTTGTTTTTTTTCTGCTAAATTTATTTCGCTTTCAACTTCTTCTGTTAAAACGTTATAAGGTGTCCAATCTTTATATTCGTTTCCCCATCCACACCCAAAAAGCAGGTCAATTTCATTAATATTGTTCTTTGTAAGAATATTCAAAATAACTTTCAAGTTCTCGATATACTTTTCTTTTGTGAAAATTATAGAGAATACCTCATATTTGTACTCCATTTTAATTCATTAGTTCGTTTTTCTAAATAGTGGCTAACTTCCGTATTTACGCCCCACCCCCATTAAACGCATATGCCCGGCTATAATCGGTTCGTGCGCAATCTTTTAATTTTCAAATATAGAAAATATTACGATTTATAAACTGTTTTAACACAAATATATTTTCGGGGTATAGACACTTTTTACTCCGTCGAGGGCAGCGGAAACAATACCGCCGGCATAACCTGCCCCTTCTCCCCAAGAATATAAACCTTTAATAGTAACATGCTCCATATTGATCGGATCGCGGGGAATACGAACCGGCGAGGAAGTACGTGATTCGGGTGCGTGAGCGGTTTGAAGCCTGCTAATCGTCGGGGCGAATCCCTGCCCGACTGGAGTCGGTCAGGCGAGGAAGTTGTTTCCTGTTCTAATACAATGAGATTTGATAAATGAACTGCACTGTCCCAAAACCCAGCTGCCCCGCTGACAGCAAGCCTTTGTTGTACTTGGGCTTTCGTGCAACAGGGCTTCAAATTAGGCTGGCGCCAAACGAAGCCTTAGCTATTATGCATTATATATTCTATTGTTCCAAACTCCATACTCTGGCGTCATTGGTTCTAATTCCGACTAATCCTTTTTCAATAGAATAAAACACTTCAGTTAAATATAAATTGGAGCCACTTTGTATACAGCTTGGCGATAGGCGAAATACAGAAAAGAATTGTTTATTACAGATATTCAATGTGTCAATGTGTGATACCAAAAGGATACTTTCTGAATTTTCAAAATCAGAAACATTCGCCTGATATATTGTTCCTTCACTAAGAATGCAAAAGCCAGAGAACCATGAAATCTCAGAATGGGATTGAAGATTCAAATTGAATGTTATAATCTTTTTAACTGCTCCTTTAAAGGGATTTGAGAAGCTTAGATATATCGTAAAATTACCAGATGAGGACATTGTAATGTTCTCAGTATCATACCAATCATAGTGATCTTGGTCAAAATAATGATCCGTAATATTTACTTCGAACTGCTCAAAATTCTCTGATCTTAGCGTGAGTACCTGAAATTCCAGACTATCTGATCCCAAAGAGTCGACCAAAGTAAATGTATCTCCCATATGATATGGTATTGCTTGTTTATCCTGTGCTGAAAAAGAATATGTTTCAATCAACTCTCCCTTTTTTCTGCATTGACTCATTAGCAAAACACAGGCACAACAAATAAATATTACTTTAGAATTTCTCATAATGGGTCTGTAATTGTGCATGACGGTGGGCTGTTACTTTTCAGTGGCGGTGTTAACCCACTGCCGTTTCCGCGAGGAACTGCCGGTTAAATTTATTACTTTTTTATCCTACGAGCCACAGCCCCGCCACTGAAAGCAGAAGCCTGTTATGGGCTGGTTTTTTCTGTTTCAAGTTCTTTTTTCATTTCTTTTCCGCAAGAAAGTAGCTGGTTAATGAATTGGCTGTCTATATCCTTGCTTACTGTTTTTTTATTTGCTGTAATTATATGAACAGCAGGTACTGTCGGAATGATGGTAAATGTCGTGTCAGTATATGTCATCTTCCTTTCCATTAATTTTTCACTTGCCTCAGGATATTTCTGAATGAATTTGTCCCAATCGGCCAAAACTTGTCTATAAATAATTTTATACACTATTGTATCTTTAAAATATACTACTCTGCTTGAAAAGTTACGAAATTCTCCTCCATAGACTGCATCAATATAGACTAATTTATTTTGGTAATAATAGCCGTAAAGTGCACCACCACAATATGACATATTAGGATAAAAAAACTTTTGCAATTGATTTTTGTTTTTTAATGAGTCAACAGTTTTGACATATTTTTCAACTTCCGATTCCGTCGGTATCTGTCCGAAAAGCTTTGTCGAAAAAAGAAGTAAAATAATAATTATTGCTCTCATTTTTTTGAACTTACCCATAGTCGAGTCACGCCAGGGAGTTTCACCCCGACGTTCTCACGGAACCGTGCGTGAACCTCTCAATTCACACGGCTCTTCCTGTTCTATCACAAATATATATAACATTATGGAATACACAATCGCCAC
>Ga0208789_1000891_pt1 | contig 21397 bp, 18 predicted proteins | sample Methanotroph_Enr_FD_187368 | JGI IMG/M metagenome (GOLD analysis project Ga0208789, IMG submission 187368) | Enriched soil microbial communities from Old Woman Creek wetland in Ohio, USA - Methanotroph_Enrichment_5 (SPAdes) (version 2) | ecosystem: Environmental > Terrestrial > Soil > Wetlands...
TGCTGAGGAACTGGATAGACCAGCAGTTGCTGCGTGGCAACGAGGCCGAAATCGCCAAGCACATCATTCCCACCGTTGAAACCATTTTGATTAAAGCCGCGCTGAACTTTACCCACGGCAAACGTCACGAAGCGGCTATTTTGTTGGGTTACGGCAGGAACACCCTGACCCGGAAAATACAGGAATTGGGGATATAGCCATCTCTTGTTTATCAGCGATATGGGGGACGCGAACGGTTGAGCGGTAATTTGTCCGGAGTTAAATCAACGACGCAAAGACTTACAAATAAGCTATTGAAACACCGCGACAATTTGCCACATTCCATTACCTACGTATTTTTACTAATATAGATGCAACTCTTGAGATGCAAACTTCCTCCTCGGAAATTCAGAGTTTTATATCCTTCTCTAATGCGGCCTAATCAGCCGCATTTTTTTTGCCTGCCACTTGCCTTTATTAGCCACAAATTGACTCGGATAAACACGGGTAAAGCATTATGTTGCTCAAGGTCACAGCTCGCTTCGAAGATCCCGTTGTCCATCTGTGCGAATCCGTGTTAATCCGTGGCTGAATGTTGACTGCGACATTCTGACACGCGTGGCAATTTGCCACATTCCATCGCCTGATTGTTTTTATTAAGATAGTTGCAACTCTTGAGATGCAAACTTCCTCCTCGGAAATTCAGAGTTTTATATCCTTCTCTAATGCGGCCTAACCAGCCGCATTTTTTTTGCCTGCCACTTCCTTTATTAGCCACAGATTGACGCGGATAAACACGGGTAAAGCATTATGTTGCTCAAGGTCGAAGTTCGCTTCGAAGATCCCGTTGTCCATCTGTGTTAATCCGTGTTAATCCGTGGCTGAATGTTGACTGCGACATTCTGACACGCGTGGCAATTTGCCACATTCCATCGCCTACGTATTTTTACTAATATAGATGCAACTCTTGAGATGCAAACTTCCTCCTTGGAAATTCAGAGTTTTATATCCTTCTCTAATGCGGCCTAACCAGCCGCATTTTTTTTGCCTACCCAAAAGAAGCGTTGCCTGAAATAAAACGCTACTTTGACTAATCCGATCAACACCGGAACCTCTACCAAAGGCCCGATAACTGCGGCAAAAGCTTGCCCGGACTGCAAGCCGAAAACCGCTACGGCCACTGCTATCGCCAACTCGAAATTATTGCCGGCCGCCGTAAACGACAGCGTGGCGCTAACGGGATACCCTGCCCCGGCTTTGGCCGACATATAAAACGTAACCAAGAACATAAGCAAAAAGTAGATAATCAGCGGTACGGCGATACGCGCCACATCCATTGGCAATTGCACAATGTATTCGCCTTTGAGGGAAAACATGACCAAAATCGTAAACAGCAACGCAACCAAGGTAATGGGGCTGATTTTGGGCACGAATGTTTCTTCATACCACTGCAAGCCTTTGCGCCGCACCAGGAAAAAGCGGGTAAACATGCCGGCGAAAAAAGGAATGCCCAGATAAATCAATACGCTTTTGGCGACTTCCATCATCGTCACCTGAACTTCAAGGCCGGACGCTATGCCCAGCCAGTCCGGCAAGACGGTGACGAAAATATAGGTATAAACGGAAAAGAACAGCATCTGGAAGATGGAATTGAATGCCACCAAACCGGCGCAATATTCGCTATCGCCTTCAGCCAGTTCATTCCAGACCAATACCATCGCGATACAGCGGGCCAAGCCGATGATGATCAGGCCCACCATATACTCCGGGTAATCCCGAAGAAAAATAATAGCCAGCGCGAACATCAACACCGGGCCGATGATCCAGTTTTGGACCAGCGACAGCAGCAGAATCCTGGTGTTCTTGAAAACCTTGGGTAATTCCTCGTAGCGCACTTTAGCCAACGGCGGGTACATCATCAGGATCAAACCGACGGCGATAGGCAGCGAGGTTGTTCCGACCTGGAAGCGGGTCAGCCATTGGGTAAAGCTGGGAATAAAATAACCCAGCGCGATCCCGCCTGCCATGCTGATAAATATCCATAAGGTCAGGAAGCGCGCGACGAAGTCCAAACGCTTTGGGGGATGATCGAATTGTGTGTTCATGATTATCCTACCTCAAAGAGTTTCCGCGCCGATCTTGTTCAGCGCCTCGGTCAATTCCGGCTTGGACATCATCTCAACCGGCAGCGCCAACAGTTGCTGTATCCGTTTTTCCAGGGCCGTGTAAGTTGCTTCAAAAGCCGCTTCAATGACTTCCGGGCTGCCGGTCACATGCGCCGGATCGGGCAAGCCCCAATGTGCGCGGATCACGTTATTAAGATAAACCGGGCAAACTTCTCCGGCTGCACTGTCGCAAACGGTAATGGCAATATCGATGCCTTGATCGTCGAACTCATCCCAAGACTGGCTGGAAAATCCCTCGGTCGGGATTCCGTGACGCGCCAATGTCGCCAGCGCGTTGGGGTTTACCTTGCCGGTCGGGTGACTGCCGGCTGAAAAAGCCTGAAACCGGCCGCTGCCCAAATGATTAATCAACGCCTCGCCCAACACACTTCGGCAAGAATTCCCGGTACACAAAATCAAAACTTTTAACATGGCTTGCTCCTGACATCTATATATTCGGATAAACGAATATTATAGGACAAAAAAACTCAGCCGCAATATTTTGTCAGTTCGGGACGACTGTTCATTGCTTGCAAGCGGCCGCTGTCTTGTTGCTGTCTGTCATCGGTAGTGAACTGTTTTACCGTCACATCTAAAATTTCGAACACCCAAGCCGGTAATTCGGGATTAATTTGATAATACACCCACTGCCCTTCGCGGCTGTCGAGCAATAGGTTGCTTTGCCGCAATTGCGCGAGATGGCGCGATATTTTGGGCTGCAATAAATCCAGCGCATGGGTTAGTTCGCAAACGCAGAGCCTGCCTTCTTTATGCAGCAAAACCACGCAACGCAAGCGGGTCTCATCGGCAAGGCATTTAAATAAGGTGGCGGGAGTGATCATGTTTAATAAGGAGCTGGTTTCAAAGAATGTCATTTATTTTTACCATGAAGGACACGGGGGCATGAAAAAATCATGTTAGGAACTTTTGTGCTTTTCTTGGACAATTCTCTTACCAAATTCATTAATCGCTAGCCCAATTTGAATCCGACAAAAAAACCGCCAACCCCGCTGGCGCCTTTGCTGGTAACGCTAGTCAGGCGATCCACCAAAAAACTGCCGGAATTTTTTGCCGCCTCGGTGGCGGCGCTGGCGGCGTGTTGTAGTTTTTCATCGGTTATATCGATAATATTGTAATATTCCGCGACGAACAGCAGCACAATGGCCGCGCCCGTTAGAAATAGCGCAGTACGCAACATTTTTTTGGCAAAATAGCCGACCGCCAGCCCGATAGCGAACGGCGCGCCAACATTGCCAACCAGAAAAGTCGAGGAAAAGATGTCTGTAGAAGCAGCATCGACGTGAGGAGTATTCATGATTCTGAGTTTCCGCTGTTGTAATAATGGATATAGCTTGCACAAAGCGATTGATGCCGGGTGTGTTTAGCTATTTTATGGTTCCGTGGTAATTATTTATACTTTCCATTTTATCACCAAACTCAATTGCGCCAGAAAACAAAGCTATACTGCTTACACATGCAGCACTTAGCCCGCCAGACAGCAAAAACCGGTTTTTATTGAACCATAACCGTTAAAGATTATATAAGCGTACAATCTTGTCGACTTTTACCATAACCCCCAATCAACTCTTCAGATTGGACGAGAGCATGAATGTATTCAGTTGAAGTTTTTCCATGGAATAAAAATTTCGAGACCGGAGTTCCGCAAATCGATGTCCAACACCAGCGGCTGGTTGAACTGCTGAATGTGCTGGCCGGTCACTTGGCTTATCAAGCCGACGTCCCCACCTTGAACAATGTTTTTAACAACTTGGCGGAATATGCCATCTACCATTTCCAGGAAGAAGAAGCGATCTGGCATACATTCTTCCCTGAGGATACCTGGGAAACAAAACATAAAGACGACCACAGGCGCTTCCTGACTACCGTAAACAGAATAATGGGCGGGAAAAACGTTAGGCCGCTGGATCAGGTGATTGAGGAAATTATTACCTTTCTGACCCAATGGCTGGCCTTTCATATTCTCGATACCGATATACGCATGGCCAAGGTGGTGTTGGCGGTGCAATCAGGGATTCCGCTGGATCAAGCCAAGGAGCAGGCCGACCAGGAAATGAGCGGAGCGATGAAAGTGCTGATCGAAGCCATGCTGTCGATGTTCGATGCACTGTCTTCACGCACCATGCAGCTGGCAAAAGAGGTCATTGAACGAAAAAAAGCAGAGCAGGCAAGCTATGACGCCCTGGATCGCCTCCAGAAAATCGCCAGCCAAGTTCCGGGGCTGGTATTCCAGTTTCAGTTGTTCCCCGACGGCAGTTCCCGAATTCCTTACGCCAACGAATCTATTCGCACTATTTACCGGGTCAGCCCGGAGGAAGTCAGCGAAGATGCGTCCAAGATACTGAATGCCTTACACCCGGACGACCTGGAAAACTTCAAAACCTCGTTTAAGGTATCGGCGCGAGATTTAACGCCATGGCGTCAGGAATATCGCGTGAAGTTCGACGATGCCCCGGTGTGTTGGTTGTTCGGTAATGCATTGCCGCAAAAACAGGCGGACGGTTCCGTGCTTTGGCATGGTTTCATTACCGACATTACCAAACAAAAGCAGGATGAGGTCGATCTTCGTATCGCCGCCACCGCCTTTGAATTACAGGATGCCATGCTGGTCACCGATGCGAACAACGTCATCCTCAAAGTCAACCAGGCGTTTACCCGCATCACCGGTTACAGTGCCAACGAAGTCGTCGGCAAAAACCCCAATATGCTCAGTTCGGGACAACATGACGAAGCTTTTTATGCCGGAATGTGGGAAAGCATCAATCGCACCGACGCATGGCAAGGCGAAATATGGAACCGGCGCAAAAACGGCGAACTGTTCCCCGAATGGCTCATTATTACCGCCGTTAAGGAACCCGATGAAAACGATGGACAAGTCAATCATTACGTGGGTTCTTTTTCCGATATTACTTCGCGCAAAGCCGCCGAGGAAGAGATCAAGCAGCTGGCTTTTTACGACCCGCTGACAAAGTTGCCCAACCGCCGGCTATTGCAGGAGCGATTAAAACACAGCATTGAAGTAGAACGGCGAGACGGCAAGCGCCTGGCCTTACTGATGCTGGACCTGGATCGATTTAAGGCGGTCAACGACAGTCTGGGACATCTGGCGGGCGACGAGTTATTGCAGCAAGTCGCGGAAAGAATCACCGGCCGGCTACGCGATGTCGATATGGTCGCGCGTTTGGGTGGCGATGAATTTGTCGTATTGCTGGAAGACATCGCCCATGCCGAAGATGCGGCACGAGTGGCTTCGAAGATCATCAAGGTTTTAAGCAAATCTTTTCAGCTCACGCAAAGCAGCGATGTACAGATTGGCGCCAGCATCGGTATCAGCCTGTATCCTGAACACGGCTCCGGCTATGAAATACTGATGGATCACGCCGATGCCGCATTGTATCAAGCCAAGGATCAAGGACGCGGCTGCTATGCCTATTTTTCCGAAGACCAAACCATCGCCGCGCGTGAACGCATTGCCTTGGAAACGAGGCTGCGCCGGGCGATCGAACAACAGGAACTGCGGGTTTTTTATCAGCCGCAGGTGGATATTGCCAGCGGCCGTATCGTCGGCGCCGAAGCATTGGTGCGTTGGCAAGACCCGGCAGAAGGCTTGATTCCGCCGTTACGTTTTATCCCCATCGCTGAAGAAACCGGGCTGATTTTGGAAATTGGCGAATGGGTGCTGCGCGAAACCTGCCGCCAAGGCCGATTTTGGCTGGATGAAGGGCTGCCGCCGATAACGTTGGCGGTCAACGTTTCTCCCCAACAGTTCCGCCGCAGCGATATTAGCGCCTTGGTCGCCAGTTGCTTAAGCCAAACAGGATTTCCGGCCGAATGCCTGGAATTGGAGATGACTGAAAGCGGACTGATGGAAAATCAGGACAATGTGATGAAACTGCTTAACAAACTACGTTCTCAAGGCATCCGGCTTGCGATTGACGACTTCGGCACCGGTTTTTCGTCGCTGGCTTATCTGAAGCACTTTCCACTGGATATACTAAAAATCGACAAAAGTTTCATCGACGATATTCCGAACCTGCAAGACGATATGGAAATTGCCGCCACTATTATTGCGATGGGACATATTCTGGGTTTTAAGGTGTTGGCGGAAGGCGTTGAAACTATAGAGCAGTTGGAGTTTTTGCGGGAAAAGAACTGTGATTCGTATCAAGGCTATATCACTAGCCCGCCCTTAATGGCAGATGAGTTTGCCCTGTTGTTGCGGAATCAAGGGTTGAGTTAATTTTCGCCGCGAACGACGACATGAAGATCGCGAAGAATTGCATGCACGTTCCCACGCTCCAAACTCATCGTTTGCATGTTAGACCTTCCAGGTTTTAAAAACCTGGAAGGTCTGCCTATCGATAGGTTTCTAGCCTAACGTCAAGCAAGACGGCATCCTGCTTACAAATAGCTAACTTCCGGCTTGCCTTCGGACTCAACCAATTCGCCGATAGCAAAAGCCTGCTCGCCCAGCTGGCTGAGCGTTTGCAGCGCGGTCAGCTCATCTTCGGGAGCAACACAAACGATCATGCCGATACCGCAATTAAAGGTAACCAGCATGTCCGGCAGCGATACATTGCCTTTTTCCTGCAACCATTTAAAAATCGGCGGAAACTCCCAAGAAGCAAGGTCGATATTGGCTTTAGTGCCAACCGGCAGTACTCGCGGCAAGTTCTCGGTCAAGCCGCCGCCGGTAATATGGGCCAGCGCGTGTACCGGCACTTTATCAAGCAACGCCAACAACGACTTAACGTAGATCCGGGTCGGCTCCAGTAAGGCTGCACCCAGCGTTCCGCCATTAAAAGCATCTTTAAGATCTGAACCGCTGTGGGCAATAATCTTCCTGATTAATGAATAACCGTTGGAGTGCGGTCCGGACGATGCAATACCGATCAACTTGTCGCCGGCTTTGACCTTGCTGCCGTCGAGCACTTTGCTTTTTTCGACGATGCCAACGCAAAATCCTGCCAGGTCATATTCGCCGTCCGCGTACATTCCCGGCATTTCAGCGGTCTCGCCGCCGACCAGCGCCGCGCCTGCCAGCTCGCAGCCTTTGCCGATGCCGTCTACGACCGCTGCGGCGGTATCGACATCCAGCTTGCCGGTGGCAAAATAATCAAGGAAAAATAAAGGCTCCGCGCCTTGAACGATAATGTCATTAACGCACATCGCAACCAGGTCGATGCCGATGCTGTCATGAATACCCAGTTCATTAGCCAGCTTTAACTTGGTGCCTACGCCGTCGGTACCGGAAACCAAAACCGGCTGCCGATAACGGTCCAGCGGTAATTCAAATAGGGAACCGAAACCGCCCAGACCCGCCATAACCCCTGCTGTCCGTGTTCTGGCCGCAATCGGCTTGATGCGTTCAACTAATGCATTACCGGCTTCAATGTCAACGCCGGCGCTTTTATAATTCAAGCCTTCTTGATTTTGTTCGCTCAATGTGGTGTTCTCTTGCTAAAATTTAAACTTCCGATATTGTACAAGACATCATCGATTTTGTCTGAAGGATATGAATGCCTGCATGCATGCATGCAGGCTTTATCTATCGGGCGCTTCGGCAAGTTAAAATAATAATTAATGCAGTTCCCTGTTAAACACAGGAATCAACTGAAACTGCCCATGACAACACAAAGTCTTTTTCGAGGAGTGGATATGAAAGTAATGAAAATGTTTAGCCCGGTGATATTTATCGCCTCGGTATTATTTACCAACGCAGCACTGGCTTATGAACCCGGCAAGACTGAAGAGATTTGCAAAAAACCCCAATTCAGAGACTTCAACCTTCCTGTCTATAAAGAACCCGAAAAAACCGAGGTTCCGCCCGAATCGACGCTCACTTTTCTGGTTTCGCCCTACGTCAATCCGGAAACCATCAAATTAACCGCCAAAAATCAGGACCTTGAGTTTAGCGTCGACAGCAACAGCAGTTTTCATCGGGTTAAAGCAAAGCTGCCTGCGGCTTTCAATGGTAGTTTTGTCAGGATCAATGCTAAAGCCACCGCAGTATTAGGATGTTACGACCAGACCGGGTGGCTGATTAAAGTAGCCGATAAATGACGGAGATGAAAGGTTCAAGGGCTATTAAAACCACGGTAAACACGAAAAAACGCAAGAGAAAGCAAAAGTAGATTTCGCCTTTTACCTTTTACCTGCTTTTCTAATAAAGCACCTTATCGCTCTTTTCAGCCCAAATCTTAAACGGCTGCATCGCATTCGGCAGCGTTAAATGCAGCATCGCAATGCTGCGCTGATGCGGCAACACGGAAATCTCATCGTAAATAAAGCTGTCGTCAAAGTTGGCGGCAGCGGCATCGTGACGGCTACAGGCATAATAGACTTTTGCCAGCCTGGCCCAATAAATTGCGCCAAGACACATCGGACACGGCTCGCAACTGGAGTACAGAATGCAGCCTTGCAATTGAAAGTCATTGAGCTGTTTACAGGCCAAGCGTATCGCCATCACTTCGGCATGCGCGGTAGGGTCCATCGTAGTGGTGACCCTATTGCCGCTGGCGGCAATCAGTCGATTATCTTTTACGATAATCGCCCCGTAAGGCCCGCCCTGCCCCGACTTAGCATTTTCCACAGCCAAGTCAATGGCTTGCTGCAAAAACTCCTTATCCATCTATAAATCTAAAGGATTGTTTGGATCTACGCCTTCCATAAAAGGCAGGCCCCGCTCCTGATGGGTCAGTTGATAGATTTTGCCCAGCCAGTTATTGAATACCGCTTTTGCGGTATCGCTCCAAGTGTTATCGATATGTTCCAGAATCAAGTGTTCCGGGAACTCCTCCAACCTCTGTCCGCCCTGTCTGGCCGCCCTGACCTGCTGCTCGTAACGGGTCAATATCTGTTGCACCGCTTCGTTAAAATAATTTTCCGGGAACGGCGGGTAATCGTCTATTTCAGCGCGATAAAAACGCAGGACTTCGCGCTTGTATTCCTTCAGCAGGCTGATGTCGTCATACTCAGGATGGCCCTGAAAAAACACAATACGAAAACCATCCGGACTAACGGCCAGATGCACGCCGGCTTCCTTGCTGACAGCCAGGACTTTGAGTCCGTGTTGTTCCATATCGCTTTGGAATATTTCATTAAAACGGGAATGAGGCACATCGAAACGGGTGTTGATTTCCGCAACCAACGGGTGAGTGCGATTGGTTAACTTATGCGAAAACACGCCCCAACGCTTGCCCGGCAAACGGGTGCGCTCGACGCCATAGCAATATTGAATGACCGCATGCGTTGCAAGGCATGAACAAAGCACCGAAGTGACATTCTCCTTGGCCCAGAAAAAAACCTCGGTCAAGGCTTGCCAAAAATCCTCGTCCGGTAACCGGGGATGGCTGACATTAGCGCCGCTGATAATCAGCGCATCCAAGCCATCCCGCTTGATTTTCTCAAACGGTTCGTAATATTTGGCAATATGGGCTTGCGCTTCCGGGCTTCTTTTCAGTCCCTCGATAGTAAACGGATGCACATGAAACTGAACAATCTGGTTGCATGCGCCGACCAGCCGGAAAAACTGTCTTTCTGTCGCTTCCAGCGCCGCATCGGGCATCATATTGAGCAGCCCGATATGCATTTCCCGAATATCCTGGTTACGGGCGCGATCGGGATCCAGTATTTCCTCACCTTCTTCACGAAGACGTTGAAATGTAGGTAAATCGGTATGGGCAACTAAAGGCATGACTCGACTCCGTCCATATTATTACTGGGAACTTAGCGCATCGGCGATAAGCCGGATAAAGTCAGCCTCGCCTTTAACGGTGGCGACATCATTCGCGTCGATTGTATAACCGTATTGATCGGCGATAGCCTGATAGCGGGGCAAGCGGGATTTGAATAATTCGGGAAAAACCCAGGAAACAAAGTCATCCGGCTGTATCGCATCCGCGGAAGAGTAATCCTTAAGCCGCATGAACTCCTCAAGTTTTTCATCAAGAAACGCTTCCCGATAATAAAGCGGCTTGGGATCGGATTTAGCGCGCTCGATAATCGTTTGCTCCAGCGCCGGCGGTATCTTGATATAAATAATCAGGGTATTTTTCGCCAGCGTTTCCAACACCTCGGGACTGTCCAATTCGCAAACGCTGCCGCCCGCATCGTTAACGAAATGTTGATAGCCGTAAATATCGACCGCTTTATCGATAAAATCGGGCACATCGTTCATCGCGGCAATTTCAGCCTGATGATGCAATTTTTGCCTGCGCTTGAATTCCTGCAACGACAACCCGCCCAAATCGGGATTGCCGAGTTTGCCGAGAAAGCTGGAAACCGGGGCCAGATTATCAACGGTTATCTTATTGCTGATATGAATGGAATCGGAAAGCAACAGCTCGCGCAGAAAGGGAATGCGCATGGCCTGGCGCTTGATATTATCCAGGATAGGCTCTTCCAGATACTTCGTGCCGATACGATAGTCGCCCGAATAGTGGAACCAATTGACTTTAGGCAACTTATTAGCCAACGTGGTTTTTCCCGCGCCGGACATGGCCAACAAAGTAATTCGTTTGGTTTTCCAGTCCAGGAATTGCTGAGAACTCATTCTCATGTGATGTGCTTCCTAATTAATCCAGATAATCTTCGATGTCCATGTCTTCAGGATTGGGCCTATGTTCATCGGGGTCGCTATAGCCCAGATCATCGGTTTCCAAATCGTCAAAAGGCGCGCTCCAATCTTCCGGCTCCTCGATATAATCGAAAGTTGAAGTGTACCAGCTGTCATGATCGTATTCGCCAATATCGCCGTTGAGATACTGGACTTCAATAGAGTCATCGTTATCGTCAACGGCGATGACTTTAAATTTCAGGTTGTTTTCTACGTCCTTGTACCAACTGCCGATAATGGGGTCTGCGATGGTTGTCATGATTATTCCTCAATACTTAGATAGAACGTTTCGATATAAAAATATCTAAAGACGGATACTATTATTAACAATGCCAAAGAAAATACAAAAGTATTTTATCTTCGGCGACATAAATTCAACTTGCGGATTTTTTATGTTGAAGTGAGCGTTAACGCCTGTTGCGACGATGCCGATGCGGTGCATCAGGGTGTCATATTTATAAAGGAAGCACCTCTTTCTTGCAAGAATTGTTGTCATGAATTGTTCATCTAAACAGCAGGCATTCGGCATCCAAACCGGCATCAGGGATAACTGAAGCTCCCGATCAAAGTAAGTTCTCCGGGTTCCCGCAATGGCGCCGTAATGCTCTCCTGCTTTTCGTTAATGGCGCCTTCCTGGGTAATGACGGTCACATGCGCCGTGGTTAACTCTTGCGCCGGATCGTCATCGCGGTAACCGCCGCCGTAATAATTGACATAGATCAGGTAACGGCCTTTTAACGGCGCGGGCATTGCAAAAATTTCCGGGCCGTAACCGGTCGTCACATCGACATCCAAAGCGCCGCCATTTGCCAGCACCCTGTTGCCGTACCAGCCATGTCCGCCATCCGGCGCTATCACATGCAAATCCAGATCGGTGTTATCGCTATCCCATGACAACACCACCCGCAACCCAGCTGCCGCCTGTGCCTTGCCGTTGTGCAAAAACTGCACCCGGCTTACGTCGGCACTGTCCGGATCGCGAACTTCAACGCTGTTACTGCCGGGAGAAAAACTATAGGGACGTTCAAAACTGCCGTCCTGCTCAATCCGCAACGGCATTGCCACGCCATTGACGACCAGGGTTGCAGGATTACCGCTGCTGGATTTTGCATGAGCCGCGATGCGTCCTCGAATCAGCGCCGTCTCGGCTTGGCCTGCCGGAGTGTTTACAGATGCTGCCGGATAAGTGACCTGCTGCGTAAAAGATGCTTTTTTATCGCTGGGCGCATGCCATCCTCCTTTTGGAACATCAATACTGACCGCGGATTCGGCTGCGGCCGACTGCATCGCTAAAACCGCGCATAACCCAAGACAAACGATTCGATAGTTCATGATTACAACTCCAGTAACAAACGACGGGCAAGATGCTCGATATAGTTTTCATCCTGGCCGCTCGGATAAGCCTCAAACGCCAGATGCAGATATTCGTGAGTGATGTCGAGACGATCCTGTTGGCTGAGCACGCTCCGGACAAAAATACGCCGGCTGTTCTTATCGACATGAGGATGACCGGCTTGCAAGCGGCAGACTGAAAATACCGAGGTTTCGGCATAGCCGGGCTCGCTGTCAAGCCGCTCCCGCCAGCGCGGCAAGCGATTTTTCAGCCAGTCTTCGGCATCCGCCAGCGTTTCGCAAGCCGAGGCCGGTTTCTGCCAGCTGGCCAAGCTATTGCGCGGAAACGCCCGTCGCAGGATCATGTCAAAACTCATGCCGCTGTTTGCCTGGGTAACGGCGTCGCTCCACACCAGCCTGTTGGGACCGGGCGTATCCAGATGATAATTAACCGCTTCGCCGGCCAGAACAACATCGGCAGTCCAGGCCGCAACCGCGCGAGCCGCCTCCGATGCGGGGCGCGGCGCTACCCGCTGGCTGGCGCTGCTGTCATCGATCAACAGGCATTCGCCGTCGTGCGCGGCATTTTGCAACAGGTAGGAGCGGGCGGTAATTGCCAGCGCCCTGGCGGCCTGTAACGGCGATGCCGCCGCTTCGCGGTCCAGCACCCGAGCAATATATTCTTCGCGCGGCATCCTGGCCCGCAACAACACTTTGTCCTGTTGCCTTGATAGCATTATGTCGCCCGCGCTTTCTATACTAATGGCATTGCCGTTCGCAAATTGCAGCCGGTAAGCGCCATGCAAAGTCCCTGGATCGGCAATCCGCTTTTGCCGGTCGTGCACGGCAGTGATCGGATAGAGGGCGAACAAATCGACATCCACGCAATTATCCGGCCCCAACTGTGCGCCAGTGACCGGCAGGAAGCTATCCAAGGCATAACTGTACTTGGCTAGAATATCGGCACTCGTGCCCTGCCCGGCCGCCCACAGCGGCGAACCGTCATTCAGCCAGCCGGCAAATCCGCCGATACGTTGATTAGGGTCTTGATTGCGATACCAGCTCCAGGTTTTTACCCGCAGACGGCCGCCGAGATGTGTTATTAAATCCGGGCGATGCGGATCGAGCAGCACATCCAACAAAACCGCCCTGGCCTGTTGCTGGGCAGGCAGCATTTTTAAAGCCTGCAACAATGCCTGCACATTCACAATTGTGTTAGGCGTCACTGCCGGCAACTCAAGCAGGCCGGAGGGTATTGTTCTTGGCTGCCAATAAGCTCGCCAAGCTTTCGCATCGATACCGAGACGGGCCGGAGAAAAATACAGGCCGCAAGAACGCACCAGTGCGGTATCGCGATCGATGCGCTCGCCCTTTTGGCTGCAACAATAGACTTCTTCTTTATTATTCCCCTGGCAGGTATAGCCGGGATCGGGCAAGTTGCGGTCAACGGCATAGGCATAGACGAACAGCTTCCAGATACTGCCCAGCGGCGTTTGCAAGCTGCTGTCCAGCGGCAAACGCTCGACGTATCCGTCTGCCGTGAGCCGGACAAGCTGCGCAACACCGTTGGTTCGATTCAGTAGCGCCAATTGCAGTACGTCGGGAGTCTTGGCTGCTACAGAGAACGTCGGCAATAGTGCGAACAGCATCAGAAAGACTATCCCTAAGTTAGACATTTTTACTCACCACAACGAAATAAAAGAAATGGCACACGGATGGCACGGATTGGACAGATTTACACGGATTTTTAAATGCTAAAACCAAGGCAGTTATACGCTTTTAATCCGTGACTATCCGCCCAATCCGTGTCATCCGTGTTCTATTTTCCAAACATCACCCCTCACTCAACCCGCAACGCGCCATAGACAATCGGCGACTCCAGCGCTGTTTTTGCCGGATCGTACATGTGCCGATAACGCACCGCCGGCAAATTGAACCGGCCTTTTTGCGAGAACCGCAATAAATGCCGAATATGCAATTCGCCGCTCAAATTGTCGACCGGCACCGCATAGAGCAGTTGTCCGGTTTCGTTCTGCGCTTTTTCCAGCGGCGCCGCCTGTTGGCTACCGGCAGGCGTCAATTGTATGCCCCAGGTAGTGCGCTCGACATCGGCTCCGGGCGGTATCGGCACCTCGATCAGGCCGTAGCGCAACGGCTTGTCGGCCGAACTCTTCAGCACAATTTCATCAAGATACAGCGCATCGCTGGAGACCTTACCGTCAGCAATATCCTGTCCCTGGAAATGCAGGCTTTCAGTGCCCGGCACGAGTTGCTGCAAATGGCGGCTAATTTGAACCGGCGCATTACCGGCGACAGGCGCGGCGGCGCTAGTAAAATTCACGCTCGCATGCAGCGGCTGCGCCGGCTCTTCGGCCAGTTCCAATGCTTTTGGCGGCTTCTCGCCTTGCCATTGCCAACGTTCTCCGCCTACCGAGGTTTGCAGCGCCTGCCAATCGCCTTGCAGCCGATAAGTATTGCCGGCCTCCGCTTTTGCAGCCGCATCATGCAACCAAACCAACGCCAAAGCACGTTCAAGCGTTGCCTGCTCCGGCGACAAGCGGGCAAACAGCCCACGGCTACGCACAATGTCCAGCGGCTGCCGGTACAAGTTCGCCGCCTCGGCAAAAACCAAATTGCTGCCATCCAGCAATGCCTGCGCCGGCTGCAAACCTGCGGTAAACGCTTCGGGCTGTTTGACGCCTTTAGCCTGGGCCAGTTTGGCGGTGATGACGCGGGCAGCCGCAAGTCCGAGCGGCGATTCCGGCGCAGCCATCACCACGCTGATGCCTTCGGTGACATTGATAGCCGGATCGCCATCACCGGCTTTTGCCAAGTCGTCCATTAAGCCTTGCAGCAATGTCTCAACCGGCAATTGCATCCGCTCGGCAAAATCAATGACCAATGCCCGTTGCAGCAGCGGCGTACGTTGGGCTTCCGAAGCATAGACATCCAGCACCCGCTGCCAATGATCCTGCGGCATAGTCAGCCCCAACGCGCGGCTGGCGTACCAGTCCGCGTAATAAGCGTAGCCGGTCAGGAAAGCATCGACACCGGAGCCGTCGCCCCACCAGGTAAACGCCGCATTAGGCCCGGCCATTTGCACCAGACGCAAGCGGCTGTTCTTCATCGTCAATTGCAAACGTTCACGCACGCCCGGAGCCGCTTCCTGCAATTGCGGATAGGCAAGGCTCAACGGCAACAGGCGGCTGGCGGTCTGTTCGACGCAACCGTAGGGATAGTCGAGCAAATCGTCCAAGGCCGAATAAAACAAAGCAGAAACGCTGCCGTTGATTCGCAAATTAATATCCGTTGCATCGTTCTGTAAAGACAAAGCGGTACTGCGCTGGCTGATGCCCAACGATACCGTATGCAGATCCTGCCAGTTTGCGGCGCTGCTGTTCAGCGTGACGCTGAGACTGTCCTGTTCTTTCCCGGTCACTTCCAAACCGGTTTCCAATTCTCCCGGCGTAAAAGCAAGGTCGGCAGGCAGGGCCAGATAATTGATACCGGGATGCAACTCAACCTTTTGACTGCGGGTTTGCCCTTCAAGGTCTACAGACCAATCCGCTGTGATGTTTTGCTTTTGCTGGTTGAACGCCAACAAACCGAGAGCAGGATGATCGCCCTCACGAAAACGCGTAGGCCCGGACCATTTCAGGTACAAATCCTTATCCGAACGCAGATAAGCCTTGCGCTGGCCGACATGGCCTTCCGCATTAATCGCCCTGGCGGTAATGCGCCAGCGCGTCAGCGAGTCGGGCATCACAAAGGTGAATTGCGCCTTGCCGTCCTTATCGGTCGTCAAATCGGGTTTCCAGGCCGCGGTATCGACATCCTCGCGGCGCGGGCGCTCAAGTAGCTTAACGTTTCTATCGTTGCGGTTGCCCTGCGCCGCTGCCTGCGAATGCGGAATCGCCACGTCGTAACTGATAAAGGACAAACTCGCCGCAGTGCGCACATTGTTTCGTCGCGGATGATAGAAAAAATGATCGATAGCCGGCGCGATTTCCGGCTGCAACACATAAATCATTTCATCGACGACGCTGACCGCCAATTGCGCGGATACCGGCTGACCGGCAAAGCGGGTTTGCAGGTTCACGGTGACGGTATCGCCGGGCTTGTAGACCTCCTTGTCGGTTTTGACGTCGACCGCTATCGTCGGCACCACGACCTTGATACCGGCATTCTGGAAACTGTAATCGCCATGCAGGGTATATAGCGCTGAAACGGTAATGTTAGGCGAAAAATCGGCTTGCACCGGAATGGACAGCTGGTATTGCGTGTCGTTAATGCGCGTAACTTTCAGCCAATCGCCGCCCTTGGACAGCAGCGCGGTCGAATGAACGTTATCGCGCTCCAAGGTCAGCAACGCATCCTGCACCGGCTCAGGAAAAGTCAGCAACGCAACCGCGCTATCGCCGACTTGATACTCTGCTTTGTCCATGATCATTTCAATGCTGCCGGCTGCGGCTTTCATGTCGGGGCCGCTGACGGTATGGCTGGTGCCGGCGACAATCAGTCCGGCCTGATTTTTCAGGTTCAGGTTATAAGTACCCGGCTTGTCGAATTGCACGGTAAATTGTCCGCTGGCATCGGCCAGCTCAGCGGAACCTCGGCTTTGGTCCTCAAGACGCACCCACTCATAACGCACCGGCTTATTAGCGGCATCGGCGCTTTGGCCGCTGAAAGAGAACGTAACCGGCGTGCCGAAAGCGCTGAAACGTTGCGGAGCGCTCAACTGGTACTGCATCGCGCCGCGCTCGATCAATATCTCCCTGGTGTTCTTGACCCTGAACGCCGCGCCGTCGCTGGCAAAAATCGTCAACAGATAACGGCTGGGCTTTTCGGCGGCAGGCAATACCATATGCGCCGCGCCATGATCATCGGTGACCAGATTCATCGTTTCCAGCTTGACCGGAAATTGCCCCAGATATTGCAGCTCGCTGTCGACCATCGACAGCTGTTGCGCGCGCAGGCTGATGTCGACGTGCGCACCCTGCACCGGCTTGCCGTCCGGATAAAGCAGCAGCAATTGGCCTTCGACCGGCTCGCCGGTCCGGTAATCCGTCTTATCCAAATTCAACGAAATCTCGAAATGCGGCTTTACATATTCGGCAACCCGGAAAGCGCTGGAATACTGTTGCTTATCGTAGGTGAAGCGAATTTCATAGCCGCCCGCGACCGCGTTTTGCGGCAATAAAAATTGGCTGTCGGCGCCGTGCAAGGGGTCGAAATCCATTTTCAGCGTTTGCAGCGAAGCTCCGGCGGCATCGACGACAGTCAGCTCAATCGGCCCGGCTTTCGGCAACTCCGATTCACGCGCACTCTTAAAATGCCTGCCGACAATCTTAATATCGACCGCATCGCCGGGACGATATAAAGGCCGGTCCGTAAATGCGTACATCTTGCTGTTGTATATTTCACTGTCGTAATAGAAATTTTCCGACACAAAGACGCCGCCGTTTTTATCCTCGCCCAGCACATAGCTGCGCTCGGAGCTGGCATGAGCTAAATGCAGCAGGCCGTTGTCATCGGTCTTGCCGCCGCTCAATACGCCGACGCCGTCGGTCCAGAAGATTTGGCTATCCGGCACCGCCGCGCCGGTGTTCTTATCCGCCGTCCAGACCAGCAGTTCCTTGCTGGAAATCTTGGTAACTGCAATCGTGTCGGACACAAAAACCATCGTCGTCGCGCGAAACTGTCCGGCAAACGCTTCGGCCAGATACAGCCCCGGTTCCAGCTTGCCGAGCGGGATATACACATTGCCTGCCGACGGCGCGATGAAATTGCTCGACGAACCGCTAAGCTCCACGCCGGCAGGCGGCTGGATCGTTTTCGCATCGGCGACCGGATAACGGAATTGGCTGACCAACGGCAAGCCGGGAATCGGATCGAATTCAGGATGACGCTCGAACTTTGTCGGCTGGCTGATTGCTTGGCCCATTTTCAAGCCCGGCTCTTCAGCCGTGACGGTTTTACGTATTTGATAAGAAAAAACCCTCTGCATCGCCCGGCGCGACTTCCGGTACCAGTTGTCCCACAAATAGCCCAGCGTATTGGCAAGGCCTTCGCCCTTGTAATTAACCTCCGGCTGAATGCGATGCAGATTTTTCTGTTGCTTGAGGAATTCCAACGGCTTGCCGATGCGATAGACGCGAACATCGACGCCGCCATAACCTTCCAGGTTAGAGCGCTCCGTTGCTTCCAGCCGAACCCTCGCTTCCTCGGCGCTGCCAAAGCTGCTGTCCGCCAGCAGGAAAAATTTTCCGCCTGCCTGACTGTCAGGGTAATTGCCGGCAGGAACAGACTCGTTGGGCTCGGCCGAAACAACGGCAGCCATGCCCAGCAACAATGAAATCAGCACGCATCGAAAAAGCAAAGGATTATTCATGGTCTTAATCTACATTAGGCTATAGGACTAATAGAACACAGATGGCACGGATTAGACGGATTTACGCGGATTTCTTTAGAAATACGCTGGTTCCCAAGCTCCAGCTTGGGAACCCAGTTAGCGAAGCTCTAGCTTCGCGAGTCGGGAAGCTGGAGCTTCCAAGACTGCATTCCCAAGCCGGAGCTTGGGAACGAGCGGAAAGTAGTTATGTATTTTTAATCCGTGATTATCCGTCTAATCCGTGCCATCCGTGTTCCGTTTTTTATATATGTGCCGAACAAACCACTATTCAGCGGGTTAAAAATTCCAGCCGGTAAACGCCGATAAAGTTCGGGTTTTGCTCATCCGGTATCCAGCGGGTATCTTTCCAGTGCATCAGCTGATTCAGCGCAACTGCCCGCAACCCGTTATCGGTCTTTGAAGCCGATCCGGTGTGGTAGGCGATAAAATGCCCCATCCAAATCATCAGATGCTGATCGTCGCCCTGATCGAAAAACAGCAAATCGCCCGGCCGGGCCTGATTGACGTCGCGGCCGATATAGCGGCTGTTATGCTGGATCAGCACTATCGCTTCGGCATAAGCATCGGTTCTGCCGTTGCCGACGTTCCATTTTTGCGCCAACTGACGCTGTTCGGCAGTCAATGTCAATTCCGGCGGCAGGGACTCGTGGCTGATGCCATTGCTGCGCAGCCATTTTTCATCATGCACTTTCAGCGCTTCATTCGCCGCAAAACGCACCAAGCCCGCACAGTCCTGCTGGTACCAGCGGGGACTGGGACCTTGCCGTAACTGCTCTTCAACAATACGCATGAACCAACTGCGGAACACCTGCGACTGTTGCGCATCTAAATACACATCGGCCGAATCGGCTTGCGCGGTCTGAAAGCTGACAAGCAGCAAAAAAACGATCAGCCGTTTGTTCACAGGGGCTTCCATTCAAGCCCCTGCCATTGCCAATCCGAATTCGCATGAATGCCTTGCGGCAGCAATAGCCGATAATCGGGATAAGCTTGCAAGGCGCGGATTTTGGGCAGCAAATTCAGTTCGGCGGCATTGCGGAAAATAGCCTCCTGGTCGGCCGGAAGACTGTCCATAGACTCAAGTTCGAGCAATGTAGCCAATTTGCCGGGGGACAGGTAGACCGGCATGGTCGAACCGGCAGGAACTCTTTCGGATAACGCCGGGTAATGCTTATCCAGCGTATCCAAAGCGTGTTGCAACAACCTATCGTCCAGCGAGAACAACAAGGTATTACCGTGGCGGGCCAAACTGATCCGGAAGAAATTCGGAGATTCCAGCTCCAGCGGCGGCTCGGCCTGATCCGCGCTGTAAAGACCGTATCGTGAGCCGACAACACGCCGCCATAATTTTCCATCCGCCAAATCCCGGCTATCGACAGGAAAACGGCCGCCTTCGATATTCTTTTCATAGCTGCCGATAATGCCGGCAAACAAGCCGGATAGCGCAGTGTCGGTTTCAGGTTGCGAAACCTTTGCCGCCAGTTCAAGCGCAAGCAGCGGCGTGTGCATTCTTGAATTACCATACCAACACAGCGCAGCCGCGCCGGTCAGCATTGAATCGACCTCGGCCGCTCCGGTTTGCGCACTTGGCAACTCATCGACAATATCTTGAAGATTGTCCGTAGCCAACGGCAACGCAAAACACATGCCCGCATCGGCAGGCATCGCGTGCCACAACGCGTCGACGTTCAATTTTTTATTGGTCGCCCCGTCATTCACGGCCATAAAACTGTGCCAGCCGGCGTTGTCCATTTCAAAGCGCAAGCCGGCCAACATCGGAAAAAACGCCTGATAGCCCATCGCCAAATGCCCGGCATCGATGCTGACGCGATGTTTAACCGCGCTTTGCGTTAAGCCGAAATGTTCGGCAAAAGGATTTTCGCCCTTGAACAAATCGCCGATTAATTCAAGCGCCGGATCGGATAATTCAACGCCGCCGTTTTCAGAAGCCAGCACCATTGCCGGGTCCGATAGCACGATCAAATAGCCGTTGTGATACGCAAACAAAAGGCTCTTGCCGCGAAGATAACGCAGGCTGTAAAACTGTATTTTTTCTCCTTTTAGCTCCATGTCTGCCGATTTTTTTAGCTGCGTATCCTCGCCCGCCGCTTCGGCAAGCGCTTGCATGACACCCACCATCGACAAGGACGCTTTAGCCAGCATGCCGGTTTTAATGCGCAGCAGGCTGTAAGTCAGCTTGCCGTCGGCGCTGCGCCATAACGCCAGCTGGGCGGGTTGGCTCAACAGGTCGGAGATCAGGGAATCCTGCAAGGTCAATTCGTGCTCGTAGGCAATCCTGCGCAAACTGCCGGCCAGTCCCAGCCTGTCGGCATTGGCCTGGTAATAAAACACAAAGTCTTCGGTCAGCGTGTCATGCAACAACGGCACCGTCAGCAAATCCTTCGGCAAATCCGCAAGCACTTCGCTTTCGATTAACGCATCGGGATGGTCGAAATTTAATGACAACGTTTCGATTGCGGCCGGGTTTTCCTGGGATTGTGTCTGAAAGTGCCGGCTGAGCCACTGCCATTTCCATTCGGCGACCGCAGCTCCCACGGCGGCAGCCAATACAACGCCTATCACTGCCGCCAAACGTGGGCTAAGCCGTTTAGGGCTTGTGTTCTTGTCATTATCAGTCGGATTCATCGGTACTTGCTCCCGCGTTAAACTGGAAAATCATTTCGTCCACGAAAGGCACGAAAAGTTTCAAAAAAAGCCGTAACTATTTAGCACACAGAAAAACGGAACTCGGCAATTGCTCCTGCATTGCTCTACCTCCTGCATCCATGCAGCAACTGTGTTCAAAATCAAGCCTGCTTTGCAAAATCAGGGTCCCATTCGTCGCCTGTTTTTGCCATCGAATTGAGCATCGTG
>Ga0208789_1000893_pt1 | contig 21382 bp, 7 predicted proteins | sample Methanotroph_Enr_FD_187368 | JGI IMG/M metagenome (GOLD analysis project Ga0208789, IMG submission 187368) | Enriched soil microbial communities from Old Woman Creek wetland in Ohio, USA - Methanotroph_Enrichment_5 (SPAdes) (version 2) | ecosystem: Environmental > Terrestrial > Soil > Wetlands...
TCCGTAACAGTGTAGGTCCTGATGATGGTCATGGGGCAAGTGCCGGTGGGTGCTCCATCGGAACTGGTCACTACCAGGCTGGCATCAGCTGTACAGTTGTCAGAAACAGCTACGCCTAGGGCTTCCAACGCTGCAACAGTGGCAGCAGCAGCAGGCTTGTCAGCAACAGTGCATCCTGCAATTACAGCAGCGGTGATGGTACCTGAAATAACCGGCACAACATTATCGTCAATGGTGATCGTCTGTGTTTTGGTGGCAATATTCAAACAGGCATCCGTCACGGTGTAGGTTCTGGTAATGGTCATGGGACAGGTACCTACAGGTGCTCCGTCGGAACTGGTCACTACCAGACTGGCGTCGGCAGTACAGTTGTCGGAAACAGCTACACCCAGTGCTTCCAGCGCTGCAACAGTGGCAGCAGCAGCAGGCTTGTCAGCAACAGTGCATCCTGCAATAACAGCAGCGGTGATCGTGCCTGAAATAACCGGCACAACATTATCGTCAATGGTGATCGTCTGTGTTTTGGTGGTCGCATTCAAACAGGCATCCGTCACAGTGTAAGTTCTGGTAATGGTCATGGGACAGGTACCTACAGGTGCTCCGTCGGAACTGGTCACCACCAGACTGGCGTCGGCAGTACAGTTGTCGGAAATCGCTACCCCAAGGGCTTCCAGTGCTGCTACAGTGGCAACAGCTGCAGGCTTATCGGCGATGGTACATCCAGCAATAGCTGCAGTAGTTATGGTTCCAGAGATGACGGGTGCGATGTTATCGTCAATGGTGATCGTCTGTGTTTTGGTGGCAATATTCAAACAGGCATCCGTCACGGTATAGGTCCTGATGATGGTCATGGGGCAAGTGCCGGTGGGTGCTCCATCGGAACTGGTCACTACCAGGCTGGCATCAGCAGTACAGTTGTCAGAAACAGCTACACCCAGTGCTTCCAGCGCTGCTACTGTGGCAACAGCTGCAGGCTTGTCAGCGATGGTACATCCGGCAATAGCTGCGGTGGTGATGGTGCCTGAAATAACCGGCACAACATTATCGTCAATGGTGATTGTCTGTGTTTTGGTAGTCGCATTCAAACAGGCGTCTGTCACAGTGTAGGTCCGGGTAATGGTCATGGGACAGGTACCAACAGGTGCTCCATCGGAATAGGTCACCACGAGACTTGCATCGGCAGTACAGTTGTCAGAAACAAGAACACCAAGAGCTTCCAGCGCTGCAACAGTGGCAGCAGCAGCAGGCTTGTCAGCAACAGTGCATCCTGCAATTACAGCAGCGGTGATGGTGCCTGAAATGACCGGCACAACATTATCGTCAATAGTGATCGTCTGCGTTTTGGTGGTTGCATTACCACAAGCATCCGTCACAGTGTATGTTCTGGTAATGGTCATGGGACAGGTGCCAACTGGTGCTCCGTCGGAACTGGTCACTACCAGACTGGCATCGGCAGTACAATTGTCGGAAATAGCTAAACCAAGAGCTTCCAGCGCTGCCACAGTGGCAACAGCTGCAGGTTTATCAGCTACGGTACATCCGGCAATAGCTACTGCAGTAATGGTACCGGTGATTACCGGTGCTGTTACGTCAACCGTTCTGGTTAAATTCTGTACGCAGGTGTTTGTGCAACCAGCCAGGGTTGTAGTATAAGTCCTGATTGTGGTTTCGGTGCAACCTACCAATGTTGGTAAACCATCAACAGATGTGATGGTAGATCCAGCAGAGGATGCTCCTCCTAATGCCGTAAACGCTGCAAGGGTTGCTGCTCCGGCCGGTATAGGACCGTTACAGGCTGCAACATTAAAAGTGGGCGGGCATGTAATCGTTGGAATAGGATTAACTACCACCGTTGTGGTAACAGGCAAGCTGCTAACTCCCCCAACAGTTATAACGAGTGAATAAATCCCCGCATCCACGGTTTGTATGTTCGTGTGGGACGGATTCATTGTAGTGGATGAAAAACTATGGGGACCGGTCCATGCGTAGGTTGCGCCTGCTACCGGACTGCTGACGGTCAGGTTTAGCGTCTGGCCTACACACAAGGGACCATTATTAATGATTGGAGGGGCTACAATACTGCAGTCTGTGGCGCCGGCACCTCCGGTTTGCGAAAACACAATATTCGTGGCAAGATTTGCATAGTTGGTGATAAGCAAAACATAAATTTCACCCACCTGAGCATTGGGAATAGAAGCGGTTTCTGTGGCAGCAGCTGAATAGCTACAGCTAATGCCACTGTTGTTCATAAGATCTGTTGCGCAAGCGGCTGACAACGAACTGAAAGGACCCCAGCAAATATAGTCAACGTCATAATCGCTTTCCATGTATATGCTGATTGGTCCGGCAGTACCCACTCTAAGGTAGTACCAGGCCGGATTAGGGGTGGTACCTAAACAACCTACTGCTCCCATGTTCGGAACGTTAACGGCGGCCGGAAATTGATAGGTGGTTCCTGTACAAAAGGGCTCAGATCCATCGCAGGGGGTAGGAGGGGCACAGGACATTATAGCAGACCAACCGGTACTTACGCCACTTGCATTTGATACAAAAACCAAGGTTAAACAACCTGTACTTGAGCCTATTATTCCGGGTGAAGTCGTTCCGGAGTAATTTCCCAGAATGGGCGATGAGGTATTTGGTCCATCATAGATGGTCAGTATATCACCTGCCAGAGTTGAAAAACTGCTGAAATTAAGAATAACCTGATCTACAGCATTAGCGGCGCAAAAGGTTGCAGTGTAGGTTTCATTGTTGCTGTAATTTCCTAACCCTGCTCCGCTATCATAAAAGTAAGAGCTGCAGTTAGTAATGCTGCCCAGATTTCCCATATTTATGCCAGCAGGAGGGGCGATACAGGAAACTGTGGCTTTCCATCCCTTAGCCTGCACTGATCCATCAGAAGTAAAGGCAACAGTGATACAACCACCGGTTCCTGTTACAGTGCCCGGTGAGGTCGTGCCATTGTATGTGCCGATTATTGGGGAATTTGTGCTGGGGCCATCATAAATGATAACATCATCGGCGCTTTCTGTTTCAAAAACTGTAAAATCCAACTGCATCAGGTAACCAGGAAGGTTTGAGCAATAGGTTACAACGTAATTCTCGCTCGCCGAGTAATCACTGTTTCCGCCTGTATCATAAAAAGTTCCGCTGCATGTGGTAAATGTTGTATGCGGAATAGTCCCAATGCAAAGGTTAAAAGCAGAGGTTTGTCCTACAGTAGAGGTGTATGAATAAACCCTGATATAATAAGTGTTGCCGATAATCAACCCGGTAATGGTAGCTGTTTCAGCATCACTGCATAAGAAGGAGGTCAGCGTACCACAGGTGCCGCTATAAACCGCAAAATACATATCACTAGTCGATCCCGTGATATTCGTTAAACTGATTTGATGACTTGCATCAGTAGCAACAAAAGAATACCATACGTCGTCGTCATCTGTTCCTGAGCAGCTGTTTGCCTGCGAAGAAGCTGTAGCTGAATATATAGTTCCAGCCGTAACACTGCCGCATGCCAGGTCGGCATTTACCGGCACTAACGGTGCTCCGGTGCACTCATCATTGGCCGGAGGAGGGGGAGGCGTTCCAATGCAGATGTCAAAAGTAGAGGTCTGTCCGGGGGTTGAAGTATAGGTGTAAACCCTGACATAATAGGTGCTGCCGATGGTTAATCCCGAAATCTGAGATTGGTTGCCATCGTTGCAGATGATATTGGTAAGTGAACCACATGTGCCACTATATACCGCATGGTACATATCGGTAGCTGAACCGGCAATATTTTGCAGGGTAACGATATGAGTGGTTCCTGTTGCGACAAACGAATACCAAACATCATCATCGGCGGTGCCTGAGCATGTACCTATGGCTTGCGATGAGGCGGTTGCCTGCAGAACTGTTCCGGAAGCAAAAGCTGTGCATATATTGGTCGGATTTACAGTTAGAGGTGTCGATGCGAAGCATTCATTATTTGGCGGGGGAGGAGCCACACAGCTGATTGATGCGAACCATCCGGGAGTGCTGGCCTGATTACCATCAGTAGTCCATACAAAAGTTAAGCAGGGCCCGCTGGAAGTAATGGTCCCGGGGCTGGTGGTAGAACTAAAAGTACCGATTAATGGCGATGCTGTGGTAGGTCCATTATAAATGGTAAGGTTGTCGTTGGCCTCATTGGTTTCAAAAATGCTGAAAATAAACTTCAGGGATTGTGCACTTCCCGAACAAAAAGTCATGGTCATTGTACCGCTGAAATCAAGGTAGTTTGCTGCTCCCTGAGGGTCAAAGAAATTTCCGGAGCAGGTTGTAATGGTCGACCCATTAGTGAAGTTATAGGCAGTTGGAGGCGCAACACAGCTGATTGCTGCAGCCCAGCCATCGTATAACACAGACCCGTCGGAAACCCAAACGAAGGTAAGCTGACCTGTTGGATTTGATGCGGTAATGGTCCCAGGACTCGTACTCCCTCCATAGTTACCGATTAGTGGGGAGGCTGTATTAGGACCATTATAGATTTGGAGGTGGTCTAACGTCGCACTCTCTGTCGCAAAAGCAGAAAACACAAACTGCAGCATTTGCCCGGCGGTGCCTGGGGTAAATGTCATAGTAAATGATTCGCTATTGGTGTATTGACTACCCGAGCCGCCACTATCATAAAAAGTTCCTCCGCACGTCGTATAATTTGTATTCGACATGGTGTAAGTCTGTGCCTGAAGGCCAAAGGAAAGAAGGATAACGGTTGCCAGTGAGAGTACTATTCTTTTCATAATTATTATTTTTTAAATCTGTTAAAACCTGCATTAATTTCGTCCTGACTTTTTATAACCAGTATTTGCTTGCTGTCGGCAATCCTGTAATACGTAGGCGTTGCCGCGATGCGATAGTCATACTGGAGCAGGTTAAAGGTGAGAAGATCCTTTGCGCTCAAAGGTTCTTGGGTAACTACCTTTGTTGTTGGATCCTTTTTATAAAGTAGCGGATAAGACGCTGCAACTTCTGATTTCTCTTCAGGAACATTCGTCAAACACCAGGCTTTCTCCGTAAGGTAATTGTAATACAAAATCGAATTGGGGTCTGTCGCCAATATGCCATTTAGTTCAGTAGGGCTGTATGCTTCTTTTACCAGAGCGTTGGGCTCAACTTTTTCCTGAGCATGGGTGTATCCAGTGTTGATCAGGCAAAAAAGCAACAAAACGCCAGGAAAGCGCAGGTGCTTTTTCAATGGTGCAGACATTTGTTTCATCATTACTTTAATAATATATGTTATCGAAAGCATAAAATAAAAGCATGAATCCAGTCAGAACGGCTGGATTCATGCGCAGTATATAGTCAAATTGTTAATATGGTTATTTCTGATTTGATAAATAGCCTAAAATCTTTCATATATTTGAAAAAGGAATATTTTTCTTTCTCTTATCGTGATTAATCATAAAACATTCTGTTTGTGTTGAATGTATTAAAATTAACTACGTTCTCGTTCGAAATTTAATGATTTATGATTATTTTATTATTTTGGTGCTAATAATGAATGAGTTATGTTGTTTTTTTTATCTGGCCAAAGGTAGGAAAAAAATCAGATTTGCAAAATAAATGTGAAGAACGCAACCATCTTTTTTTCGAAATTTGTTTAATGCGCTAAAGACGTGCATTAAAGTCACAGGGTTGCCTTGTTATTGAATTGTGAAAAACTAAAATAAAGTATTGATATGGAGTGACTTATTTTGTTGATAACCTGAAAATCAAAAAAAAAACTCCGGAAGGTGACGTCCGGAGTTTGTTAATTCGTGTAAAAAATGAATTTGTTGAGCAGGTAATCTTACTATCTGATGAGGGTAATGGAGCCGTGATACTCTCTTATAAGATTGGTTTCATCGCGCAGCGTAATTATATAGGTGTAAACTCCCTGCGAATAAATGTTACCTGTACGTGGGTTGATCCCGTTCCAGCCTTCATATAAATCAGTTGTGTAGAAAAGCTTTTTTCCCCAACGGTCGAAAATCCACATTTCAAAAGTCTCAACCTTGAATCCTACCCCTTTGGGAATGAAAACAGAATTGAGAATATCATCGTTGGGCGTAAATGCGTTGGGAATAAAAAAGGCAAACGCATCAATTACATTGATATATTTAACGATGGTATCCGAACAGCCATAATCATTAGTTACTATTAGTATTACTGGGTGATTTCCGGAATCAGCATAATTGTGACTTGGATATTGCTGATTGCTGAAATTAAAGTCATCAGAACCTGGATCACCGAAATTCCAATGCCATAAATTGGCTCCGTATGATTGGTCGAAAAAATCGATCTCCGGATTTTCAGTAGTAACGGTTTCCGGATTCGCTATAAAGTCTGCCGTCGGAGAAGGAAATACGGTAATGGTGTCGGTGCTGCCAATTATACATCCATCCGTAGTAACACCTGAGAGGGTTACAATGTAATCATTCTGATCATAGTATGTATGGGAGGGCATTAATGCATCAGAATTATTGGCCGTTCCGGAAGCAGCGTCACCAAAATCCCACCACCATGATGAATCTTCAACCAGGGGAGAGGGGACAAAGGTGAAATCAACAATAAGAGGGGGACAACCCGAAGTTGGCCGCGCAATAAAATTCATTAACACCGATGGGTAAATTGTTACTGTTGCTGTTGCAGATCCGATGCATCCTGCATTATCAACGCCAGTTACAACATAGGTTGTTGTCATTTCAGGACTTGCTGAAACACTCGATGCTGTGGTGGAAGACAAACCATCAGGTGGCGTCCAGTTAAAAACAGAGGCGCCAATGGCGGTAAGAACTGTATAGCCGCCCGGGCATATAGAAACGTTATCCGGAACGATCTGCACATCGATGGTGTACATTGATACCAATACTGAAGTTGAATTGGTACATCCCTGAGCGGTGCCTGTTACAACATAGGTTGTGGCCGTCACCGGACTGGCTGTGACGGTGGATCCTACAGTGTCGGATAATCCGGTAGGCGGGAACCAGTCGTAGGTTATTGCACCCGATGCAGCCAATACTACCGAACCCCCGATACATACAGAAGGTGTTGCAGGAGATACGCTCAGGACAGGCGGTGCGATCACAGAGATATTCTGTGTTGCGCTGCTGGTGCAGTTATTAATATCGGTATACGTGTAGGTTAATGTGTGGCTTCCGGCACCTGCTGTTGCAGGATTCAAAGAACTTCCGGTAATACCGGATCCTGAATAAATCCCTCCTGCCGGACTGCCGGTGGTAAGGTTAATAGAAGATCCATTGGCACATATGTTCGGAATCGCCCCGAATGTAACGGTGGGCAACGAATTGATTGTGACGGTTACGCTGCCAGTGCCAACGCAACCTGAGGTTGTACCTGTAACTGTATAGGTCAGGGTAGTCCCGGGATTCGCGGTAACTGCGGCTCCGCTCGTTGCACTTAAGCCCCCAGCGGGTGACCATGTGTAACCTGAGGCTCCTGATGCAGTGAGCAATACAGAACTTCCGATGCACATTGAGGTAGCCGATGGACTAATGGAAATTACCGGAAGTGGATTTACCGTTACGGCTGCTATAGCTGTATTGGTACATCCATAAATATCGGAACCGGTCACAGTGTAACTGGTGGTGGCGACGGGCGCGGCATTCACTGATGCGCCTGCGGTGGCTGATAATCCGGTAGCAGGGGTCCATGTATAAGATGTTCCTCCATTGGCGGTGAGATTTACATTGCCTCCAATGCAAATTGTTGGATTGGATGGGGTTACACCAATAGAAGGCAGCGGAACCACATTTACGGTTACAACATCAGAAGCCGTGCAGCCATAGGTGTCTGTAACAGTCAGTGTATAATTTGTGGTTGTGGCAGGTTTAGCGATTGGTGTTGTGATTGAGGTACTACTCAGTCCAGCAGCGGGTGACCATAAAATAGATAGCGGAGCCGTACCGCTCGCAGTACCTGCAATTGTGTAAGTACTGGAAGGACAGGTGCCAATGGTGCCATCTGCGCCGGCATTAGCAACGGGACCGGAGATGGCGTTTACTACAACATTGTCGGTAGCGGTGCACCCATAAGTATCACTTACGGTAAGGGTATAGGTGGTTGTTGATGGGGGTGTTGCCACTGGGTTAGCAATAGCCGCATTGCTCAGGCCTGTCGAAGGTAACCATCCGTATGTCAGTGTCGCGGTTCCAGTGCCACTGCCTGAAATATTATAGCCGGCAAGCGCACAGGCTCCGATGGATCCGTCTGTTCCGGCATTGGCCGTAGGTAACGGGTCAAGGGTAATCGTTACATTATCAGTGGCTGTGCAACCGTATGTGTCTGTTACTGTTATAGCATAGGTTGTTGTAGCAGAGGGATCTGCCAAAGGTGTAGTAATGGCAGGATTACTCAACCCTGTTGTCGGCAACCATGCGTATGTCAAAGGGGCAGTACCGGTGCCGCTGCCGGATAAGGTTACATTGGCAGCGGTTGTGCAAGCTCCCACGGTAGCGTCAGTTCCTGCTGCTGCAGTGGGCAAGGGGGCAACCGTTACCAAAACAGCGTCAGTGGCAGTACATCCGTAATTATCCGTAATCGTTAGTGTATAGGTCGTTGTGGAAGCAGGATCTGCAGTCGGATTGGCGATAAGTGGGTTGCTGAGTCCTGCTACAGGTAACCATGAATAGGATAATGGGGCTGCACCTGTGCCACTACCACTAAGACTGGCATTTAGTGCAGAAGCACAAGCGCCTATCGTCGCATCGGTACCCGCGTTTGCTGTGGGTAAGGGTGATACATTTACAGTAGCTGCATCGGATGCTGTACATCCATAGGTGTCTGACACTGTTAATGTATAATTCGTTGTAGCAGCGGGGTCAGCCACAGGATTGGCAATGGAAGGATTGGAAAGACCAGCCCCGGGAGTCCATGTATAAGTAATGGGGGCGATTCCGGTAGAAGAGCCACTGAGATTATACGTGCTGGAGGGACAGGCACCTGTGTTGCCATCGGCACCTGCATTGGCGGTTACCGTATTAACAGTCACCAAAATGTTGTCGGTGGCTGTGCAACCTGTACCATTGGTCACAGTAAGTGTGTATGTAGTTGTGACAGATGGATCAGCAACGGGGTTTGCGATGGCGGGGTTGCTTAAGCCTGTTGTGGGTAACCATGAATAGCTCAGGGGTGCAGTGCCCGTTCCTGTGCCATTTAAGGCATTGGTGGATGAAGCGCAGGCGCCTTGAATTACATCGGTTCCTGCATTAGCTGTCACTGGAGCCACATTTAATGTTACGCTTCCGGTTCCGGTGCATCCGGCAGCCGTGGTGCCTGTGACAGTATAGGTTGTAGTGGTGGCGGGACCTGCTGTTACAGGGCTTCCAGCCGCGAGTCCACCACTCCATGCATAGGTAGAAGCGCCACTTCCGCTAAGGGAGCTGCTGCCACCCTGACAGATGGTTGCAGGGGTAGCTGTTGCACTAACGGTGGGATTGGTGCTTAAGGTCACTGTTGCTGTTGTAGAACCGGTGCATCCCGCGGCACTTGTGCCCGTGACAGAATAGGTGGTGGTTGATGCAGGGGTAACGGTAACAGGGTTTCCTGTTCCCAGGCCTCCGCTCCATGAATATGTTGCCCCGCCGGCAGCGGTCAGGGTACTTGAAGCCCCCGGGCAAATGGTTGCAGGGGAGGGGGTAATTGTTACTCCAATGCTCGACCCGACGGTTACTGTGACGTTGGCGGATCCCGTGCAGCCTGCACTGGTTCCGGTTACTGAATAAACTGTATTTACAAGCGGGGAAACAGTAACAGGATTGCCTGTTCCCAAACCGCTACTCCAGTTATAGGTTGTTGCACCAGCCGCTGTAAGTGTGCTGCTGCCGCCTGCGCAAATCGGATTTGGGCTGGCAGTAATACTTACGGTAGGCAATGGATTGACACTTACAATAAAGGTAGTTGATGCCGTACAACCCCCCGTGCTACCGGTAACCGTGTAGGTTGTTGTAGTGGCCGGAGAAACGGAAACTGCAGCAGCGGTGCCTAAGCCACCACTCCAGGTATACGAAGTTGCCCCCGATGCTGTCAGGGTGGTCGAACTCCCTGCGCAGATGGGATTAACTGAATATGTAATAGCTACAGGAGGACCAGAGCTTACGGTGATAGCAACAGAGGCAGAGCTGGTGCAGCCTCCGTTGGTACCTGTAACAGTATAGGTTGTGCTCGATGCAGGCGAGGTCGTAACCGGGTTTCCGGTACCCAGTCCGTTGCTCCATGAATATGAAGTTGCTCCGGCAGCGGTAAGTGTTGTGGATACCCCCGCACACACAGTGGTGGGGGTAGCGCTCACAGTGGTAACTCCCCCGGATACGGTAATGGTTCTGCAGTTATTGGGGTTCGCCGGGTCGGTAAGATTTCCGCAAAGATCGGCAATGTGGCCCGCACTCCCGTTAATACAAACGGTATGGGTGCCTGGTGGTAAGCCCGGACTTAATGTTAATACATAAGTGTTCTCCATGGTCCCGCCGGCTGCACAGGTCGATCCGCTTACCGCGGTAACCGTTTGCCCGGCAATCGTAAAGTCGGATGCAGAAACAGTGCTGCAAAGTACATTTTCGCTCATGGTAATCGAAAGGCTGGTGGTTCCGCAGGCTGGATTTGCAATGGGTAAAAGGTATGGTCTTACATTGTCGTATATGACGGCTGTGCCGTTTGTCATGTCAAGCTGGTATCCATGTCCGGCACCGTATCCTGTGTAATTACTGATGTTCAGATAATAAGTGCTGCCAACGGTAACCCACACCCGTGGATTATTAGCCCCGGCGGAAGCATCCCAGCAGGTGCTTCCTGTTGAGGGTGTGAGGCTGTTAGCTCCGGTTGTACCTCCATCGGCAGACCAGTTGCAACTAACCTCCAGCGTGGGTAATAAGCTGGTGTTGGAAAGGGAACTGCAGTTATCAGTGGTCAGGTTAAAGAGCGCCCAATCATAGTCGTCGCTCGTTATATAGGGAATAATCCGAAAGTCAAACCATCCTGTGTTCTGAACAGTAAAGGTGTACCATACTGAATTGCGCTCGCCTGCGGTCATACAGGTGATCGGACAGTTGTTCGCAGGAATATCACTTATGGTTCCAACTCCGGTATAACCATTGGTCTGGTTGTAAGTATTAAGGCAAACAGGAATAGCGCCCAGACAATCCTGAACCGTAGGTTGTGCTTGCACCGCCTGGGTCAGAATATAAATAAGCAGATATAGTGTAATGATTATTTTCTTCATATACATATGATGTGTATGTAATATTTTTATAATTGTCTGGAAAAATCTAATTGCCATTTAATTCTACGGTCAGTATCTTTTGACCTTCGACCATTATCTCCCGTATACCGCAACTGATCAGTATTTTGGTGAAATGGCTGGTTCTGGAGTCAGCCGTTAATGACAAACTTCCGGTGCAGGGTTCATTATCATTCCGGGATATTTTGAATCCGGTAACGCGCTCGTTTGCCGCCAAAATGATGTCTTTAAGATCTTTTGCCTGCTTGCCTGATTCAATGCCAGAGATCTGAAAAATGATTTCTTTGGGACCTTCAGATTCTAAGGCGTTACTTAACTTTTCTTTTGAATCAAAAATGAACATTATTACGCTTGTATTAGCTTGTGCGTAAAGGTTATTTATTGAACAGATGTGAAATAATATACCAATGATCAGCAGGGGTAATGCTCTTTTCATAGGGTGCGGTTTGGTTAAATATGGTTTGGTTTAGTTCGGTTGTTATTAAAGATGTAATAATGAGTGCTTTGGTTGCCTTGTTGATTTCTTTTTTATTTGCATCTATGTGTCTGAAAAAGAGTATTATATGTTGTTAATAAAGAATGTGCCGGGTGAAATGCTCCGCGTGGTTAAATGTTAGTTAAATAGTCTGTATTTCTCGATATGAATCTAAACAATTCCAAATTCTTTAATCTTTAGTTGACAAATATACGTAGAAATAACATAGTGAAGAAAATGTTAATGAAAATTTGAAAATGCAAAAATCAAGAATATGTTGGTGTGTTTAGGTTATGCGTTTTAGGTTAATATTTAATTTATTCAAATTTGTGATAATCAGTCTGTAATCTGCTGCCCCAGACCGGATAGTTTCATAAGGAAATGCTTGTAAAGCTTACTGAATAGGCATTGAGTGTTTTTCTGTCCGGTTTTTTTTGGTAAATCCATTATTGTTTTTTGTTTTTAAATACGCATTAATACGATTTTTGGATGTTATGATTATTTTTGTGGAACCTTAAACTACATTATTAAAAAATAATCGTTGTCCATGCATCTCCTGAAAAAAAATATATATAGTATTCTGCTCTTCGTATTTGCTTTTTTAATCTATGCGAATACTATCCCGAATGACTATTGTCTCGACGATGAATTTGTGACACACGGAAATCCGCAGGTTTCCCATGGCATTTCTGCGATTCCTGATATCCTGACTTCATTTTATCAGGAGAAACAGGGCTTTACCTATGGATACCGCCCTGTTGTTAAAATGACCTATGCGGTTGAATATAGTCTGTTTGGATGGGACCCTCAGGTGAGCCACGGAGTGAATGCGTTGCTGTATGCCCTGCTGGTGGTACTGGTCTTTATGGTGACAAAAAGTATTTTCCGACATGCAAATATTGTTTTGCCCCTGCTTACCACCCTTATTTTTATCGTTCATCCTTCCCATACTGAGGTGGTGGCAAGTTTGAAAAACAGGGATGAACTGCTAGCCGTTTTGTTTGGTTTCGTGTCGATATGGTTTTTTATCAGGACGGTTGGAGGCAAGCAAGCACTGAATATCGTGCTGGGTGGATTGTTCCTGCTTCTCGGATTATTATCGAAAATGAGCATACTGCCTTTGGTGGTGCTTATACCGATGATATTGTATTGTCTCAGACCGGTGGCCACGCGCATTATGGAATCCCGGAAACCGAAGAAACATGTTAAAGAATATTTTTCTGCTGGATTTTTGAAGCAAAAAATACTTTCTCTTCCTTATTACTTTTGGGTGATGATGGTACTGTTGGCTGTTGCCGGATTTTTTGGCCTGGCCTCACGTTTGCTCCCGGCTTCTGCTGAAGGCGATACCCAACAGTATAACCTGCTTTACTGGCAAAACCCGCTTTACTTTAACAGGAATTATTTTGACTGGATTCTTACCTGTGGGGCAACGTTGTGGTTTTATTTAAAGTTGATGCTGTTCCCTTTTAGCCTTGCTTTTTATTATGGGTACAATACCATTCCGGTATCAGCTTCAGATCCGTTGATCTGGATTTCACTGATCATCCATATGGCCGCTTTTGTTTTAGCCGTCAGGGCATTGATCAAGTCAAGAAATATCGCCGCATTTGGTTTCTTGTTTTATATTTTGTCGCTCTCAATGTTTGCTAATCTTTTTGCCCCTGTCGCAGGTATCGTCGCCGAACGATTGAGTTTCCTCGCCTCATGGGGCTTTGCAATCATGGTCGCCTATATAATTATTAAAGTGGTGGGGATTAATCTGAAGATGAAAACTTCACGCACCCAACTGCTTTTACTCATTGTGATTTCCCTGATGATAATTGTTCCGTTTTCGATACAAACCATAAAACGAAATAAGGAATGGAAGGATCATCTCACTTTGTTTTCTGCAGATATTGAAAAATTGAAACAATCGGCCAAGGCAAACGATCTGATGGCCGCTGCACTATACAGAGAGGCTGCGAACCGGAGTAAAAGCGGACAGCCGAATTCGCTGGTGGTGGACTATTACAGAAAAGCAGAGAAGTATTACCGGCGCTGTGCTGACGTTTACCCGCAACATTATCTGACCTGGAATAATATGGGATTGATCAATGTGAATTTTTTAAATAACGTACCCAAAGCTGTCGCTGATTTTGAACAATCTGTTCACTATAACCCTGATTTCGCTGGAGGATGGAATAATCTGGGCTATGCGCAATATATTAGTGGACACTATGCTGAATCCATTGTTGCATATCAAAAGGCTGTGGTATTAAACCCTGATAGTCTGAGCTCATGGTCGAGCCTGTCAAATGTTTATTTCCGTAAAGGCGATACTTCACAAGCCAGAAAAATTAATGAGGATCTTATGATTCATCATCCGGCATCTCCGGTTCCTTATCTTAACCTGGCTACTTATGCGCTGGTTAAAAAAGATACGATGGATGCCCTGAAACATTTTGAAGCGGCACTTAAAAAGGATCCGCAAAATGAAAATGCAAATTCTTTTCTTTCGTATTACCGGAAGTTACATGGGGATGTTTCTGAAACTCCATCGTTTCTTATTAACAAACCCAATCATTGAAAAAGAACCTGTCTGTACCTAAACAAACAATGAGCGAATTTTTCGAAAAGCGAAAATCCGTTTTATCGGTTCTGTTTTTATTGCTGGTTATTGGTCTGACTTTTTTGGTTTTTAATAGAACCCGAAGTAGCGATTTTATTTATAATTGGGACGATAATATTAATGTTACGAATAATGATCATATCCGTGATTGGAGCAGGGAAGGAGTGTTGCACCTGTTTGATCCGGATACCCCGGTAAATGAACCCCGGCTTACCTTGTTTACCTATGCATGGGAGTATCACGAATTTTCGCTGAACCCGGCACCTTATCATTTGCATAATCTGCTTCTGCATATTCTCAACCTGCTGCTGTTATTCTTTTTTGTAAAAAAAATACTGAAGAAAAATTATCTGGCCTTATTGGTGATTTTTATTTTTGCTGTTCATCCCTTGCATGTTGAGCCAGTGGCCTGGATTACGGGCCGCAAGGACTTGCTGTTTTCGTTCTTATATCTGGGATCTTCACTATGTTATATCCGATATATAGAAAAGCAAAAAAACAACCTTTGGTTTTTTGCTTCACTACTGTTTGCATTCATGGGGCTTCTGTCGAAAATTCAGGCGATGTCGGTCCCGCTGGCATGGATTGCATTGGATGTTTATTTTAATCGTCCCCTCAGCATTAAATCATTATTTGAAAAATTCCTCGTAGTTGTTGTAATGATGTATAACTACTTTTCACTACCACAAACAATTTTGGTCTTTATCGTATACATTATTATATATTATTACCATCAGATTGTTGATTTTAATTTTGTATTGAAATTCAGGGATCGGCTATTCAATAAAGCACGTGTATATTGGCCAATGATCTGGGGGTTGCTGAAAACAATAATCCTGATGTTTGTATTACTAAGGATTAATAGGTGGAGGGATGAGCTGATCGACCCTCAGAATTGGCTGCTGAGCAGTTTTGAAACAGCAGGACTGATGGCTTTATATTTTATTTCGCTATACCGGAATAAGAAAATCTTGCAGAAAGTTGATTTCAATAAACCCATAACCCGGGTGTTCCTTATATTGTCTGTGCTCGCCACAGCAGCCGTTCTGGTGGTCTCCTTTGTGCCACGATTGTTTTTCTGGACCAGCGAATTTGGACTTGATTTCTCTTTTGCTGACAGGTTATTTATGGGGTGCTATGCCCTGATGTATTATCTGGTGCATTTTATCGCTCCGCTCAATAATTCGCCAATACAGCCGTATCCCTCCGACGCAGGATTGTTGCCAATGACTTATTACTTTTCGGCGATGGCAGTGGTAGCGCTGGGGGTGATTTTTGCATTCCTTTTAATTAAACGAAAATTGAGGTATTGGGCGCCATTTGCCTTTGGCTTTGCTTTTTTTCTGATCAATGTATCGATGGTACTGCACCTTGTTTCTATTGAAGGCCGCGTTATTGTCGCTGACCGTTATGCCTATCTTGCTATAGCCGGTTTGCTGATTGCTGCAGTCGCACTAGCTGATGGGTGGCTCTGCGAAAAGCCGTTTTGGATAAAAAGAATGGCTCTGTCTGTTGCAATTGCAATCGGCTTATTGTTATCTGTTTTTTCTTATGCCCGGACTGATCTCTGGAAAAATGGGCTGAACCTTTTTACTGAAGTAATTCGTCATTACCCCGATTATCAACTGGCGTACATCAACAGGGGTACACTGTATCTCAATAGCCAGCAAAACCAGAAGGCTATTGCAGATTTTGATCATGCCGTATTGCTCGATAGTACAGAAGAAATTACTTATTACAATCGTGCGCTGGCATATTATAATCTTGGTGAGATGCAAAAAGCATATTTGGATTGTAGCCGGACGATAAGCAGGGCGCCGCTTTTTTTTGATGCATGGTACCTCAGGGCCTATATAAAAAACCAGGCAGGAAATTATGCTGGTGCGATTGCCGACTATAATTGTACGTTGCGGATAAAGCCCGATCATAAGCTGGCTTTATATAACAGGGGAAATACACGTAAGAATTTATATGATTTCGATGGCGCTTTACGCGATTATCAAGAATGCATTAATCTCGATCCTCAATTTTATATGGCCTATAATGGAAAGGGCGTAGCCTTATATTTTTTGGGCGATTACGAAGCTTCGGTGCTTAGCTTTGATGAAGCAATAAAGAAAAAGCCCGGCGAAGGAAATTATTTCTTCAACCGGGCTCTGTCAAAATTGAAACTGAATTTAACCGAAGAGGCGTGCCGGGATTTTAAAACCTCATGGGGACTCGGCTACCCAGTTTCACAAGAACTAATGAACGATTATTGCCATTAATATATTATTTGACAACGGTCACATGACCAATGTACTGATGTTTTCTTCCTGACATTTCACTTACAAAAACAAACCATGTATATACATCCTGCTGCACAATCTGCTTGCTCGATTTAGCCCTTCCGTCCCATGGTGCGTTTGGATCTTCGGTGAAGTAAATCAGTTCTCCCCATCTGTCATACAGATACAATTCGAATGTAGTGTAATCCAGATTGGTGCTCTGTGGGATAAAGTAGTCGTTAACACCGTCACCATTGGGAGTAAAAGCATTAGGAGCGTAAAAGGTATAAAGATCCAGAATGATGATTTCACCCATGGTGGAATCTTTGCAGCCATATTTGTTTTCAGCAACCAACCACACTTCATAAGAGCCAACTGCACTGAATTCATGCGTAGTGTTTTCTGCATCGCTTGTGTTCAACGGACCCGTATCGGGATCACCAAATTTCCATGAATAAATGGTTGCGTCTATGGATTCATTTGTGAACTCAACCAATGGATTTGCGATGGTCACAGTTGTGGGAGCCCAACTGAAGGCTGCGGTCGGTGAACCATAAAGATAAATCAGATCCTGATAGGCAATCGTTGCTGAACAGCCGAGTGAGTCGGTCACGGTCAGGGTAATTGTGTAATGTCCGGTATTCGCAAAATAATGCGTAGGATCGATTAAGGTGCTGTTATTGGCAGCTCCGGAGTATGGATCGCCGAAATCCCAGAAATAAGATGCAAATGGTGGGGTAGTGGTTTCGGTGAAATGTGAAGTAAATGGTTCACAGTCGTATAACTTATCTACAATGAAATTAGGATTCGGTATGTCATTTACCACGATGGTTAAGGTATCCCATGCCATTGGTGATCCACATCCGTCTGAAATTCCGACAATGTAGGTGGTGGTTTCAACAGGTGATACAGTAATTGAAGAACCTGCAACACCAATTCCATTATTCCAGGTATAAACGTAAGGGCCTCCGTTGCCACCTGAACCTGCGGCTGAAATAGTTGTGGAGTTGGTTAAGCAAAGATAGGTAGGTCCATTAAGGATTACCTGCAGGCCTGGGAAGACATTTACAGTGACAGCTCCAGGAACAGTTGTGCAACCCATCGCATCGGTAATGGTCACATGATAGGTTGTGGTGGTCCAAACCTGTATATTATGATTTTGTCCGGATCCAAGACCGTTGTCCCAATTGTATCCATATGGTGCTGTTCCACCTGATCCGCTTGCGCTGATGGTAGTATAATTTCCCTGGCAAATATCAACGTTATTGTTAACATTTAATGTTACCGGACTAGGTTGTCCGATAGTCAGGTTAAGGGTCATCGAACAATGGTTGGCGTCAGAAATGAAAACAGAATAGTTGCCGGCGTCTAAATTAGAAGCTGATGGAGTAGTAAGCCCCAATGCAGTCCAAAGGTAGGTATAAGGAGGGACACCGCCGGTGGCAGCAACGGTGGCTGCACCATCAGAACCTGAGAAGCAGCTTACGTTGGTCAGACTGGATACCTGAACCTGGAACAATGGGGGTTCCACTATGTCGAAAGGTTCCGAAATTGAACAACCATGAGCATCATCAACACGCGATGTGTACGAGGCTGCCGCCAGATTAGTGACCGTGGGCGTGTGAAATCCAGTTGGAGTCCATGAATAAGTATATGGGCTTACCCCACCATTTACTGTAGCTGTTGCAGATCCGGTGTTGTTTCCATTGCATAAAATATCTGTAGTGTGAACACTGAGTTTTAATGCCGGAGGCTCAGTAAGTGTTACTGTGGCCGTCGATGTGCAACCGTTTGCGTCATTTATGGTGACAGAATATGCCCCTGCCGCAAGGTTGGTGGCAGAGGATGTATTAATACCATTTGACCAATTGTACTGATAGGGGGATACACCTCCGATTGCATTGCCACCGACTGTTCCGGTATGTTCTCCAAAACAGGCAATGTTAACGGCCGTTGGAATTGACGCTATCAGCAAATCAGGATGGGTAATTGTTGCAACTGAAGTTGATGTGCAGTTGTGATTATCGGTAATTGTTACAGTATAGGTGCCCGCAATAAGTCCGGTAGCAGTAGCTGAATTGCTTCCGTTCGACCATGCATAACCATATGGGAGGGTTCCGCCGACAGCTGTTACTGTGATTGAACCATTATTCGATCCGAAGCAACTTGCATTGATGGACCCGGTAATAGATGATGTTAAGAGCGTAGGTTCAGTGATAATTACTGAAGTACTCGTGGTACATCCCTGGGCATCAGTTATTGTAACAGAATAGGTTCCTGCTGAGAGTCCATTGGCGCTTGCATTAGCGGCTCCGTTCGACCATAAATAATTATAAGCCAAGGTGCCACCGTTTGCATTTGCAGTAACTGATCCGTCAGAACCACCAAAGCAGCTTACATTGGTTGATGAGGTGATGGCTGATATCAGCAAGGCGGGCTCCGTTATTACGATGCTTTCTGTAGCTGTACAGGATAATGCATCGGTGATGGTGATTGTGTAATTTCCGGCAGATAATCCAGTTGCTGCAGGAAGGTTGCTGCCTGAAGACCATAAATATGAATAGGGTGGGGTTCCGCCTGCAGCAATTGATACTGCGGATCCGTTCGACATTGAGAAGCAGCTTACATTTACTGAAGAGGCAATGGTAGCAGAGAGCAGCGTTGGTTCAGTAATGATTACTGATGCGCTGGCGGTGCAACCAAGGCCGTCTGTAGTGGTAACAGTATATGTTCCAGCGGTTAATCCGCTTAATGACGCTGCGATTGCTCCATTAGACCACAAATAAGTGTAAGGAGCAGTACCTCCATTAACAACTGAATTGGCTGTTCCGTTATTCCCCATGAAGCAACTGACATTCGTTGACGTAGGAACAGCAATGGTTAACAGTGTAGGTTCTGTAATGATAACAGATGTTGTTGCGGTGCAACCAAGGGCATCAGTAATGGTAACAGTGAATGAGCCAGCGGCCAGTCCGTTTGCTGTGGCACTATTGTTTCCATTTGACCACAGATATGTATAAGGAATGGTACCGCCACCAGCTGTAACAGTACTAGATCCATTATTTCCGGTAAAGCAACTTACGTTGGTGATCGCGGAAATGGTAGCCGTTAGCAGGGTGGGCTCGGTGATGATTACTGGCGTACTGGTGGTACATCCCTGGGCATCAGTTACGGTTACAGTATAGGTTCCTGCAATAAGGTTTGTAGTAGAAGGTGTGATTGCGCCATTTGACCAGGCATAGGAATAGGCAGGGGTGCCACCGGCAGGAGTCACCGTTGCTGCTCCGTTATTTCCGACAAAGCAACTTACGTTGGTCGAGGCAGAAATGGCCGAGGTCAGCAGGGTAGGCTGGGTGATGATCACACTGGTGGTGGCGGTGCATCCTAAAATGTCAGTCACGGTTACGGTATAGGTTCCGGCGACCAATCCAGCTTCAGCTGCATTGTGTCCGCCTGATGACCATGCATATAAATAAGGTGGGGTACCACCAGCTGCGACAACGGTAGCTGATCCGTCAGCCACTGAGAAGCAAGTTACATTAACTGAGGATGCGATAGTTGCGGTGAGCAATGGAGGTTCGGTAATGAGAACCGAAGCAGTTGCGGTGCAACCAAGGGCGTCTGTGGTGGTAACAGTATATGTTCCGGCTGTTAAACCGGTCACTGATGCTGTGATTCCTCCGTTGGACCAAAGGTAAGTGTATGGTGTTGTGCCGCCATTAGCGACAGAATTGGCTGTTCCGTTATTGCCACTAAAGCAACTGACATTGGTCGAGGTGGGGACAGCAAAAGTTAATAACGTGGGTTCGGTAATGGTGACTGCTGTTGCGGCTGCGCATCCAAGGTTATCAGTAACAGTCACAGTGTATGAGCCTGCTGCAAGTCCGTTTTCAGTAGCAGCGGTACCGCCGGTTGACCACAGATAAGTATACGGGCTGGTTCCGCCACCAGCTGTAACAGTAGCAGATCCATTATTTCCGGTAAAGCAACTTACGTTGGTGATCGCAGTAATAGTAGCGGTAAGCAGTGGTGACTGTGTGATAATTACTGAAACAGATGCTGTACAACCGAGGGCATCAGTAATGGTAACGGTAAAGGTTCCGGCTGTCAGTCCGTTTTCAGTAGCGGCCGTACCGCCTGATGACCAGTTATAACTATAAGCAGGGGTTCCGCCTCCGGCTACAGCCGTAGCAGATCCGTCGTTGCCATTCAGGCAGCTCACATTTACAGAGGAACCAATGGCTGCTGTTAATAATGTAGGTTGGGTAATAACAACCGTAGCAGTTGCGGTGCATCCTAAAAGGTCGGTAACAGTTACAGTATAGGTTCCGGCAATTAAATTGTTTTCTGTTGAGCCGGTTCCACCTGATGACCACAGATAAGTATAAGGTATGGTGCCGCCATTGGCAGTTACTGTAGAAGAACCGTTGTTGCCTCCGAAGCAGCTTACATTAGTCGTTGAGGTAATGGCTGAGGTGAGCAGGGTGGGTTCGGTAATGAGTACAGAAACGGTAGCGGTGCAACCAAGGGCATCCGTGGTGGTAACAGAATATGTTCCGGCTGTTAATCCGGTCACTGATGCTGTGATTCCTCCGTTGGACCAAAGGTATGTATAGGGAGCTGTGCCGCCATTGGCAGCAGCGTTAGCGGTTCCGTTGTTGCCGCTAAAGCAGCTTACATTGGTTGAAGTGGGAACTGCAACGGTTAATAATGTGGGTTCTGTAATGGTGACACTTGTGGTAGCTGTACATCCAAGGGCATCAGTAATGGTA
>Ga0208789_1000894_pt1 | contig 21326 bp, 13 predicted proteins | sample Methanotroph_Enr_FD_187368 | JGI IMG/M metagenome (GOLD analysis project Ga0208789, IMG submission 187368) | Enriched soil microbial communities from Old Woman Creek wetland in Ohio, USA - Methanotroph_Enrichment_5 (SPAdes) (version 2) | ecosystem: Environmental > Terrestrial > Soil > Wetlands...
TCAAAAAAGAAAATTGAAACTCGTAATGCAAATCAGAAAAAAAATCTCTAAATTTGAGCTTAAACCTGAAGACGTCGGTTTTGTAACTGCTTAATTTTTAACAGTAAAATTTGACGTTAGTCAGAATGCGAAAAATAAAAATAATTTGACATATACGTACCAAAAAATAATTCTGAGATATTTGAAGGCTGGACTCTGAACTATGATGAGGTTTCAAATAACGTTTATCATTTTGAGTTGACAGACAGATTTGGACGACAAGCCGGTTGTACTGACGACAACTTCACTAGAGGAATTGAGACTTGTACGTCATATGCTTTTGACATTGAAAAACAAGTAAATAAAAATTGGAATAAATTCTTGTTTGACATTTTTAAATTCCTGCTTTCAAAACACAAACTGACAAAGGAAGAATTTCTCAATAATGTTTTTGGTTCATGGACAATTCAAATAAGCAGTCGTAGAATTATTTTGGATGGTAAAGACTACATTTTGACATTACAATATCAAGACGAAAATCAAATCTGGTATGATAAAGAAAGTGCTTTGCTTTCAGACTTATCATTTGACAAAATTAAACAGATGACAACTTTAATATAATGAGTAAATTCGCACATACCGCTAACTTTGTGTTTTTCCAATGGCTCGTGGTTGACGGTGGAGCGATGGGGTAACTTATTTTTTTTATCACGGCAGACTCGTCCGACTCCGTCTGACAGTCCGCCATTCAAAAAAACACAGGCTCGTTATAGCTAATAAATATTGATATGAAAAAGTTTACAATAAGCATATTTGTATTTTTTTCTTCAACATGTTGTTTCAGTCAGACATTGATTCAAGGTGTTTATAGCACTGTTGTTTTACATACAAATATTGCAACAGAAAATCCACAACCTGATACAACATGTCCTTCATATGAGTTTTCCTTTTTTGACAATTGTTTCCCATATGTGACAGGCATGAATCTGTATATTAGAATTGACAGCATAAATGGCCCATCTAATTCGGTCAGATTTAAAGACAATTTAAGTGTAAATACAATTGTACAAGCAAATGACACAATTCTTATCACTCCAAATCCATCAACAATTACAATGTACGTGATTTTTTATAATACAGCGACTTTATATACTTCATTAATAGCAAGTGGTATTCCTCAAAATGCAAATGACAGTTTTTATTGCAATTATTCTCATTCCGTGGGCTATGTTTATGATGGTTGCGGTGGTGGGCAAATGGTATGTGCTTATTCTGGAGGAAACGGTACGTTTGACTCAATAAAGAGTTGTTATGTTGTACCTGGCACAGTATATATAACCGAGACAATGACAAATACTTTTTCTGTTTATCCTAGGCTTACAAAAGACAATATAACAATAGAACATCTAAATTTTGCTCGTGGGTTTGAACTTTATATTTACAATGTACATGGACAATTATTATTACAACAAAAAATGACACAGAAAAAAACAGTAGTCGATTTAAATATGCTTAAAAAAGGGGTTTATCTTTTAAAATTGTTTGACAAGGTAAATTTATATACAACAAAAATTATAAAAGAATGAAATTTACTGGCCATAACTTGCATCTTTTACAAGCGGCGGACATGTTCTCCGGACAGTTTCGTTCGCTGTACATGACCGTGGTTGACTTGGAGTTCGAGCTTCTATTAGTTCCTGCTCCAGACAAGTTCTCGTTCGACAGTCCGCCTGTAAAAGCTGCGCCTCGTTATAGCTAATAAATAAATGCATGATACTAAATAAAATCACATGACATGAAAGCAACAACAAAAATTTTGAAAGTGACATTCATAATAGCCTTCTTGCTTATTCAGATAAATTCATTTTCTCAACTGACAGCAAATGCAGGACAAGATATATCATTATGCAGCCCCCAGAGTGCAGCAATTGGTGGAAATCCGACAGCAACAGCAGGGACACCACCATATACTTATTCTTGGTCGCCTTCGACTGGTCTATCATCACCAACAGTTGCAAATCCGACTTCATCAACCTTAATCACGACTACATATATCGTAACTGTTTATGACGCTGCAGGTGCAAGTGCCACGGATGATATTATAATTACAATTGCAAATCCAATTTCGGTCACTGCAACTCCGATCAATCCTACTATTTGCACGGGAGACTCCGTTTCTCTTACGGCGTCTGGTGCAACAACATATTCATGGTCACCTTCGACTGGTTTGTCTTCTTCGACTGGTGCTATGGTATATGCCTCTCCAACTACAACGACTACATATACTGTTATTGGTTCTGATGTAGCGGGTTGTACTGGTTCAACTACTGTTACAATAAATGTAATTACATGTGCAGGTATTGAGGAGAATACAAACAGTGACAACATTCATATTTTAACTCAACCAGACAAAAATATAATCACTATTTCATTTGACAATGCCGCAGACTTTAGCAATTCCGTACTGACAATTTATAACATCAAAGGTGAGTTAATTCTAAAAACACAATTGTTAAGCAAATCAAATGATATTAACTTAAACAGACTTGCAAAAGGCTATTATGTTTTAAAAATTGACAATGACAAACAAGCATTTATTAAAAAGATTTTTAAAGAATAAATATTTACTAGCTATAACTTTGTGTTATTTTAATGGCTAGTGGTTGACGGTGGAGCGATGGGCAACTTATTTATTTTATCACGGCAGACTCGTCCGACTCCGTCTGACAGTCCGCCATTCAAAATAACACACGTTCGTTATGCCCAAGTTGTATATATTGGTTGAACAAATAATAGTTTCTGTTTAAAAGAATTTTGATCCCGTTGATTTCATTTGAAAAAGCAATAAAGGCAACAGACATTTGTATCAATTATTCACCTAAAAATAATTTGATATGAAAAAATCTGTTGTATTAATCATTCATTGCCTTTTATGGGTAATAATGATTTTCTTTTTTGCATTAATCAATTTGTCAAACTCAAATGCACCTTTTGATATAAGGATAGGCAATTTCATTCTGTTGACATTATTCTGTGCTGCAAGTGTGTATTTGTTCTATTTTTATTTGTTTCCAAAGTTCTTAGCAAAAAAGAAATATGTGCAATTCGTCCTTTACTCATTCCTCTTTGGACTTTTAATTTCTGGTATTACAAAACTCGTGACTATACTACTTCATGGTTCTACAATAATCACAGAAGATATTGCAACAATTTTTCTTGGGGCATTTGGAGTAATCATCCTTGGACAGTTAGGCACCCTACTCCGAGCATTAGTTGAGTGGTTTAATAATTCTAAGTTGAATGAAAAACTTGAGAAACAAAAATTGATTGCGGAAATGGCGTTTTTAAGATCACAAATAAATCCGCATTTCATGTTTAATACTTTATCTAATATCGACACGCTAATATCTGAAAATCCCAAAAAGGCATCTGAAACCTTGCTGAAGCTATCTGCCTTATACAGATACATGGTTTATGAAGCAAACAAGGATGCTGTTCAATTAAAAGATGAAATTGTATATTTAGAGAATCTGGTTGCATTACAAAAGATGAGATTGAATAATGCCAAGAGTGTCGTTTTTGAAGTGTCTGGAAGCATTGAAGAAAGATTTATTGCCCCTATGTTATTTGTTCCGTTTATTGAAAACGCATTTAAACATTGTTCTGACAAGGAAACTCCTGATGCAATCGACATCAGAATTTTCATCAATGAAAAAAATATTAAATTTCAGTCAAAAAACGTTTATCAGGAACAAAAACACAGTAATGAACCAAGTGGAATTGGATTAGAAATATTAAGAAAAAGACTTGCTCTTTTATATCCTGACCGGTATTTATTAAATATTACAAAAGAAAATAATACTTTTATTGTTAATCTTGAAATTACAGATCGTGCAGATTAAATGTATAATAATAGAAGATGAGCCCATTGCAGTAAAAAGACTTGAACAGTTCATTAGTCAGGTCGATTATCTTGTGCTATGCAAAATATTTAATAATGCAGTAGAGTCTCTTCATTGGATTAAGACTAATAAGATTGATTTGATATTTCTTGATATTCAAATGGATAAAATGACCGGTATCCAGTTTCTTGAATCCGTTGAAATCACACCTCAAATTATTATAACAACAGCCTATGACAAATATGCTGTTAAAAGCTATGAATTTAAAATTACAGATTATTTGCTTAAACCATTTTCATTTGACAGGTTTGTAAAGGCAGTGGAAAAATCATATAAAAACTTAGAGGAAATAAACCCGACAGATCATTTCTTTATTAAAACTGAATTCAGAATTGAACGAATTGATTTTGACGATATTTTATTTGTAGAGGGAATGAAGGAATATCTAAGAATCGTGACAAGAAAAGGAAAAATAATGACATTGATGAACTTCCAAATGATATTAGAAAAGTTACCGACAAAAGACTTTATTAGAGTTCATCGTTCATTCATAGTGGCAATTAATAAAATTGAAAGTATCGAACGAAACCGAATTAAAATTCAAAAGGATTATATCCCAATAAGTGAAACATATAAAGAGGAATTTAAAAAGAAACTAAATATGAATTAACAACCAGGGCATAACTTGCGTCTTTTTCAAGCGGCGGACATCGTCTCCGGACAGTTTCGTTCGCTGGACATGATCGCGGTTGACTTGGGGTCGGAGCTTCAAATAGTCCGTATTCCAGATAAAACCACGTTTGACGTGCCGCCTGCAAAAGCTGCGTGTCTTTAGTGGCAAGGCTATCGGACGACAATAACATCAGAATAAAATAAGTTTATAATGAAAAATAAGTGGCTAATTTATACAGGATTTTTAATACCGATTTTATTTTGGACAACCACTATAATTTGTGGTTTAATTATAGATGATTATAATCATATTTCAAGATTGGTAAGTGAATTAGGTGCAATCGGGACAAAATCTCAATATATCTTCTCGACTGGATTAATCTTGAGTTCAATCTTAAGTGTTCTATTTATCATTGGACTTTATAAAACATGTAGGATAATTGGACTTAACACGATTCCTGTTTTAATCATCTTGACTTTTTCGTTTTCTATTTGCGGAACAGCATTATTTCCTTTACCCCTAAGATTGCATGGAATTTTAGGCATGCCTTCAATACTTTTACTGCTATCACCATTGATGAGTTTGATTTTATGGAAAACTGAAAAGATTTCAAATATAAAACGCATTTCATTGTTGGCTTTTCTAATTATGATGCTTGGATTTTTAGCATTTATGCCAAATGTTTTAAACGAATATTCCGGATTGAAACAACGATTTTTTCATATCGGTTGGACTGTGTGGTTTATTTATTTGAGCTATAGATTTATCCGATTAACTAAAAATATTAAAAAAGATGAAATGCCCAGCCACTAACTTTGTGTTATTTTAATGGCTTGTGGGTGACGGTGGAGCAAGGAATAATTTATTAACTTTATCACGGCAGACTCGTCTGTCTCCGCCAGACAGTCAGCCATTCAAAGCAACATGATAGTGTTAATTATAAATTTACAGCTATCCAAATCCAGTCAAAGGCAATTTCAAAACAGTTTACGATATGAAATTGATGATTGATTGATATACTTCAAAAGGAATACAATTTATTTTGTCCTGTCGTTTTTTAAAAGCTGTCCAGTAAAGTCGCAGATAAATAAAACCTTTATCGTAGCAACGTAACTATACCATGATATGATTTCTCACCAATATTCAAAATGTAAAAATATTCACCATCTGATGCATAACGGCCATCAGGAGCCTTACCATTCCATAAAATATTTTTATCATTACTTTCAAATAAACGAACTCCCCATCGGTTGAATACAAGAAGATTGTAATTCTCATATCCTAGATAGTTAATATTAAAAAAATCATTTGTGCCGTCACCATTTGGTGTGAACACATTTGGTATTACCAGTAAACAATCAAAAACAGAGACGTTCACCGAATCGACCTTCTTGCATCCACCATCGGAAATAGTAACAAAATACATAGTTGTGGAGTTGGGTGCAGCTATTGGCGAAGGTATAGATTGACTGTTTAAACCGTCAGACGGTATCCAGAAATAATTGGTTCCTCCTGCTGCGTGTAAAAAAGCTTGTTCTCCCAAACATATTGTTGTATCACTGCATACATGATCATTGATGTCCATAATTGAAACCGTCACAGAATTGGATGCACTGCATGGAGCTATAGTGCCCGTCACAGTATATGTAGTAGTAACTGAAGGATGAGCATAAGGATTTGATACTTGGTAATTACTTAATGAATTTGTTGGTGACCATTCATATGAATTCCCTCCAAATGCATAAAGCCCGATACTATCGCCGTTGCAAATTGTTGTGTCATTACTTACAATGATTGTCGGATTACCAATTATATTAACAGCTACAGGAAATGACACAGAACACCCATTCGGAAATGTACCTGTGACAATATATATAGTTGTATCATTTGGAGTTGCAGTAACAACAGAATCGGTTACAGATGACAAACCTGTTGCTGGCGACCATAAGTATGAATTTGCACCATGTGCTGAAAGTACAACTGATGTACCAAGACAGATTGTTGTATCATTACTTACATACATATTATAAGGAGAATTAATATTAACAGAATCAATTCCTGTTTTAATTACACATGAATTATCAACAACAGTTACTGTATATACACCGGGATTAACACCAGAAATAGTGCCGGTTGTTGCACCATTACTCCACAAATACGAATATGGGGGCGTTCCGCCTATAACGGAAACCGTTGCTGCATTTGTACAAGAATCTACAGAAAATGAAATTGAAAGCTGATTAACGGGACAAAATGTAACTGGGAAAGTTGAAACGAAGCCAAGACCACAAACATATAAATTATCAAAACTTTTATCAAGATATATATCATAGACTTCGCCAGGGATATATGCAGTATATGTTGTTACAGATGTAAATGTGCTTCCATCAAATGAATATTCATGTACTATATTACTTCCTCCAACATAAATATTATTGCAATCATCAACCGCTATACCTTCGTGTGTCCTATTCTTCCCCCCCGCATATGAAGCGTCGACACCGATAGAACTCAATAAATTACCATTTGTTTTATCCCATGCTTTCAATGAATCACCATCATAACTAAATAAATAATTAATATTCAATGCTAAAGCGTTTGCTCTAACAGTTGCATAACCAGCGAAACCAGGTATACCATTATTGAGACACTCATAAAAATCATAACCTGTATTAACATCAAAAGCAAGCGGTGGGTTATAATTTAAAGAAACCAGGCTTTTCATCAGGTGATTATTAATTGAACAAAAACTTGAAGACGATGTCGTCAGGCAGTAAAAATCACCGTTATAGTCCATTATTGCAGATGCAATGTCATTGTTTGGTCCAGTACAAGTATTAAAATTACTTGTGGTTCCATTTGTTAAATTTGTGTCTGAGATTGTATAAATATTTTCAGTCATTGAAAATCCACCTCCAAATGCAATTAATTTTCCTAAGCATCGGTTATAAAACATTACCCATATTTCGTTGTTTGGTACCATGTTTGGTGATATTGTAACAAGAGTTCCACTTGGACTAATTTTCATCACTCTTGGCCCTGATATATTTAATGCCTCACCTATAAAAACAGTTCCTGTCTGGGGGAGAATGCAAAATTTTGAGTAGTAATTAGGACTCCAGTTTGACGGAATTGTGAATGTCCAGATAAGATTACCACTTGTTGAATATTTGGCCAAAAGATAATAAGGAGTAATTGTTCCTCCTGCTACATAAACGTTACCGTAATTATCAACTGCTAAATCGTAAGCAGCATTATCATTTGTTAAGGCTGTAGGAACTACTGTCCACGGATCAATAATAAGCGTTTGGAGTATAGAGTTTGAAGTTTGAAGTTCGTTTATGTGAAATGAAACAACATTATCTTTTAATACAAAAGCAGATGAAACATTTGCCTCATTTCCTTCAAAGTAGCTTAGTGGCGCATGATCGATGATTTCTCCTGAAGGAGTACTAATTATAATATTTCCTTCAGAATCAATTATGGAATTTTCAACATCCCCGGAATATTTCATTTGAACTTGACTGATATCAGCACCGGGATGCAAAATTAATTTATATTTCATTCCACCTTTTTCGGGTATTGTATATTCAACATCAATATTAGGATAAAGATTTTTATATACTAATATTTTGTACCCTTTCGCTTTAATATTTTCATAACCTTCTTCCCCAAATGTGTAATAATTAGATGTGGGTTCGTTAGCAATGATTTCCGGGTCAGGATTACTTCCCAGCCATTTCATATGTACAGTATATTTTTCCAGTATGCGATTTTCTTCTTCCTCTTCATTGTTTTTTGCTGCTGAGCCTTTTATAATATCTTTATCGTCATCACTTTCTTCTTTTTGTTCAATCTTATCTAATCTTATTGAATAACCATTGGGAGTAAAGAAAATTTTCTCAGAACTATTTATAACATATTTTATTATTTCTGGCGATTTAACCCAGTTATTGAATTGTCCGAAATTTTCAATAAAAACATCTGTTTTAAAAGGGTTAGTTATTGTCCAGTCTTTCTTTATTTTATTCTGGGCAAAACTTTTATTAGGCAGTAAACTCGTTATGATAACAAGAAATACGAAATTAAAGAAATAAGGAAATAAATTCTTTTTCATTTTAAAAGTTGTTAAAAGTTGGCTTCATTTTTCGATTATAAAGATTGTAGGAAAAATTACAAGCAATAAAATGTTTAAAATATTATATATGAATTCAACAAACATCAAACACAACAATCATTCTAATACATTTTCTTAATTCAATTTTTGACAATCTTTACAAAGAAAAAAAAATATTATAAGTTATTCGATTCACTATTAATCAATGAGTGAAAGTTTTTATTTAACGTTACTATTTATTTTTTTATCGCAAATCTGATTTGTAACTATAAATCTTTTATGCGGTTAAAAAAAAATAAATATTGATAAATGAAAAAAGTTGTGCTAATACTGAATACAGTATTTTAGATTAATAATTATCTCACAACAATTAATCTTAAGCACAACCTTAAATCAAGTAACGAAAAAATCTTTCTATTACCAAATCTTTCTTTTGCAATAATATTAATGAATTCGGCATTCTCCGCAATTATTCTAACAAACAACAGATGTCGTATTGTGAAATAATAGCATACCATAACAAGTGAATCCCCTTGAATCGATTCTGAAATTACTTCTATGAAAAATTGAAATCTGATTACGCAATCGATTTTCCTTATTTATTTGATCGCAGCAATTTTAATATTAGAAGGAAAATGATGACGCCATTCATTATATAGATAACCGAAGGGATTCGTAGCATTTTATACTTTTTGTAATCAATAACTAGTCGATAAATAGGAATTATCTGATTAAGGTCCATGTGGGACGTATTTTATAAAAGTGAAAACAGAAAAGGGAATTGCTATAAAGAAGATTGTGAAGGAATGAGTTTGCGACCAAGATTATTCGGCATCTGAAAATGTTTTAACTAATTCCCGTTTTTTTATGATCATCCACAATCTTATAATACCGTTAAATCTTTTTGTGTGGCATGATTCGTTATTAAAATAATTACTTCGGGCTGCACTCCTCGTGAAACGTAGACAGAAAAAGAAAAGCGGGACGTAGTGTATATGAAATTATCACCTTCCAAATCACCTTTCATCGTGGTCAATTAAAATTTCAAGCATTTTTATTTGTACTACTTGTCAATTCATTTAAAAAGTGATTTCCTTGAATTGGTTTTATTGATTAATCCGAACTCAGGTTTATTATAAAAAAAGAATTGTTAAAGTTTAATGGTTTAACTTATAAAATAGTATATTTGTATAGAAAATAATGCAATTGATAGTAAATAATTATAAACATGAAATTGATATTCATTAAAAACACAAAGCAAGTAAATGAGTGATGGATGTGAAGTGTTTTTAACAGATATAAAATAACTTGGTGTTATGAAGAAAGACAAAATGAATAATCTCATAACATGTAAACATAGTCAATAGCAGAATTAGCAATCGAAATCAATTAATAAAACTTTTGTTATTCGTTGATATTTGATGTGCGATTAGAGCTTTTTGTAAAATAACTATGGATGAAAATGCCACACTGCAATTTACAGGGAGATTGTTTTGAACTATAAGAACAAAACTATGATAAACCTAATTGATAAACTAATAGGTTGTAATAACCACCTTCCTACAAAGATTCCTGTTTGGAGAAATATCCATTTTTGGTCTATAGTTGTCCTCATGACAATCTGTACGATGTTTTACTATATGGATGTCATCATAGATTTTTTTGGATGGAAGAATATGCATTGGTCTATATTCTATACTGTTCACGATTTGCATCGAACTCTATTTCTTATACCTGTTTTGTATGTGGCATTCATATATAGGACAAAAGGAGCAATAATAACCACTTTACTTTCATTACTTATCTTTCTTCCTCGTGTACTGTTAGTGTCACCATACCCTGATCCTTTGCTCAGAGTTTCAATTTTCATCATCTATATGGGCATCTTGGGTGTTTTATTATCTTTATTTCTGAACAGTATATCCGAACGTATTAAACTTGAACAAAACTTACAGAAAATTAATAGCGATATTCTGTGCAAGACACGAGATTACTTAGATAGCTTGATAAATTATTCGAATGCTCCTATAATAGCTTGGGACAGCAATCAACTTATTACCATTTTTAATGCCGCGTTTGAGCGAATGTCAGGGTTTGTTTCATCAGAAATATTAGGACAACCTCTAAGCGTACTCTTCCCCGAAGCAAGTAAAGAAGATTCAATAGCTAGAATAAAGCATGCAATAGATGGAGAACATTGGGAGACTATGGAAATCCCTATTCTTCATAAAAACGGCAGTATTAGAATAGCTCTTTGGAACTCTGCAAACATTTATGATAAGAGTGGTACAACTCTAATAGCTACCATAGCTCAAGGACAGGATATTACAGAATGCAAGCATGCTGAAATTGAGATTACCCATAAAAATCGTGTGCTTCGAATGCTTAGCGATGCAAATCAGGTTCTTATTCATCATTCAGATGAAGAGACATTATTAAACGAAATCTGCCGAATTATAGTCGAAGTAGGAGGTTATCGTATGTCCTGGGTTGGATACGCTGAGCATGATGAAGCAAAAACCTTGCGTCCCGTAGCCCATGCAGGTTTCGACTCCGGATATATTGAATCTGCCAAAGTTACTTGGGGCGATGACGAGCGAGGCCGCGGTCCTGGCGGCATAGCAATTCGCACGGGACAGCCATGTCTGTTACGTAACATCCTATTAGATCCCAACTTCATTCCCTGGAGAGAGGCAGCCATCAAACACGGTTATAAATCTATTATTGTTTTTCCATTAATCAGTGAGGGAGAGACGTTTGGAGCAATTGGTATTTATTCAGATGAGATAGAAGCATTCGATGTGAGGGAAATTGAGATACTAAAAGTGTTGGCTGAGGATGTTGCCTGTGGCATCAAAGCGGTACGTACTCGAGCTGAACGCGACAGATCGGAAGAAGCATTATGTAAAAGCAACAACGAACTGAAAGAAGCCCAGCGGCTTGGACAACTCGGTAGTTGGGACTGGGATGCTAAAACAGGTACCATTACATGGTCAGAGGAGTACTACCACATCTTTGGTTTAAATCCAACTCAGGCTCCACTTGGGTATGAGGAACATTTAAAAGTTTATACACCTGAGAGCGCAAATCGTTTGGATATGGCAGTGAAAAGAAATAGGCAAACCTGCGAATCCTATGAACTTGATTTAGAGCTTGCAGGAGGAGAAGGGGCATGTCGTTGGATCACAGTCTGTTGTGAAACCAAGCGCGATGACTTAGGGCAGATCATCGGGTTGAGAGGGACAGTGCAAGATATTACTGCTCGCAAGCTTGCAGAAAAACAAATTCTTAAACTTAACCGTATCTATGCGGTTCTAAGCAATATCAACCAAGCAATTGTTAGAATTCACGATACCAAAGAATTGTTAAATGAGGCTTGTCGAATCACGATTGAATACGGTAAATTTCGGATGGCATGGATAGGTATGGTTAATTTCCAAACTAATAAAGTTGATGTTATTGCTTCAAATGGAGTTTCAGGAGATTATCTGGAAAACATCAATATTGATTTATCGGATAAATTCAGAAGTATTGGTCCCACTGGGATTGCAGTCCTAACTGGGAAACATAAAATATCGAACAATATTATATATGATGATAATATGATTCCTTGGCGGGATGATGCAATCAAGCATGGCTACAAATCATCTGCTGCTTTCCCATTAATAGTTTCCGATAAGGTTGTAGGCGCTTTCAATATATATACTAAGGAAACTGATTTCTTCGAGGAAGATGATATACAACTTCTTGATGAAATGGCAAAGGATATCTCTTTTGCCCTGGAATTTATGAAAGCAGAAACTGAGCGCAAGCATGCTGAAGAAGCACTGAAGAAGCAGTATTTTACATTACACGGTATTATTGAAAGCACAGACATGACTATCTTTTCTTTGGATAGTCACTATCGATACACCAGTTTCAACAATAGACATTCTTCAGTAATGAAGGCAATCTACGGTGTTAAAATCGAGATTGGTCGCAACTTGCTGGACTATATGACAGTGGCGGAAGATAGAGAAAAAGCAAAACTGAACATTGACAGGGCGCTGACTGGTGAACAGTTTATTGAAGAGGCATTTTCAGGAGAAGAACTTCTGTCGCGATTATATTTTCAAGTATCACATAGCCCAATAAGAACAGAAGAAGGTGAAATTATTGGTGTTGCTGTACTTTCTCATGATATAACTGAACGCAAGCAGACAGAAGAAGCGTTACGTGAAAGTGAAGAGAAATACCGTTCCGTAATTGAATCATCTCCAGTTGGTATTTTTATTATTAAGAATGAATTGGTAAAATATGTAAATCCTTCTCTATTTGAAATGACGGGATATACGGAACAGGAAGTAATAGGGCAACCTTTATTAAATTTTGTTCCAGAAAAAGACCGGGAAACTATTCAGAAATTTTATATTAAAAGAACGAGAGGTGAAATCGCACCTAAAAATTATGTAACAGCAATAATATTAAAAAACGGAACAGAATCACCAATCGAAATAACAGTGTCTTCTTTTTATTTATTAGGCGAAAAAGCTGAACTGGTATTTGTTTACGATATAACAGAAAGGAAAGAAATCGAACGGATTCTATTACAAAACAAACAGGAACTTGAATCCATATACAACACTGTAGAAGATATGGTTTTTCAGCTACAGGTTGAGGGAGGAAATAACTTTCGTTTTAACAGTGTTAACAAAGCTTTTGAAAATTATACAGGGTTAAATGCTTCATTTATTGTCGGGAAACTTATTAATGAAATCTTACCCGAATCTTTATTGTCTGCAAACATTTTAAAATGTCATGATGCAGGCGAGCACAAGGCTCTCAAAAGATGGGAAGAATCATTAAAATTTCCGGTCGGAATCCTTACATGTGAATTTAGTGTAGCCCCGGTATTGAATATGGAAGGAAAATGTACTCACATTGTAGGTTCCATTCATGATATTACTGAACGTAAAATAATTGAGGAGAGAATTGAAAAACTGAATGAAGAACTTGAAGAGCGAGTAAAAAGAAGAACCAAACAACTTGAAATAGTCAACAAAGAACTGGAAGCTTTTGCGCATTCTGTTGCCCACGATCTGCGTGCACCATTACAAAGTATTGACGGATTTAGCCAGGCGCTTCTCGAAGATTATCAAGACAAATTTGACGAACAAGCGAATAACTACCTGCACCGTGTACGCTCTGCAGCGCAGCATATGGGGCAACTCATTGATGATATGTTAAATCTCTCACGAGTTAGCCGCAGTGAAATGAATATCCAGCACGTGGACCTTAGCAAAATGTTTCTGGAGATAGCTAATGATCTTCAAGAAGCGCAGCCTGAACGTAAAGTCGAGTTCATTATTCAGGAAGGAATTAAAGCACGGGGAGATAGACAGCTTTTACGGATCGTTTTGAATAACCTTATTGGAAATGCATGGAAATTCACTTCAAAACATCCTTTAACTCGCATAGAGTTTGGTATGCAACATCAAAAAGAGAAGGAAGTATATTTCATTCGTGATGACGGTGCAGGTTTTGATATAAATTATGCGCAAAACCTTTTTGGTACATTTCAACGCCTTCATACAACATCAGAATTTCCGGGAACAGGAGTGGGGCTGGCAACGGTACAACGTGTAATTCATAGGCATGGTGGCGAAGTGTGGGCGGAAGGAGAAATTGAAAAAGGAGCAACCTTTTATTTTACAATCCCATAACCAAAAATAATTAATTTATGAATAAAACTATTCTTTTAATTGAAGACAATCTCGACAATATCGAGTTAACGCTTCGTGCATTAAAAAAGAACAATATTAAAAATGAAGTCAAAGTGGTATATGACGGCGCTGAAGCGTTGGATTATCTTTTTGGCAAAGGAAAATATTCTGAACGTGACCTCGCAAATATGCCGACTGTAATTCTACTCGACATCAAACTCCCTAAAGTAAATGGGATTGAAGTACTGCGCCAGATACGTGAAAACAAATTGACAAGACTTCTTCCTGTGGTAATACTGACCTCATCCAAGGAAGAACAGGATATTGTAAATGGCTATAGATTGGGTGTAAATAGTTATGTGCGAAAACCAGTCGACTTCAACCAATTTGCCGAGGCGGTAAGCCATATTGGGTTGTATTGGTTATTGATTAATGAAACACCCCCAATTGAAAAGGAGTTAAATAACGATGAAAACAATATTAAAGATATTAGTCGTTGAAGATTCAGAAGATGATGCTCTTTTAGTGCTGCATCAAATTAAAAAAGGTGGTTACGACATTAATTCTGCACGTGTCGACACTCCTGAAAAAATGAAAGCCGCACTCAAAGAAAAAACATGGGACATCATCCTTTCTGATTATCAAATGCCGCACTTCAGCGGATTAGATGCGTTGGCACTGTATAAGGAGTCAGGCATTGATATTCCGTTTATTGTTATTTCACGTACGATAGGTGAGGAAGTTGCAGTTGATACGATGAAAGCCGGTGCACATGATTATATTATGAAGAATAATTTGCAGCGTTTGCTCCCCGCAATTGAACGTGAATTGCGTGAATCGAAATATAGAGCAGAACGAAAACTGCTTGAACAAAAACAAAAGCAGGCAGAAATCATAATGCATTTACAAAGCATGGCTTTGGAATCAGCAGCAAATGGTATTGTAATTACGGATAAAGAAGGAACTATTATTTGGGTAAATCCCGCATTCACTGAATTAACAGGTTACATGTACGAAGAAATCAGAGGTCAAAATCTCCGTATCCTGAAATCAGGCTTGCATGATCGTGCGTTCTATGAAAATCTTTGGCAAACGATATTAAATGGAAAGGTTTGGCATAATGAGATGGTAAATCGGAGGAAAGATGGGATATTATATACAGAGGAAATGACAATTACTCCAGTTCAAAATCATGAAGGAGAAATCACCAACTTTATTGCGATAAAACAAAACATAACTGAGCGCAAGAGGGTAGAGGAAGAAATCCAAAAACTGAATCAAGAACTCGAGAAACGCATTGCTGAGCGAACGCGTGAACTTGAGATTACAAACGCTGACCTTCTTAAACTTAATAATGTAAAAAATCAGTTTTTTTCAATTATTTCCCATGATTTGCGAAGCCCCATTGATTCGTTAAGGACATTTTTGGGTATTTATCTTTCTAATAGCAAAATATTCACACCCGAAGAACTTGATGTATTTTTTTATAGCATTATACACTCTATTGATCATATCAGCAATCTTTTTGAAAATTTATTAAATTGGTCAAAATCTGAAACTAATCAGATAACAATACATTCTTCTGATTTCTGTCTTGATGAAATTATAAATGAAACATTAGAACTTTTCAGTATGAAAATCAGGAATAAAAATATAACAATAAAAACTGTTATCAATAAAGAAACCTTTGTATCAGCTGATAAAAATACTATTAAATTTATAGTACGGAATCTGCTGGACAACGCCATAAAATTTACACATCGAAATGGTTCTATAATAATTGAAGCTATCGAAGATAATGATTTTCTTAAAGTATCATTCTCTGATGATGGAGTTGGAATTTCTGAGGAAAATATTTCTAAGTTATTAGAAAATAGTAATTATTTCTCAACATCTGGAACTGATAATGAAAAAGGCGTAGGTCTTGGTATAAAGCTTTGTAAAGAATTTATCAAACTAAATAGAGGCGGTCTTACGATTGAAAGTAAGTTAAATGTTGGGTCTAGGTTTTCTTTTACTATCCCAATTGCATGATTTATATTTCAATCTTGGATTGTATAGATTGCTGTTTAATGAATTGTCACTAACAAAAAGGAGTTCAATAATTATGGCAACAATATTAAAGATATTAGTCGTTGAAGATTCGGAAGATGATGCTCTTTTAGTGCTGCATCAAATTAAAAAAGGTGGTTACGACATTAATTCTGCACGTGTCGACACTCCTGAAAAAATGAAAGCCGCACTCAAAGAAAAAACATGGGACATCATCCTTTCTGATTATCAAATGCCGCACTTCAGCGGATTAGATGCGTTGGCACTGTATAAGGAGTCAGGCATTGATATTCCGTTTATTGTTATTTCACGTACGATAGGTGAGGAAGTTGCAGTTGATACGATGAAAGCCGGTGCACATGATTATATTATGAAGAATAATTTGCAGCGTTTGCTCCCCGCAATTGAACGTGAATTGCGTGAATCGAAATATAGAGCAGAACGAAAACTGCTTGAACAAAAACAAAAGCAGGCAGAAATCATAATGCATTTACAAAGCATGGCTTTGGAATCAGCAGCAAATGGTATTGTAATTACGGATAAAGAAGGAACTATTATTTGGGTAAATCCCGCATTCACTGAATTAACAGGTTACATGTACGAAGAAATCAGAGGTCAAAATCTCCGTATCCTGAAATCAGGCTTGCATGATCGTGCGTTCTATGAAAATCTTTGGCAAACGATATTAAATGGAAAGGTTTGGCATAATGAGATGGTAAATCGGAGGAAAGATGGGATATTATATACAGAGGAAATGACAATTACTCCAGTTCAAAATCATGAAGGAGAAATCACCAACTTTATTGCGATAAAACAAAACATAACTGAGCGCAAGAGGACGGAAGAAGAAATTCAAAAACTGAATCAAGAACTCGAGAAACGCGTTGCTGAGCGTACTCTTGAACTTAGGAATACAAACACCGACCTTCAAAAGGAGATATTAATCAGGGCGGCAGCCGAAGATTTAATCAAGCATCAATTACAGGAAAAAGAAATACTGCTGAAAGAAATTCACCACCGTGTAAAAAACAATATGCAGATTATTATTAGTATGCTAAACCTTCAAGCTTCCTTCGTTAAAAACAAAAAGATCGTTGCTGTTTTGCAAGACGGTCAAAGCAGGATTAAAACAATGGCATTGATTCATGAAAAGTTATATCAGACAAAAAATTTCGCAAGTATTGATTTTACCGAATATTTAAATAATCTTAGTTCTTATTTATTCACATCTTATAAATCTCAGGAAAGACAAATTGAATATTTTATTGATATCGATAAATACACTTTTGATATTGACAAAACAATTGCGCTTGGCTTAATTGCAAACGAACTTATTACAAACTCTTTCAAATATGCATTTATTGATGGTAGAGATTGTATAATTGGTATTTTGCTTAAAAAGATTAATGAGAAAGACTTAGTGTTTTCAATTTCAGATAATGGTAAAGGTCTTCCTGAAAATTTCGATTACAGGAATTCTAAGACTCTAGGTATTCAACTTGTATATATGCTCACTGAACAAATAAATGGAAAATTGGAATTAACAAGTTCAAATTTGGGTACTACTTTTTCAATTATTTTTCCTTACAAAAATGAATGACAAGCTGTGGAACAGAGAGACATTAAAATGTCATTTCGTAGGTGAAATTGTGTGTCGTCGTGATGTTAACTCTTATCTCAAACTCAGGTTATGGAAGTTCACTACAGTTATTAATATTGAAGATTTTTTAGAAAAGAGTATGAAAAGGTTTCGGAAAAGTTTCGGATTAAAATAAAAAAGGCCTGATATACAGGCCTTTAACTCTAATATTTGTCGGGGTGGCAGCCAAGTTGTGTTGGCAGTTTCCGAAGGTGGATTGTTTGTGGGTTGGCTGTGGGGGCTATTTTACATAATTGACCAAATACACCATCAAAAATTAATTATACTTTTATTTGGAAATTATAGTAAGAATTAATCATTTGTTACTCATACGTTACTTTGCTTAGTTAATATACTCAAATACAATAATATGCGTTTTATGGTGCATAAGGATGCGATGAAAGACGTTTTGAAGAAATTCACCAAGTAAATCCAAATTACTTAATAAATAATTAGAAGGATGGTGTTAGATACACTATCCTTTTTTTTATTCGTTGAACTGAAAAGTTTTTTATTTTTGTCAAAACTAAACATCGATAAACATGAAAAAAATTAAGATTTATTTATTCCTTGCTTTAGGAATAGCAATTTTTCCTATTTCATCATGCCATGACGATCCGGTTCCTGATCCTGATCCTACTCCTGCAAATACGAATGTTATCGAAATTACTGCCAACATTGATAACGTGACAACATGGTTAACAGGGAAAATCTACGTGATAAAAAAATGGGATTTTTATGTGAATAACACACTTACCATTCAGCCTGGGGTCATCATTAAATTTCATCCCACATTGGGCCCTGATCTTACTCTTGGTGGCACCGGAACTATTGTTGCCAACGGAACTATAACAAGCCCTATCATTTTTACATCCTATAAGGACGATGCGAACGGCGGGGATACTAACGGTGACGGAACGGCTACCACGCCTGCAAAAGCTGATTGGGGCACGATAAATCTTAATGGTTTAAATGGCTCAACATTTAATTATTGCAGTTTCATGTACAGCGGAATAAATCAATATGCTGCCCTCGAGCTTTCTGCCGGTTCTACTGCAACAGTTACAAATTGTACATTTGCTCATAATGACGGATTCTATGCAGATGGCGGGGCTCTTGACGCTTCCGGTTCAGGTACGGCAACTGTTATACAGCATAATATTTTTTACGATAACGTAAAAGCATTATCGGTAGGTGTTGCATACAGTCTCGACAGTACGAATGTTTTTCATAATCCTTCAAATTCTGCCCAGACAAATACTTATAATGCGATTTTTGTTGAAAGCACCAATCATATCCTGAGCCCTATTTCCTGGTTGGAAGATGAAGTAGCTTATGTAATCAATGACAATGATTTTTGGATAGAAGCAGCACTGACACTTGGAGATAATGTTGTTCTGAAATTCATGCCTTCTTCCACTATTGTTCTGAATAGTGCTTCGATTGTCAATTATAACGGCACAGGAGTGTATTTTACATCATACAAGGATGATTCGCATAAAGGAGATACCAATGCCGACGCATCAGCTACTACTGCCGCAACCGGCGATTGGACTGGTATATACGATAATGTTGGCATGGCATATTATACATGGACCAATATACTTTATGACAGTAATTAATTGAATTGCCTAGTGTCTTGTCCTGAAAAAAGCCGTCTCATATGAAGACGGCTTTTTTGTCTCTCAAGTAAAGTGAGATTTTCAAAAAGGACAAGGGAACTTAACCCCCATCCCTAAAGTTCCTTATTCTTGTTTATTCAACATCATTTTACCTGTTGCTACATTATTATTTGTTGTTAGTTTATAAATATACATACCAGTAGTGTAAGGTGCGCCGTCAAATTCAACGCTATACTCCTGTTCTTTATACACATCCCCGTCAAACAGTGTCTCTAGCAGCTTTCCTGTCAGGTCATATACTTCTAACTTCACCTTATTGTCGGTTGGCAATAAGAACAGAATAGTGGTTTTACTGGAGAACGGATTAGGATAATTAAGCAAGAAGATATCTTCCCACGGGTTGTCTCCGTTAAAAACGTTCATGACCTTTGCAGGCTCACAACCGCCGGCATCCTGCTGCATACAAGAGCCCACGCAATCGCCAGGATTATTTTTGAAGTGAGCCGGTAATGCGTTCACACTGACATTGATGTCAACATAATTATTGATATTATGACAGATGGTGTATTTGCTGCCGGGATTAGTATTTGGCACCTGAGTATTGAGGGCTTTCACATCCACTGTAGTGGTCGCAACACAACCATTGGCATCTGTGACAGTCAATGTGAAATGGAAGACTTGACAAGTACCTTGTGCCATTACCGGATTGAATACCGGGTTAGCAATATTCGGATTACTAAGTCCAGTCACAGGGGACCATGAGTAAGAATAGGTCTGTGTTCCGCCGCTAACAGAAGTATTAAACTGTACACTATTATTATACCCTTTGAAAATATGAACAGCGCTTGCACCGAAAGCACATGTTGGGAATAGGTTCCATGTTGGCAACGGAGCAATGGTTGCAGTAAGCAGAGACGGCTGTATAATACTTGCTGTAGTTGTTGAAATGTTACCACAGGCATCTGTTGCCGTAAAGGTTACTGGGAATGGGTCCGTGCTGCAAATATCGAAGCCAGGGAAATTATGGGTCCATGTTACATTGCCACAAACGTCTGTTGCTACTGCTCCTCCATGGTTTGTAAGCCATGTGGCAACATTGCCTGAAAGATGCGGTGGATTTAAGTTTGATGCTGGCGTTGTTATACTTGGATCGGTAGTGTCCATGATGGTGAATGTGGCCGAAGCTGAAGATTCATTCCCACTTACATCAGTAACTGTGAACTTTACTAAAACTGATCCTGATGCACCACAACCATCAGAAAGTGCAGTGAAATTATTTGACCATGATACATCACTGCAGTTATCAGTTGCCGTTGCGCCTCCATGATTGTTGAGCCATGCATTTAACTGAGCAGTATTGCCTGATCCGTCGCATTCGACTGTAGAGCTACTTGCAGGAGTGATTGTTGGGCTGCTAACATCGTGAACAGTGATTACCTGAGTACCCACTAAACTATGATTGTCTGAAGCATCCGTAGCATCCCAGGTGCGGGTCAACGTATAATTATAAAATGAAGGCAACAAAGGATCACTACCTTGAGTACTGACTTCACCCAGATAATGAACAACCGGAGCAGCATCACAGTTATCAGATGCGCTAGGCGATCCAACGAGAGGAATGCTTTCACAGCTGACAGTAG
>Ga0208789_1000896_pt1 | contig 21282 bp, 15 predicted proteins | sample Methanotroph_Enr_FD_187368 | JGI IMG/M metagenome (GOLD analysis project Ga0208789, IMG submission 187368) | Enriched soil microbial communities from Old Woman Creek wetland in Ohio, USA - Methanotroph_Enrichment_5 (SPAdes) (version 2) | ecosystem: Environmental > Terrestrial > Soil > Wetlands...
AGTCGCTTCAGGAGGGGAATTATCCCGTCTCATGCTTGCACTTAAATCCCTGGTTCTAAACCGCAGTTTACTTCCAACTATACTTTTCGATGAAATTGATTCCGGAGTTTCGGGCGATATAGCAGGGAAAGTTGGTACCATCATGCGGAATATGTCCGTTCATATGCAGGTGATAGCAATAACCCATCTTCCTCAGATTGCCGGAAAGGCTGACAGCCATTTGCTTGCCTACAAGCAGGATGGTGATACTTCAACTGTTTCAAGCTTACGTATCCTTTCAAGCGAAGATCGTGTGAATGAAATTGCCCGTATGCTGAGCGATGAAACGATAACTGAGTCAGCCAAAATCACTGCCAGGGAATTGTTAAATTACAGGAATTAATCCGCTCTTTAATTTTGGGTTCATTAAATCCCATATCATCAAAACATACTGTGAAATGTTGAGTGGAGTCGGAGTTATGACACTAAGATAACCCGAATCAATAAACACCGTAAATTGCAGAATGCCTGCTTCAACATTTATTTTACATAAGAGTTATAATTTAAAACAGATACAATGGCTTACAATTTACTTAAAGGTAAAAAAGGCATCATTTTCGGTGCATTGAACGACATGTCGATTGCATGGAAAGTGGCTGAAAGAGCCCACGAAGAAGGAGCCCGGTTTGTCCTTACTAATACTCCAATGGCGCTTCGACTTGGAGATACGGATCAACTGGCAAAAACGACCGGATCCATAATTATTCCTGCTGATGCAACCAGTATTCCTGACCTGGAAAATGTTTTCACTAAAACTTTGGAACATTTTGATGGCAAAATTGATTTTATCCTGCATTCCATTGGCATGTCGCCAAACGTGCGCAAAAAGATTCCCTATGATGCACTAAGTTATGAAAACTACCTGAAAACCCTTGATATTTCAGCCATTTCGTTTCATAAAGTAATTCAGACAGCCAAGAAATTTGATGCCCTGAATGAATGGGGTTCAATTGTTGCCTTATCCTATGTGGCAGCACAGCGTACATTATACGAGTATAACGATATGGCTGATGCAAAAGCTGCCCTGGAAAGTATTGCCCGCAGTTTCGGGTATATTTATGGTCGCGAAAAGCATATCCGGATTAATACCATTTCGCAGTCGCCGACTTTGACAACGGCGGGTAGCGGTGTAAAAGGAATCGGTGGTTTAATGGATTTCACTGAACGCATGTCGCCACTGGGTAATGCAACTGCCGAAGAATGTGCTGATTACTGCCTGACTCTTTTCAGCGATTTGACCCGTAAAGTAACCATGCAGAATCTTTTTAATGATGGCGGTTTCTCAAGTATGGGCATGAGTGCCCGGGCTATGGAAATGTACAACAAAAGCCTCGATTGCCGTGATTGTCATGATCATCCTGATTTTTGCAGCACTGACGATGAAAGCAGTACTGAAAATAAATGATTTTTGCGGTTTCTTAGTGCAATTTGGTCATTTACTCTTTACTGATCAAGATTGATCGTATAATTATAAACAGCCCGGGGTTCAGGTTCCGGGCTTTTTGCTTTTTCGGGAGATATTGAAGCGTAATTGAGTAGGACGCTTTTTTGATTTTCTGTTTGAATTGTTTCCGGCAACTTGAAATGTATCCTGGTTTTCATCTCAGCTTTCATTTTAATACCCCGGTTTCTGGCCGGTATGTATTGCAGCATGCGGATTACGCGGACGGCTTCTTCATCACATCCGGATCCAATTCCTTTTGTTACCTTGACATCTGCAATTTCGCCGATATTATTAACGGTATAAACCAAATGCACAAAGCCTTCAACCTTTCCTGAAAGAGCCTGCTCAGGATAAACGATATTTTCAGTGACAAACTTCAGATACGCATCTTTCCCACCCGGATAAGTTGGTATCTTAATAAAATTCTTTCTTTTAGAATTTTTCGGTTCGGTGTGCTTCATATTACAAAACTAGCAATTTTTACTTTCAATTGCAGGAAACAGGAATTTGTGAAATAATATTTCAATTCTTGGAATGGAACAAATTGTATATCAATACAATAAATACTTAGTGGTATGATTTCTGCTGAAGTGTCACTGCATTCTTCAATCTGTATGCAAATAATGCTAAATTTGTCAGTTAATAATAAGAGATATACCCAATTTAACAAACGGAAATAAGACTAGATTTGCCTGTCATAGCATGAAAAATAAATTTTCGGGCCAGGCTTTCTCTGAAGTGATTTAATAAATTAATTTTAATACACATGAAAATTTTAGTTTGTATCAGCAATGTGCCTGACACCACCACAAAAGTTAAGTTCGTTGACGATTTTAAAAAACTTGATGTAAATGGCATTCAGTGGGTTATAAACCCATGGGATGAATTAGCACTTACACGTGCACTTGAACTGAAGGATGATGCTGCGAATGACGTTCAGACTGTCACGGTTGCTCATGTTGGCTCAGCGAGTTCAGATCCAACCATACGGAAAGCATTGGCCATTGGAGCCGACGATGCGATCCGAGTAAATATTGAAGCAGGAGATGCTTATATGATTGCGGCTCAGCTTGCGGAAGCTGTCCGGAACGAAAATTTTGGCATCATCTTGTGCGGTATTGAATCGAGCGACCACAATGGTTCAACGGTAGGAGGGATGCTGGCCGAATTTTTAGCATATCCTTCGGTAACCGGTGTTTCTTCAGTAAAAATTGAAGGTAGTCAGCCGATTCTTACCCGTGAAATTGACGGCGGAAAGGAAATTCTTACGGTACCTTCACCTTTTATTGCAGTAGTACAGAAAGGAATTGCAAAAGAACCACGCATTGCCTCTATGCGCGGAATTATGACGGCTCGAACCAAATCTATTAAAGTCGTTGAGCCACAAGTCATTGAAAGCCTGACAGAGGTATTAAATTACGAAATGCCGAAGCCCCGCGCTGCCTGCAAATACGTAAATGCCGACGAAGCCGGCCAGCTTATCGCTTTACTTCAGAACGAAGCCAAGGTATTATAATCCATTTATCATTCACATCAAAAAACGAATCATTATATGTCAGTATTAGTATACCTCGAAAATTGGGATGGCAAGTTCAAAAAATTATCTTTCGAATTAGTTTCATATGCATCCAAATTATCAGAAATGCTTGGCGATCAGGCAATCGTCTTATCAATTGGCAAAGTTGATGCGTCTGAACTTGCGAAATTAGCTGTTTATGGCGCAGAAAAAGTAATCAGCATTGAGAATGTTTTAATCAAGACGCTCGATGACCAGGCTTATACAGGTATGATCGCGGAAGCAGCGCAGAAAACCGGTGCCAAAGTATTGGTCCTGGCAAACAATAATTCAGGAAAAGCATTGGCACCAAGGCTTTCGGTACGTCTTAAAGCAGGTATTGCCACTGGCGTTAGCAAATTGCCATTAAGTGTAAATCCGTTTGTGGTTTATAAAAAGGTATACTCCGGCAAAGCTTTCGCTGATGTTGTAATTAAAACAGATCTTAAAATTCTTACCCTGGCACAGAATTCTTTTGAGTTGTCTGAATCGCCAAAAGCTTTCAAATCCGAAAAAATGGATATTCAGCCTGATAGCAGCCTGATGAAAACAGAAGTGAAAGAAGTGCAGAAACAATCGGGTAAAATCCTGATCACTGATGCCGACATCGTTGTGTCAGGTGGTCGTGGAATGAAATCACCAGATAACTGGGGACCACTTGTTGAACTGGCTGATTTACTAGGTGCTGCAACGGCTTGCTCGCGCCCGGTTTCGGATGAAGGCTGGCGTTCACACGAGGAACATACCGGGCAGACAGGGAAGATTATTTCTCCTAACCTTTATTTTGCCATCGGTATTTCAGGAGCAACACAACACCTGGCAGGCGTTAGTTCTTCTAAATTTATCGTTGCTATAAATACTGACAAGGATGCCCCGATTTTTGAGGCCGCGCAATACGGAATTATAGGCGATGCGCTGAAAGTGCTTCCCAAACTGGTTGAAGCTGTTAAAGAAATGAAATCAAAATAATCAGATCACTCCTAACTCAACCCGAAAAGTCCCTGTCAGTATATTCTTCCTGAATTATTATAAGGACATTTTTTATTGTAATTCAACTCATTATGGCAAAGCAGATTGTTTTTGCACTTAGCATGTTGATAACACTTGGTATATTTACATTTACCATTCGCAGGCTTATCAGCTATTTCAAATTTACCAAAGCCAACTTTCCTGTCCGTGATTTTGGAAAGCGATTTATGGTAATGCTTGAAGTTGCTATTGGGCAAACAAAGATCTTCCGCCGCCCGGTTATAGGCTTTTTCCATGCGCTAGTTTTCTGGGGATTTTGTGTAATAATTTTCGGAAGCATCGAAATGATTATCGATGGACTTTTGGGTATTGAGAAATCATTAAAAACATTAGGCATTCTGTACAATATTATCATGGCATCGGGAGATATTTTCGCGTTGCTGGTTGCTGTTTCTATCCTTATTTTCTTAATCCGTAGGCTTTTTATGCATATCAGCCGGTTCGAAGGTATAGAGATGAAGAAATTATCACATCAGGATGCTAATATAGCCCTGAGTATGATCATGCTGCTGATGCTTTCGCTGATGGGTATGAATGCTGCCTATATTCAGTTACAACTTGCTGCGGGTGAAACAATTTATGGTGTTTACCCGGTTGGCGATGCGTTGGCACCGATATTCAACGGATTGTCAATAAAAGAATTGCATACAGCACACGAAATCTTCTGGTGGTCACATATACTGTTGATTTTCATCTTCGCTAACATTCTTCCGTATTCCAAGCACTTCCATGTTTTTCTGTCTGTGCCTAATACCTTCCTGTCACGTCTCGAACCACTTGGCAAACTGACCAATATGGATGATATCACCCGGGAAGTGAAACTCATGCTCGATCCGAATGCTACTTTTGAAACTCCGGCTGCCGACGCTCCGGTTAGCCGTTTCGGGGTTAAGGATGTAGAAGATGTTTCATGGAAAAATTACTTCGACTCATTATCGTGCACTGAATGCGGACGTTGTACATCAGTTTGCCCTGCAAATACAACTGGTAAATTGTTATCACCGCGAAAGATATTCATGGATTTAAGGGCCCGGATGAAGGAAAAAGGTCCTGGATTAGTAAAAATTGGCAGAGACTTTAATGATAATAAATCATTGCTACGGGATTATATTTCTATGGAAGAGCTTTGGGCTTGCACAACCTGTAATGCCTGTGCCCAGGAATGCCCTGTTAACATCAACCACCCTACCCTGATCGTGGATATGCGCCGTTACCTGGTAATGGAAGAAAGCAATGCACCAACGGGCTTGAAAACCATGTTCAGTAATATCGAAAACAATGGAGCGCCATGGCAATTTTCGCCGGAAGATCGTTTGCTATGGGCTGAAAACCTGGAAATAAAAGTTTCTTAATTGTTAACCACAGAGTCACAGAGAGCACGGATATTCAAGGAGAATATTTATTTAGGGAAATTTCTGTAAAGGCTTCCGATCCATTTAACTCTGTGTCCCTCTGTGGTTTAAAAAAATTTAAATATCTCATAAAGTAATGGAAACTAAAAAAATAGAAATCCCTGTAATGGCCGACTTATTTGCCCGGGGCGAAAAGCCCGAATATCTTTTTTGGGTAGGTTGTGCCGGCGCTTTCGACGACAGGTATAAAAAAGTTTCACGTGCATTTGCCAAAATCCTGACTCATCTTAATATCAGCTATGCGGTTCTCGGAAAAGAGGAATCCTGTACCGGGGATCCCGCACGAAGGGCCGGTAACGAAATGTTATACCAGATGCAGGCTTTGCAAAATATTGCGATACTGAATGGCTATGAAGTGAAGAAAATCATCACCATATGCCCGCATTGTTTCAATATTTTTAAAAATGAATACACTGACCTGGGTGGAAATTATGAGGTAATCAATTATATACAGTTCCTGGACAAGTATATTGAAAATGGAAGTATTAAACTGGATGTCAATATGTTGGGAAATACCCGCATAACCTATCACGATCCTTGTTACCTGGGCCGGGGAAACGATATTTATGCCGCGCCACGAAGTATACTGAAAAAGCTCACCACCGATTTTGTGGAATTGGAGCGAAATAAAAGTTTCTCATACTGTTGCGGTGCCGGTGGTGCCCAGATGTTTAAGGAAGCAGAACCTGGCAAGAAAGAAGTGTTTATTGAAAGAACAGAAGAAGTATTACGCAGCGAGGCAAAAATTCTGGCTACGGCTTGTCCTTTCTGCATGACAATGCTGACGGATGGTTTGAAATATAAAAACAAGGAGGATGTGAAAAACTTCGATATAGCGGAGTTGATTGTCCAGGTGCTTGATCTGTAGCATTTCAGAAGTTAGTAGTTATTTAAAAATAGAAAATAGTGGTTTATTCTTTCTTACTTACTATTTTCCATTAACTTTTTTTATTAACTCTCCTTATAACCTATTCATATCTAGACAGATATGCACCAATCTGCATATTTAAAACATTGATTCAGGCTGCATTACATATTTTTTTCTTGTAGTTTATCCCTAAAAGTTTAATTTTGCGGCTTCAATTCCCATCGCAAAATATTATTGACTTAATAACAAGTCATAACCTGAATAACAATTTATGCGTTTTAGAATTATTGTGCTAGCCAAACAGGTGCCGGACACCCGGAATGTTGGAAAAGATGCCATGAAAGCGGATGGCACTGTAAACAGGGCAGCTTTACCTGCAATTTTCAACCCTGAAGATTTACATGCATTGGAGCAAGCTCTCAGCATTAAGGATAAAATACCTTATGCTGAAGTTATCCTTCTCACCATGGGGCCTTTCCGTGCTGCCGAAATCATCCGTGAAGCCATGTATCGCGGTGCCGATCGCGGCTACCTGATCACCGACCGTAAATTTGCCGGTTCGGATACATTAGCTACATCCTATGCTTTATCATTGGCTGTTAAAAAACTTGCTCCTTATCACCTGGTGATTTCGGGACGTCAGGCAATAGATGGCGATACCGCACAGGTTGGTCCGCAAACTGCAGAGAAGCTCGGAATTCCTCAAATTACCTATGCCGAAGAAATCCTTTCAGTGGATGCAAAAAAAATAATTGTGAAACGCCGGCTCGAAAGAGGAGTGGAAGTAGTTAATTCAACTTTACCTGCAGCCATTACCGTTCATAGTTCTGCTCCGGTTTGCAGGCAGCGGGTTGCCAAATTGCTCATGAAGTACAAACATGCCCGCACAGTAACCGAACTTCAGAACGAAACAAAAGACTATACTGAATTATACAACGATCGGCCATACCTGCTTATTGACGAATGGACAGCCGATGATTTAAATGCACAGGCTGAAATGCTGGGTCTGTCAGGATCGCCAACCAAAGTTAAAAAGATCGAAAATGTTGTGTTTCAACATAAAGATTCCAAAGTGCTGGGTGGAACCGATAAGGAAATCGAAACCCTGATGCAGGATCTGATTAACAGCCACATTATCGGCTAATCATTATAAAAAGAAATAAAAATCACTGACTAATACAAAAAGCACGTGAACAACATATTTGTTTATTGCGAAGTTACTGAAGAAGGATTGATAGCAGATGTCAGCCTGGAACTTTTATCAAAAGGTAAAAAACTGGCCGGCGACCTCAATGTTAAACTGGAAGCAATTGTAATTGGCTATAAGATTGCAAACCTGGAAAGTACATTATACCCGTATGGCGTTGATGTAATCCATTATGCCGACGACGAAAGGCTGTTTCCATACACTACTCTGCCCCACGCATCAATCATACTTGATCTGTTCAGAAAAGAAAAGCCGGAAATCGCTCTCTTTGGTGCTACCAGCATCGGGCGTGATATTGCGCCCCGTGTTGCATCTGCATTACGTTGCGGACTCACAGCCGACTGCACCAGCCTCGAAATCGGCGACCATTTCGAAAATAAAACGCAGACAGAATATAAAAACCTCCTGTACCAGATTCGCCCGGCTTTTGGTGGAAATATTATTGCTACCATTATCAATCCCGAAACCCGTCCTCAGATGGCCACCGTCAGGGAAGGCGTTATGAAGAAGGAACTGTTTTCGAACAAGTTCAAAGGCAAGCTCCATAAAATTGATGCAAAGAGCATTCTCAAGGATGATGATTTTGCGGTTACGATTATTGAGAGGCACATGGAGAAGAGCAGGATCGACATCAAGAACTCGCAGGTTATCATTTCCGGCGGGTATGGAGTAGGATCGAAAGAGAATTTCAACCTGCTTTTTCAACTTGCGGATATCCTTGGTGCCCAGGTAGGCGCATCGCGCGCCGCAGTTGATGCCGGATTTGTTGAGCACGAACGCCAGGTGGGCCAGACAGGTGTTACCGTGCGGCCAAAACTATACATTGCCTGTGGAATTTCCGGTGCTGTTCAACACAGAGCCGGAATGGATCAATCGGCCCAGATCATTTCGATAAATACCGATATAAGTGCACCTATAAATCATATTGCAGACTACACCATTATCGGAAATGTAGCTGATGTGATTCCGAAAATGATCAAATATTACAAGAAAAACTCGAAGTAAATCTACCGACCATAATGGAAAATTTTTATACCGACAATCCCCATCTGAAGTTTCACCTGAACCATCCTTTGATGGAGAAAATAGTGAAGCTGAAAGAGTCAGGCTATAGCCAGAAAGAGAAATACGATTTTGCTCCCCTTGATTTTGAAGATGCTATTGATAATTACGACAAAGTAATGGAAATCATTGGTGAAATCAGTGGTGAAATCATTGGGCCTAATGCTGAATCTGTTGACAAAGAAGGACCAAAACTTATTGATAACGAGGTTAAGTATGCGCGCGGAACCCAGCAAAACTATGATGCACTTGTTAAAGCCGGTTTGGTTGGATTTACGCTTCCCAGGGAGTATGATGGACTTAACATTCCGACTGTACCTTATGTAATGTCAGGTGAAGTTGTATCGCGTGCCGATGCAGGATTTGCCAACATATGGGGTTTACAGGATTGCGCTGAAACCATTCATGAATTTGGTTCCGAAGAAATCAAAGCTGAATTCCTTCCCCGTTTTCATAAAGGTGCAACGGCAGCCATGGATCTTACTGAACCTGACGCTGGCTCTGATTTGCAGGCAGTTCAGCTAAAAGCAACCTACGATATTCACAAACACAAGTGGATGCTGGATGGTGTTAAACGTTTTATTACCAATGGCGATGCAGATATTTCACTTGTTTTGGCCCGTTCCGAAGAAGGGACTTCCGATGCCCGCGGGCTTTCACTCTTTGTGTACGATCGCAACGATAAAGCGGTTACTGTTCGCCGTATCGAGAACAAACTTGGCATAAAAGGTTCACCTACATGCGAACTTGTATTTCACAATGCACCTGCCAAACTTATCGGTGATACCAAATTGGGACTCATCAAATATGTAATGTCATTAATGAATTCGGCACGGCTTGGTGTGGGTTCACAATCAGTGGGTATTGCAGAAGCTGCTTATCGTGAGGCATATAAATATGCAAACGAACGCGAGCAGTTTGGTAAATCCATCATAAAATACCCGGCAGTATTCGAAATGCTTACCAATATGAAAGTAAAGATCGACGCAATGCGCACTCTGCTTTATGAAACTGCCAGGTATGTAGATATTTACAAGGCATATAATTTTACCTCAAATGATCGAAAACTGGAACCGGAAGAACGCCAGGAGGCTAAAATGTACCAGAAATTGGCTGATATGTTCACTCCTTTGGTAAAACTTTACTCCAGTGAACAGTGCAACCAGATTGCGTATGATGCCATCCAGATATTTGGCGGCACCGGCTATATGAAGGATTTCCCGATCGAACGTATTTACCGCGATGCCCGGATTACCACCATTTACGAAGGAACATCACAGCTTCAGGTAGTTGCAGCCCTCCGTAGCATAGGCAATGGCGCATACCTGGCAAATATGCGCGATCGAGGCCGATTGCAGGTTAAACCGGAACTGGAATACCTCAGGGGCACTCTCGAAAAAATGACTGAACAATATGCCAAAACCGTCGAGAAAGTTAATGAATTCAATGATAATGAATACTTTGATTTCCACGCCCGTCGTATGGTTGAAATGGCCGCTAATGTTCTGATTGGTTATTTGTTACTATACGATGCCAACCGTAGCGAAATATATACCAAATCTGCTGACATCTTTATCCGTAAAGGCAGGGCTGAAAATATTGCTTCCGTTAGCTTTATAAACAATTGCCACCCTAAAGATGTGAATGATTTCAAAATGTAATAATTGATTTGAGCCAACCCGATTTATCAGGAAACTCAGGAAATGCTGTTTATTTATATTAGAACGCTCTTAAAAGGGGCGTTCTTTTTTTTATATTAACTTATCTATGATATGAATATTTATTTTTATCAACATATGTAAAGCTTAATGATGTTATTTTGTACTTTTCGGCCGATTTTCTCATTCGTTGGCAATCAGCATTCAGGCTGCTTTGTCTGAAAAATGAATAATCGGGGAATAAAAGCAACAATCCGGAGATAATAACAGGTCAGCGACTTTGCCGGATCCTTCATCATAAGCTGGCAAACTATGTAAATACCTTTTATAAACAGTGATTAAATAACATGGAAAACAGAAAAGTATTAAAAAGCGGTGAATTTCTCGTGGATACTCTAGAAGCCAAAGATGTTTTCATTCCTGAAGAATTTAACGACGAGCAGTTGATGATCTCTCAGACGTGCCAGGATTTTCTTGAAACGGAAGTATATCCGAATATGGACAAAATTGATAGCCCGGATATTGTTCTTATGAAGAAAATGCTTGAAAAATCAGGTGAGCTTGGATTAATGGGAATTGCGTTGCCTGAAGAGGTTGGTGGATTCGGACAATCATTTGTAACACAGATGCTTGCTGCCGAAACTATCGGAGCCGGGTATTCTTTCTCTGTTGCTTTCATGGCGCACTGCGGCATTGGGACATTACCCATTGCCTATTATGGCAATGAAGCTCAGCGCTTGAAATATGTTACAAAACTTGCTACAGGGGAACTGATCGGTTCGTATTGCCTTACCGAACCGGGTGCAGGAAGTGATGCCAATGCAGGTAAAACAAATGCACGCTTGTCGGATGATGGTACACATTATATCCTGAACGGGCAAAAAATGTGGATCACCAATGCAAACTTTGCTGATATTCAGACGGTTTTCGCCAAAGTTGGAACAGACCGTATTCTCAGCGCTTTTATTGTCGAGCGCAATATGCCTGGCGTGGTTGTTGCTCCTGATGAGAAAAAAATGGGAATTAAAGGCTCATCGACAGCTCAAATATTTTACAACGACGTAAAAGTTCCAATTGAAAATATGATTGGAAAACAGGGTGAAGGCTTCAGGATTGCACTCAGTATTCTGCACATGGGTCGCATCAAACTGGGCGCAAATGTTGTTGGCGCTTCCAAAAAAGCCATCAATGATTCTGTTAAGTATGCCAACGAGCGCAAGCAATTCTGTGTATTGATCTCCACGTTTGGTGCTATAAAACATAAACTTGCTCAGCAGGCAATTAAAACCTTTGCTGCTGAATCAGCAACGTATCGCGTAAGTAAGGATATCGACGATCTGATAGTAAAAAATAAAACCTCAGGCATGGATCATGGCCGGGCTACCATCGAAGGGATAAGCCATTATGCAGTTGAAGCAGCCATTCTGAAAGTTTATGGCTCCGAAGCATTGGATTATGTAGTTGATGAGGCTGTTCAGATTCATGGCGGAATGGGATATTCAGCCGAGATGGCTGTTGAACGCGGATACCGCGATTCGCGTATCAACCGGATATTTGAAGGAACCAACGAAATAAACCGGCTGATCATTGCTGATACTTTGATCAAACGTGCCCAGAAAGGCGATTTCGACCTTTTCGGACCTGCTGCACATCTTTTCAATACCCTGGATTCTATTTCATCAGGTAAGGTTGAAGGTGAAACATATTATGCTGAAAAACGCCGTTACCTGGCTAATTTCAAAAAAGTTATTCTTATTGCAATCCATGGCGTAACCACATATTTTGATAAAAACCTGGTGAAGGAACAGGAAGTGATGAACAATATTTCCGAAATGATCATGGAAACCTATATTGCTGAATCACTGGCTCTCAGAGTTGAAAAAATAGAATCGTTGAAGGGCAGCACTGAGATTTTTCACGATATGCTTGATGTTTATATGTATGATGCTGCTGACATAATCCGTAAATCAGCAAATGATGCAGTGAACTCATTTGCAGGTCATGAAGAATCAGAAAATCTACGCACAGCCATCGAAAAGCTGACCAAGGTTGCCGGTATCAATGTAAAAGAAGCCCGTCGCCGCATCGCTGACAGGCTAATTGAAAATAATGCTTACAAGTTCAACTAACCAGTTTATTGAAAGCAGGCGCCCTTAACCGGGGCGCTTTTTTTGTCTTTAAGAAATTGTAATGGTTGTAGCGATGAGAGTTTGACTTCAGGAGATAGCTCTCCTTTGATAAGATGATCGGTTCCACAATTATTAATGATCGTTGTGAGAAAGTATCAATTATTAATAATACTTTTGTCCGAAAGATGGCTAAGTTAGGGAATGGCATTATACATTGATTACTAGCATCTTATACCTTAAGTTATTTTAAAGAAATTCTTGTGCCACTTTTTAGTCATTTGTTAATTCCTTTTATTGTAGCCATTTTCCTGGCAATAACGATGGGGGGAAGTGGTACCGGTCCGGCATTTTCAGCCGCATATGGTGCAAATGTCGTGCGTAAAAGCCTGATCCCGGGCTTATTCGGTATCATGGTTTTTCTTGGAGCCATCTTAGCCGGAAAGCAAACAGCATCAACTATCGGAAAAGATCTGATCAATCCTGAAGTGATGACTTTTTCAGTCGTTTCAATAATCCTTTTTTCGGTTGCCATTTCATTACTGATAGCCAATTTATTTGGAATTCCTCAGTCAACAAGTCAATCCACAGTATTGGCTGTTTTTGCAGCGGGATTATATTTTCACAAAGTAAATACGCATAAAATTTTTATTGAAGTCGTACCGGCTTGGTTTATCCTTCCAATAATCGCATTTTTTTTGAGCCTTTTCTTTGGTAAATACATATACCGGCCTATGCGCCGCAGAGGGCTGACCATGTCACGCTCAACCAATGTGAACAGGAAGCATTTTATCAACGGTTTAATCTTATTTATGTCGCTTTATGTTGCCTTTTCCATTGGCTCAAATAATGTGGCCAATGCAGCCGGTCCAATCGCAACAATGACCGCCAATGAATTGCATATCACAGGAGATAAGAATTATATACTAATTATGATCCTGTCAATATTGATGGTTGCTCCGAGTTTTACCATTGGCAGTTCCATTTTTGGAAATAAGATATTGAATAATACAGGTAAAGAAATTGTATTATTTGGCAAATTTGAAGCGGGTATAATTGCATTTGTATCAGCGAGTTTACTTTTATTTGCTTCGGTTACCAAAGGAATTCCTACATCATTGGTTCAATTGAATGTAGCGGCCATTTTGGGAGTTGGTGTAGCTAAACTCGGAACAAAAAATATTTTTAAAAAAACAGAGGTCAGAAAGTTCTTTGTGATGTGGGTCGTTGCACCTGTTGTTTCATTTTCCCTCTGCCTGTTATTACTATTTGTTATAGATAACCTTGGCTATCTCTAGGTTCGGATTTCAAGAACATGAAGCAACAGAACATCGCACTCTTAATAATTTTTCATGAATAACCAGGATATCATTCTCAAAACGGTTGATTTTGTAAAAACGTCATTATCTGATGCCGAAGGCGGTCATGACTGGTGGCATATATTCAGGGTATGGAAAATAGCCTTACATATCGCTGAAAATGAGAATGTTGACATATTTGTTGTCGAATTGGGGGCTTTGTTGCATGATATTGCAGACTCGAAATTCCATGGAGGTGATGAAGAAATAGGCCCCCGAAAAGCCGAGGAATTCCTGCAGTCATTGCAGGTCAGTGAAAATGTCATTGTTCATGTTCAGAAAATAATTGCCAATATCTCTTTTAAAGGCGGAAAGCTATCGCAGAAATTCAAATCACCCGAACTGGATGTAGTACAGGATGCCGACCGCTTAGATGCGCTTGGTGCCATTGGAATTGCACGAACGTTCAACTATGGAGGACATAAAGGAAGAACCATTTATAATCCTGATATCAAACCCAACCTAAATCTTAGTAAAGAAGAGTATAAACACAGTGATGGTCCCACGATGAACCATTTCTATGAAAAGCTTTTACTTTTGAAAAACCTGATGAATACCCAAACCGGTAGAAAAATGGCTGAACAGAGACATAATTTTATGCTTACCTACCTTGATCAGTTTTATAAAGAGTGGGAGGGGGCTAATTAAACTTTAAAGTTTATAATATATTGACTATAAGTAAATTGCATATATTTTCATGTTCATTGGAATTTAAAATGCAAAAAAAAGACGCCTGAAATCTAGGCGCCTTTTACGATAAGTCATTTGGTTCAAAATTATACTACAGGGTCAGGAGCAGCTTCTAATAATGCAGGCTGATCAGGCTTTTCAACCACGATCTTCATATCCTTGATCTCGGGATCAAAATCAATATTGATGATATCACCCGGAGCAAGTTTAGTGAGGATGATTTCTTCAGCGAGCATATCTTCAACATATTTCTGAATAGCCCGTTTGAGCGGCCGGGCACCAAACTGCTCATCCCAGCCTTTTTCAAGAATATAATCTTTGGCTCTTTCAGTAATGCGAGGTTCGTAGCCCATAGTGCGGATACGTGAGAATAAATGCGAGAGTTCAATATCAATGATTTTATGAATATCCTCCCGCTCAAGCGAATCGAAAATAATAACATCATCAATCCTGTTCAGAAATTCAGGAGCAAATGATTTTTTTAACGCATTTTCAATAACACTTGTTGCAATACTCGAACTTTGCGATTGACGTGCACTTGTACTAAACCCAACGCCTGCACCGAAATCTTTCAGTTGCCTGGAACCAATATTGGAAGTCATGATCACAATTGTGTTCTTGAAATCGACTCTACGTCCCAGACTATCAGTAAGTTGTCCATCGTCAAGCACCTGAAGTAGGATATGGAAAATATCAGGATGGGCTTTTTCAATTTCATCGAGTAAAACGATAGAGTAGGGGCGACGGCGTACTTTTTCAGTCAGTTGTCCACCTTCTTCGTAACCAACGTATCCCGGAGGCGCTCCAACAAGTCTCGATACAGCAAATTTTTCCATGTATTCGCTCATATCGATACGAATGAGTGCTTCTTCGGTATCAAAAAGATAACGCGATAATATTTTGGCAAGGTGAGTTTTTCCAACTCCGGTCGGGCCAAGGAAAATGAATGTTCCGATCGGCTTGTTAGGATCTTTCAGACCGGCACGGTTACGGCGGATAGCCTTAACTACTTTTTTAATTGCACTTTCCTGACCAATTACTGCGCCTCCAAGTTCCTGTTCCATATTCATGAGTCGGGAACCTTCATTCTCGGCTATACGTTGTACCGGAACTCCTGTCATCATGGCTACTACTTCGGCTACATTTTCCTCGGTAACCAGCTGACGGTTTATTTTTGAATCTTCCTCCCAATTCTGTTTTAAGGCCTCAAGTTGAGCCTGAGCTTTACGCTCATCATCGCGATAGCGGGCAGCTTCCTCATATTTCTGACCTTTTATTGCCTTCATTTTTTTCTGCCTGATATCTTCAATGAGACTTTCGGTGGTAACTATCTCAACAGGAACGTGCATGTTCGAAATATGAACACGGGCTCCGGATTCGTCTAGGGCATCAATTGCTTTATCCGGAAGACAACGATCCGTCAAATATCGGTTTGTAAGCGTAACACAGGCATTAATAGCCTCAGGCGTATATTTTACTAGATGGTGATCTTCGTATTTTTCTTTTATCTGGTTCAGAATAATAACAGTTTCATCTGGTGAAGTTGGATCAACCAGGATTTTCTGGAACCTGCGTTCCAAAGCGCCGTCTTTTTCTATATATTGCCGGTATTCGTCAAGGGTGGTCGCGCCAATACATTGAATTTCACCACGCGCAAGCGCCGGCTTGAACATATTACTCGCATCAAGCGATCCACTGGCGTTCCCGGCGCCGACAATGGTATGTATTTCGTCAATAAACAGAATAATGTCACGGTTTTTCTCAAGTTCGTTAAGCACGGCTTTCATCCGCTCTTCAAACTGTCCACGGTATTTTGTTCCGGCAACTAACGACGCCAGGTCAAGCGTGTAAACCCTTTTGTTAAATAAGGCACGTGATACTTTTCGCTGTATTATTCTAAGAGCCAATCCTTCTGCTATAGCAGATTTCCCAACTCCCGGTTCACCAATCAAAATAGGATTGTTCTTTTTACGGCGGCTAAGAATCTGTGATATACGCTCCAATTCTTTCTCACGACCCACAATAGGATCGAGGCGATTTTCCTCAGCTGCTTTTGTAAGGTCACGGCCAAAATTATCGAGTACAGGCGTTTTCGATTTACTATCGGCAGTCTTTCTCAGGTTTTCGATACCACCACCTTCATCCGGATCATCATCCTGTGAACTTCCTGAAAGTTCATCCTTAGGGTCGAAATCTGATTGTCCGAATAGCCTTTCTTTATCTCCCTGAGATTGTGAAGAATCTTCACCCGTAATTAAATATGATTTCACTTCTTCTTTGAATAAATCGTAATCAACATTATATTTTTTAACTGAACGAGTTACCAGATTATCTTCATCTTTCAGGATTGCGAGCAGGAGATGTTCCGTTCCGATTAATTCGCTATTGAAGAGTTTGGCTTCCAGGTAAGTTAGTTTAAGTGCACGCTCCGCCTGCTTCACCAAAGGCAGATTATCATTTACTTTATTGTGGTTAGCCGGGTTGGCAATGGCTGTTTCAATGGTACGGCGTAACTCAGCCATATCAACATTCAAATAACTAAGTATGCGTATTGCTAATCCTTCTCCTTCCCGAATCATACCTAACAGGAGGTGTTCAACACCAATGTATTCATTTCCAAGCCTAATAGCCTCTTCACGGCTAAAAGACAAAACATCTTTTACTCTCTGTGAAAATTTTGCTTCCATGTATATACCAGTCCTTAACTAAATTACTATTTATAATAATGTTTACAAATTTACAATATAAACGCACAAGTTCGTAAATAGTTTATTGAAATGATTTGCATATATGGTATTAAACCTTCATTTTCAGTAATTTGATATTATCAACAGGCAAATGTTGAAAACAGGTACAAAAAAGCTTAAAATTGCATTTTTTATATCAAAAAAAATTGTACTTTCGTAGAGATATTAGCAATAACTTAAGTTGCTATAAATGAAGGGATTAATAAATGGATAACATTCAGGACGGGGAAAGAATACTCCCTGTAAATATTGAAACACAAATGAAAGGCGCCTACATCGATTATGCGATGTCGGTAATTGTTTCGCGTGCACTTCCCGATGTGCGCGATGGATTAAAACCTGTTCATAGAAGAGTTTTGTACGGTATGCTTGATTTGGGAGTTCTTTCCAACCGGTCATATAAGAAATCAGCCCGTATTGTTGGGGAAGTCCTTGGTAAATATCACCCTCATGGCGACACTTCAGTTTATGATGCCATGGTGCGTATGGCCCAGGATTGGTCGTTACGATACCCGCTTGTTGATGGACAGGGAAACTTTGGTTCTGTTGATGGCGACAGCCCGGCTGCCATGCGTTATACGGAAGTACGCCTGCGCAAATTAGCAGAAGAATTGCTCGCTGATATCGACAAGGATACGGTAGATTTTAAATTGAATTTTGACGATACGCTTGAGGAGCCTACGGTTTTACCGGCAAAAATACCAAACCTCTTAATTAATGGTACATCTGGTATTGCTGTCGGAATGGCTACCAATATCCCGCCGCATAATCTTACCGAAATCATAAACGGCTGTATTGCTTACATCGACGACAAGGAAATAACGATTGAGGGCCTGATGAAATATATCAAGGCGCCTGATTTCCCTACTGGTGGTATTATTTATGGTTATGAAGGCGTGCGCGAAGCCTATGAAACAGGTCGCGGGCGTTTAGTGATGCGTGGTGAATCTACTTTTGAAACCGATGAAAAAGGTCGTGAAGCAATCGTTTTTACTTCAATTCCTTACCAGGTTAACAAGGCTGAAATGATCAAAAAAACAGCGGACCTTGTAAATGAGAAAAAAATTGAAGGTATTTATGACATTCGTGATGAAAGCGACCGTAACGGTCTCCGGATTGTATACGAACTCAAAAAGGACGCTGTTTCTAATGTCGTACTGAATAAATTATATCAGTATACTGCTTTACAAACATCATTTAGCACCAATGCAATAGCGCTTGTAAAAGGTCGACCGTATCAGCTAAACCTCAAACAGCTTATTGGTCATTTTATCGATCACCGGCATGAAGTAATTCTTAGACGGACCAGGTTTGAATTGGCTGAAGCTCAGAAACGTGCCCATATACTCGAAGCCCTGTTAATTGCTCTTGACAATATTGATGAAGTAATCGCACTCATCAGGTCTGCAGCGTCACCTGACGAAGCCAGGATTAAATTAATGGAACGTTTTTCATTCAGCGAGGTTCAGGCAAAAGCAATCCTGGATATGCGTTTACAGCGTTTAACAGGACTAGAAAGGGAAAAACTGAAAGAAGAATATGCTGAATTGATGAAAATCATAGCTTATTTCTTAAGTGTTCTTGCAGACGAAACGCTTCAGTTTGAGATTATTAAGACAGAATTAACTGAAATCAGGGAAAAATACGGCGATGAACGCAAAACCCGGATTGAACTCAGCGCGAAAGATTTCAGAATCGAAGATACCATTGCCGACGAAGCTGTTGTGATTACCATATCCCATATGGGTTATATGAAACGCACCCCGCTTTCGGAATACCGTCGTCAAAGCAGGGGAGGACGCGGAGCCAGAGGTTCTGATATACGCGAAGAAGACTTTCTTGAGCATCTTTATATCGCAACTGCACATAACTATATGCTTTTCTTTACCGAAAAAGGCAAGTGCTTCTGGCTTAGGGTATATGAAATACCCGAAGGTAGTAAAACTTCGAAGGGTAGGGCAATCCAGAATATGCTGAATATCGAGGCTGACGATAAGGTAAGGGCAATTATTAACCTGAAAGACCTGAAAGACGAAGATTATGTAAAGAACAATTATATAATACTCTGTACCCAAAAAGGCACTATTAAGAAAACCTCGCTTGAAGCTTATTCACGTCCCCGACTAAATGGTATCAATGCAATAAATATTAACGAAGGTGATCATTTGCTAGAAGCCAGGCTGACCAATGGAACCAGCGAAGTTTTAATGGCATTGCGCAGTGGCAGGGCTATCCGCTTCAACGAATCCACTGTCCGTCCGATGGGTCGGACCGCTACAGGAGTAAGGGGTATTACGCTGGGAGGGAAGAATGACGAAGTAATTGGCATGATATGTGTTAATAGTCCTGAAGAGTCTATCCTGGTTGTTTCGGAAAAAGGCTACGGCAAGCGGTCGGATCTTGAGGATTACAGGGTTACGAACAGAGGAGGAAAAGGAGTTAAAACCATTAATGTTACTGAGAAAACCGGCAGTTTAATAGCCATTAAAAATGTAACAGATACCGATGACCTGATGATTATAAATCTTTCGGGAATCATTATCCGGATGGGAGTTAGCGATCTGAGAGTGATGGGACGGGCAACACAAGGGGTTAGGCTTATCAACCTGAAAGAAGATGATGGAATTGCAGCTGTTGCAAAGGTTGAATGCGAACTGGAAGAAACTGAAGATATAGAAATGTTGGATGGAACCGTATTAAATGAATTTGACGATAACCAGGATTCTATAGAAGAAACTGATTTGCCTGATTTAAATAATTAAGGATAAAAAACTAAATATTAAATAATTAACCTAATTCAATAAAAACTAACGTTAAAAGTTAAGGAAATGAAAAGAACTCTTATTTTATTTGCCCTAATTATGCTGGTAAGTGGAGCTTTTGCTCAGTTTAAAAAAGACCGAAATGCAGCATACAGTTTCTGGAATAAAAAAGATTACGTTAAAGCGAAGGAAGCGATTGATAAAGCCGTCGCTTATCCTGAAGCTGCCACTGATGCCAAAGTCTGGTATTATAAAGGCGGCATTTACCTCGATATTCAACTGTCTCCGGCAAAAACTTTATTGGCGCCTGATGCCCTTAATATTGCTTATGAGGCCTTCACTAAGGCCCGTGAATTGGACACCAAAGAAGAATTTAAGGCTGACATTGCTGCAAGAATGACCTCAATAGCCGGTGAGTTTTTTAACGAAGGTATCTCACAGTTTCAACAGAATAACTATGATAATGCTTTGCCACACTTCGAAACAGCTATTAAGATCAGTAATGAAAATCACACTATTGATACGTTAGCGTATTATGGTGCTGCATTATGCCTCGAGAAAAAAGCAGCTGTTGATAAGTCATTTATTGATAAAGCAATTGAGAAGTATCAGTTCCTGGTCGATGTAAAAATGAAAGAAGTAAGCATATATACTTCTTTGGCAAATCTTTACAAAGATAAGGGTGATCTTGAAAAAGGATCTGAAATCATAAACAAGGGAAAAGCTATGTTCCCGGGTAATACTGATCTTGTTATCACTGAAGCTAATATGTACATCTCAACGAATAATCATGCAAAGGCAGTTTCTAGCCTTATGATTGCCAAAGAGAAAGAACCTAAAAACGTATCCGTTTTATATGCAATAGGGGTTACCTATGATTTGCTGAAAAATGACACCAGCCTTTCCGAAGCTGACCGGAAAAAATATTTTGATGAAGCGATTTCTGCTTACAAAGAAACCCTGGCAGTCGATTCAAATTATTTTGACGCTTTATTTAACCTGGGAGCAATTTATTTCAATAAAGGGGGCGAAGTTATCAATGAGGCAAATAAACTGCCAATCAGTGAAACTGTTAAATATGATAAAATGCTTGCTGAAGGAAATGCATACCTGAATTCAGCACTGCCTTACCTGGAGAAATGTGAAGCTTTGCATCCGGACGACAAACCCACATTGGTATCTCTGAAAGAGATCTATGCACGTTTGAATATGACTCAGAAACTTGGTGAAATTAACGCGAAACTCAGTAAAATGTAATTCATTATTATCCTGATAGGAGAGCCCGGATATTCCGGGTTCTTTTATTTAATATTTTCTATTTAACA
>Ga0208789_1000898_pt1 | contig 21272 bp, 22 predicted proteins | sample Methanotroph_Enr_FD_187368 | JGI IMG/M metagenome (GOLD analysis project Ga0208789, IMG submission 187368) | Enriched soil microbial communities from Old Woman Creek wetland in Ohio, USA - Methanotroph_Enrichment_5 (SPAdes) (version 2) | ecosystem: Environmental > Terrestrial > Soil > Wetlands...
ACCGGGAAGCTGGAGCTTCCAAGACTGCATTCCCAAGCTGGAGCTTGGGAACGAGCGAATCCGTGTTCTATTGGGCATACGCTGAATAGTTACGGTTTTTCGTGCTTTTCGTGCCTTTCGTGGACAACGCTTTTTGCCAGATTCATTATCGGAAATCCTTTGCATTATGAATAAAAATTCAACCCCGATAGTTTCAGACCTGGTTTTGCTCGGCGGCGGGCATGCCAATATTCAGGTCTTGAAAATGCTGGCCATGAATCCGATTGGCGGGCTTAGGATCACGCTGATATCCGAGCAAACGCATTCGCCGTACTCCGGCATGATACCCGGCTACCTGGCGGGCTATTATTCCTACGAAGAATGCCATTTCGATTTAAGGCGCATCTGCGAAGAACTCGGCCAGCGATTTATCAAGGCCAACATCATCGGCATCGATCCGCAACGGAAAAAAATCCGGCTGGAAAACAGGCCTGAAGTCGGTTACGACTGCGCATCCATTAACGTCGGCATAGCGCCTCAGCACATAGAAAACTCATCGGATGAGGCGGCTTCAAAACTGATCCCGCTTAAACCGATTTCCAAGTTTATCGCGCACTGGGATCGGCTGATCACCGACCTGAAAGCTTACAAAGGCAGCGAAGCGCTACAAATCGCCGTTGTAGGCGCCGGCGCATCCGGCGTTGAAATATCGATTATCCTGAAAATGTTGATCGACCAACACAACTGGAGTGCCGAGGTGAGCCTTATCCACCGGCATGAATTCCTGGTCTCGGCAAAAGACCGTTCGGCGCAAAAGAAGCTGGCAAAAACGCTCGAAGAACTGGACATAAAAGTCTTTAAAAACACCCAGGCACTTAAAGAACAGGAAAACGGCCTGGAGCTTAAAGACGAACAAGGACTGATCCGGACAAAAGATTTTTACCGGGTGCTGACGGCTACCCAAGCCGCCGCGCCGCAGTGGTTTAAAGACTCGGGTCTGCCGGTAAGCCCGGAGGGTTTTGTAAAAGTCACCGGAAACCTGTTGGTTGAAAACGAACACAACCTGTTTGCGGCCGGGGATTGCATACACTTTTCGCCGTCCCCATTGAAAAAGGCCGGCGTTTACGCGGTCCGGCAAGGCATGGTACTTGAGCACAATATCCGCGCTTTTTTCACCGGAAAGACCGCGTTAAAAACCTTTCATCCCAAGAAAAACGTGCTGTCTTTAATCACCATAGGCGAACGCAAAGCCTTGGTTCATCAGGATAGCGCATCGATGCTCAGATGGATGCGACCGTCATTGTTGTGGACGGTTAAGGACGGCATCGACAGGCGCTTTATGAAGCGTTTCCAAGCCAAGACCTTCAGCGTAAAACCCCGGCATTTCGACAAAACCATGCCGATACCCAAAACCACGCTGGTCCCCGAAGCTTGGGAAAGCAATACCTGCGGCGGCTGCGGCAGCAAACTGGCGGCTTCCACGCTAACGCTGAGCCTGAATAAACTGGACATCCCCAACGACGACGCCGTGTTGCTGGGCGTTAAGGATGGCGAAGACTGCGCATTGACCCGATTTTCCGAGCATAGCCTGTGCCTGCAAAGCATCGATCAATTCCGCTCGTTCATTTCCGACCCTTACTTGCTGGGGCAAATCGCCGCCCAGCATGCGTTAAGCGACATCTACGCGATGGGCGGCGTTGCCAAGACCGCGCAAGTCGGCCTGACGCTCGGCGCTGCAAACAAAAAGATTCAGCAGGAAGATATTTTTCAACTGATGTCGGGCGTGCTGGATATTCTGAGCCAAAGCACCGCCTCCCTGGTCGGCGGCCACACCGGCGAAGGCGCTGAGCTTGCCATATCGCTTGCAGTCCAGGGTGAAGTCGCGCCGGATCAGGTTTTAAGGAAACTGCTCACTCAACCAGGAAACCGGCTGATACTGACCAAACCGATCGGCACCGGCGTCATCTTCGCCGCCAATATGCTGGCCCAGGCCAACGGCAAACTGGTGGATCAGGCGCTTTCAAGCATGCTGCAATCCAACAAAACCGCGATGGAAATCATCAAATCCTTTAGCGTTTCCGGCTGCACCGATATTACCGGCTTCGGCCTGCTGGGCCATGCGTTTGAGATGATGGGGAAAAATACCGGTCAGGTGGGCGTTAAAATCGACTACAAAGCGATTCCCTTATTCGACGGTGTCAGCGAGTTATTTGCCAAAGGCTATTACGCTTCTATTGCCGAGGAAAATTATCGGTCTTTAAGCGCCGTGCTGAATGCCGAGGTCAATGCTGTTGACTTAAGCGGCACAAAGCCCTCTCCAGAGGAAGAGGGTTGGGTGACGACTGCAAGGATGCAGGAGGTAGAGCAACGCAGGGAGCAGTTGCCGAGGGGAAAGCAAAATAAGGAAAAAAGCTTATTTTATATCCCCCTCATCCCAACCTTCTCCCTCAAGGGAGAAGGAGTTCGCACTCTTAAGTCAACAGCATTGAGTGCCGAGGTGAGCCATCAAAAGTTTCCTGCGCTGTTCGATCCCCAAACCAGCGGCGGACTGTTGTTTTCAGTGCCGCCCGATCAGGCGGATTCATGCCTGAAAGCCCTGCATCAAAATGGTGTAGTCAAGGCTTGTGTTATAGGCGAAGTGATTGATCGGCGGGAAATAATCGTGAATGAAGCTGTATCTGTCAGCTACTCCCATTATTAAATTTACAAACCGCCATACACGCACAAAGCTGATTATAATCAGCGTTGTGCGGTGGATTTCCTAAAGACAAATCCACCGCACAACTTTCGCCACCGGAAGTGGAAAAACAGGACAAAGCAGTTGGGAATTTGTGAGTTTGGGTTGTAGGTGGTTATGTTATAGTATTATTTATAGACCCAATAAAAGGTGCTAAAAATGCAAAGATTAAGTATTACTATTGATGATCACTTAAAGGATGAATTGGATAGCATTGCCGCAAAAGGCGAAAGGGCCGCTTTTATTAACCAAGCCATTAAAAAAGCGGTAGATGACTGGCATAAACAAAAAGCTTTGGAAAAAATTTTAACCTTCAAGCCCTATAAAATCGATCAGGATTCGCTTGATGTTTTACGCGAAGCCAGGGAAGCTCGTGTGCAACAAATTATTGATGCTGCGCGGAGTTAACCATGCAGCGTTATGTAATTGACAGTTCGGTTTTTGTGAAGCTGTTTCTTGATGAAGTTGATAGGGACAAAGCACAGCAACTTTTTATTCAGGCGGCGGCAGATAAGGCAATACTGATGGCGCCTGATTTGCTGTACTTGGAGGTTATTAATACAGCCCAACGTTGCGGCGTCCCGCTTGAGAGCGTGGTTGAGCTGCTTGAGGCGCAGAAATATTTGCTGCAAATGCGGGCGGTTTCCGATGATGAGCGAAACAAGGCCTTGCAGATTATTGCTCAGGGTCATGACAAAAGCGGTTATCCTTCAATTTATGATGCTCTTTTTCATGCGATGGCTTTGTGTAATGAAGGCGTATTGGTAACGGCCGATAAAAGGCATTTTGCTAAAACCCGGCAGCTTGGCAACGTTTGTTTGTTGAGTGAGCTGTCTTTTTAATAAAAGTATCAGTTCGTAAAAGATACGACACTATGAAAAAGAAATGTCCAAAACTTAGAACCGATAAAGCCGCGAGTCCTTTGTATCGGCGAGAATACAAGTCTTATAACCCTCACCCTTCATTCCTGGTTTGCAGCCAGACCCTGGCCTTTGCGGATAAACGGTAGCGTTGCGTCGGGCTTCGAGGAGAACCGGGTTGGGTGCGGTCAAGCCAGCCGCCTTCCATGGCAGGGTTTAAGTAGTTAGTCCTGAAAGTCGGACGGTGAGAAAAGCCCAAGACATTCATCAGCTCGGAACCGCTCAGTTCGCTGTTGCCAATAGCCTCAAGCAGCATTTTTACTTGGTCGGTAACTTGATCGCTTACTTGATCGGTATCACCCGCCTCGCGCATAGCATCCCGCAGGGCTTGCAACATGAACTCGACAAACGGCGCGGCATCGGCGCGCTCATCCGCTTCGGCCAGCGCTCGGTAATACTCGTTCTGCCGTTCGCGAATGACGGTTTCTACCGGCAAATAACCCAGCAAGGGTTTCCACTGGCGAAGAATCAGCGTTTGCCACAATCGCCCCATTCGACCGTTGCCGTCGGCGAAAGGATGAATAAATTCCAGTTCGTAATGAAACAGGCAACTGCCGATTAACGGATGCTCTTCGCTGCGTTTCAGCCAATCCAGTAAATCGACCATCAAATAAGGCACCCGGTCGGCGGGCGGCGCCATATGCACCAGATGCTCGCCTCGAAATATGCCGACACCGCCGGAACGAAATACCCCCGGCTGTTCAACCAACATCGACATCAGCAAACTGTGCGCTGCCAGCAAATCGGCTTCAGAAGCCGGATGCCAATTATCCATCGCCTCATAGGCGGCAAATGCGTTGCGGACTTCTTGAATTTCGCGCGGCAGACCCAGCACGCGTTTACCGTCAATCACCGCAGTCACTTGTTCCAAGGTCAGCGTGTTGTTTTCAATAGCCAGCGAAGCTTGAATCGTGCGAATCCGGTTTTCCCGGCGCAGGCGCGGCGTCAGGTTTTGCTCGGCCAACATCGTATAGCGGCCGATCAGTTCGCTGATTTCTGCAACCAAGTTCAGGATGGCTGGGGTGATGGTATAGGGCGGTTGGTAGTTCATGTGAGCCGGTTTAGTTTTTCAACCATAAAATACAGTCTCGTAGGGTACGCCGTGCGTACCTTTCAGCATTCGATGGTACGCACAGCGTACCCTACTTGGCTGCGTTATAGGCGAAGTTATTGATAAGCGGGAAATAGCCGTGATTTGATTAATCGGTGCGAATGCAAGGCTTGTAATCCTCACACTTCATCCAGCAAGCCGGTCACGGTTTCGTATAGTGTCGGCAGCGATTCATCAATAGTACGCCAGACCGTCAGATCGTTAACCGAAGCGTAACCATGAATCAGCACGTTACGAAACGCGATGATTTGAGGTACATCGGGAATGCGGTCAGCCCATTGCGGCTCGATTTTACAGAGTTGATTAAGCGCCTCTCCGATGATTTCAAACTGGCGCTCAACGGCGGAACGCAATAACCGGTCATTGGTGTAGTCCCCGAAAGTTTTGCCTGCCACGAATTCCAGTATTGCCGCAGCTGCCTCCCTTGCATCCCAAAGATAAGCACGCGGATCACGCTGCATAGACGACTTCGCGGCTTTGATTGACGCTGGCTTGAACATAGGGATTACGCAGCGCGGAGGCTTCCGCCAGATCAACGGTGCGCCCCAAAATTTGCGACAAATCGGCTTGTAATCCAAAAAAAGCCTTTAGCGTAGGACTATCGGCAGACGGCGAGAACTCCACCAAAAAATCGGCATCACTGCTTTCCGGGACGAAATCGGTTCCCCGCGCGGCAGAACCGAACACTTCAAGCCGTTGTACGCGATAGCGTCGGCAGAGTTCAGCGATAGCGGACTGGTGTTGCTGGATAAAGGGGTGCATTGTTAATGCCTCCTTAGGTTTATGTGAAGCCGAGTTGATAATCTTTGTTTGATTTCCGGCTGGTAAGGTTTTAGCACAGTTTAATCGGCGATGCGCATTGCAGCAATGCCTCGGCTAGTATCTTTTGAACTGGCCGTAAAGAATGTTGTGTTTATCCTGTTCCAGTTTGGTCGATACTGTAAATATAGAGCGGAGATCGAAGTTCATCGTTCGCAATTTATGGGGTTCGCACCTCAATTTATACTATCGTGCTGGGTCGGGGCCTACTCATTTGCGAATGATGTCGGCTAGGGTATAGACTATGTCGACTTAGATAATTAGCTGTAAAGCTTTTCTTATTGCCCAGTCTCTCTAATTAAAATCTAATTAAAAAAGGAATAATCATGGAACCAACTGTAGCAGAAGCTCAACCAATCCAGCGCATTGTGAGCACTGTACTACATCATATTAATGTAGCAAACAAAGAATACAATCAAATACTCATTTCAAATTATGACTCTGACCTTGAAAATTATCTAACTGACTTACTTAAGGAAATTAATGATAAACCACAAAAACGAGCTTACGATTTTCATAGAGAGACAACGGAGTTTTTTACTACTTTAAGGTCTTTTTCCACTGGCCTAAATTTAAATGAAAACCCCTTATCTTCTAACTTGGCTAGTAGATTGCTTGATAAAGAAGTCGAGACAGATGATAGATATGGACATTTAGGTTCTTCTGGAAATGGGCACGTAAAAAAGGGGAGCTTTCTTCAGTTTATATATCGAGATGGAACAGATATATCGTATTTGGGCGTTAAAATTGAGCACCAAACTTTCTTAGATGAAATGGATTTTAAGAAAAAAATTGGCTTATCATTAGCTAATAAAATTTATAAAGCATGTAAGGTTTCATTTAATGCTGAAGGTATGCCATATGGTGTGTTTGTGTTTGATACAAACTCAAAGCCATCAACCTACTGGTGGAAAGATTTTCTCGAATTAAAAGAAGTGCGAAACGATGCTCATAATACAAGAATCGCATCTCAAGAAGTAATAAAAGTAGTAAATACTATTAAAAAAGATCATCCAATTGATTATACGATTCTAAGAAATTCAGTCATTGCAGCATTTAGACAACAAGGTGAAATGAAGTACGATGAATTTCTAAAAAATACATTTGAAAATTACGAACCAGAAGATGTCAATCTCAAAGAAAAAATTGCAAGAATATTAGATATATTAAAGAAGCTGCCTGAAAAGAAAAAATTTGATACGCACTTTAAACTTATCCCGTCTGAAGTACCGTTTAAGCGAACCAAAGTACCACTATCAAAAGAAATATCTTTAACTATAGACGATGGAATTCAAAACCTGGATCAAAAGATTTGGTCTGAACGATCTGCATGTGGCAAGAAACTTGTAGTAATCGAATCTCCAGAAGGTTTTAAAAAATTTACACTCAAAGAAAGAATTTAAAAGCTATGTTATTTGAATACTTCAATTGTAAAGGACTAATTTCAACTTCTGATATACAGGAAACATTTGACTCACTTCGGGTATTAACAAAACTTAGTGAGCCGATGAATGATTTTATTCCTAAGCTTTTTGATGAACTAAAAACTTTATCCAATAGAGATAGTTTCGAGTTGTTTTTTGACGTGTGCGGCAACCATATAACAATATCTGACTGTTCATCAGATAGTTTTAGGAAATTACAGGAACATATCTTAGACAACAACGATGAAATTGAATATGAAATTGAATTAAAGATAAGAAAGAATCAAATAGAATCAACTATTTCTCTATATTTCTTAGACAAGTTTAGTGAATATCTAGAGACGGAGAGTTTAATTAATATTATCCGTACTATATCTGAAATGTTCTCAGATAATCTAAAATTTGAGGTCTTTTCAACTATTAATCAATTTGGTAGTGATAGTATTAAATTTTTTCAAGCAAGAGAAAGCCTGCAAGGCAATGAGATACTTACTGAATTTAATAGAACAGACAAGCTTGAACTATTCTCAGAAAATTCTAGTATCTACAATCTCAATCTAAAATTATTACCAAGTGATTTCAAGCTATTAAACACATCAAGTATCAATAGATTAAATATTTTTTTTAATACGGCATGCGCAGTATTATCAATTATATTTATTTCAAACTCATCAGAATTTAAAAACATTAACTCATTCAGTTATAAAATCAGTGGATATAAGACGGTAATCTGTGACGTAGTTACTGTAACTAGTTTAGCCGAAAAATATAAATTGCTCTTTAAAATATATGCTTGGGCCTATGAAGGAGGAAATAGTTCCGACAAAATAGGTTTAGTAAGAAATGTTTTATCAATACACTTAGATAATAGTGGAAATATTAAATTTGACAGAGAGGTATGGGAAGCCATTCAATCAAACTATCAAATTTATTTAAAAGGGAACATTCAAAGCTATTTAGAAGTTAAGAATAAAATAGGAGAATTTATAATTGAATCTACTAGTAAAACATATGCAATGGCCGATGAGATTCTAGATTCTTTAAAAAATAATATACTTATTATATTAACCTTCTTGCTGTCGATTGTGGTTGTAGATGGATTTAAAGATAATGGACAAATTAGTGTATTTTCAAACCGTTACTTAGCGGTAGTCATTCTTTTAACTATAATTTCAGGTCTTTGGCTTTTGATGACTAAAAGCGAGCTAGTTAAGCGATTTAATAGCGCCTCTAGCACTATAAAAGATATTCTAAAGCTTAATTACAATAAAGTTCTTATGGAGTCTGAAATTGATGAATGTGTTGATCCGGTAATTACAAAAAACAGAGCCTATCTAGAGACTCAGATTAAAAGATACTCATATTGGTGGATGGCAATACTAGGGGCGTTTGTTTTGCTATTTGTTATTGCCAATAGATATTTTTTATCCACTGAACGTGGAAATGATAATAAAACTATGCAACAACCTGTGAGAATTGAAGAAAAAATTACAAAAAAATGACACCATCTCTCCCGATTCCTACCGATAACATTTATAAATTCGCATGCCTCTTCGGTCTTGCTCTGATTATGGCTTCTATTTTCTCGTACGTTTCGATTTACTCATCATCCCTTGACAGAAAGGTTAAGCACATGGAAGTGATCATTCCGCTTGAGGCCAACTCGCAACGAAGTAAGGCCGATAACGATCTCATCGAATTAAACAAGCGCGGTAGGTTGGGCATGCTTTTTATGCCCAACGCTTAGAAACCTCTCGCTGTAAGGCCGCTATATACACAAAAGATTCTCCTAGCCGCACTGTTAGCTTAAATACCCCCATTGCTTAAATTGCCGCTGTAATTCCGGTTCGTTTTTAAAGGCTTGGAAATAAATATATTCAGGGGCCAAGTCAGCGCCATTCGACCAAACAATCGTTTCCAGCTCTTCATCGACGACTAGGCTTGAAAACAATGATTTATTTTTCAAAGGCTCAAACATTGCCCCTTTCAAGGCCTCAGTTAAGTCAGCGATACCTTTTCGTCCATTGTTAAAAGAGACTTCCACTTTATAGTCTTCCAAATATTTTGCATGGATCACATGAAGAAACATTATTCTTACTCCAGAGGTTTAATTGCTTTTGGCGCTTCGTCTTTTTGGCAAAGCTCCCAGTTTTCTATTAATTCTTCCCGATGTAATTCATACCACTCAAGGACATGATGTAATGCGCGCTTGGGGAATTTCCCTTCCACCACGCCTGTTAGGATATTGACGGTAATTTCATACTCACTGTATTTAGCATGAAAATGTGGTGGCGCATGATCATCCCAATACATGGCGATGATTATTCCAAGAAACCGACTTATGACAGGCATCAAGGCACTCCCGTTTATAAAGAATCAGGCAATTTTGCCATAGCCGATAAAATTTTCTCGAACTATTTTTCTGGAAGTCTAAAAACATGAAAGGAAGGCAATAAATGACTATTGATACCGAAATCCGCCATATCACTAAACCGGGAGCCAATTTGTTTTTGGAGCTTGGCTTCGATGCAACCGAGGCTGCCCATTTTCAGGTTGAATCACAGCAGCGCATCAGCGACACCAAGGCGCTCAAAGAACAGCTCATGGATGAATTGTCGAATTGGATTGCCGATAATCATCTGAAACAAGCCGAGGCCGCCGAGATATTGATGGTTTCCCGCCCGCGCGTCTCCGACTTGGTGAATAAAAAAACCAGCAAGTTTACTATCGATACTTTGGTGGATATGCTGAGCCGGGTCGGCAAATCGGTTCGGCTTGCGATTGGATAACTGCAACTTTTTTGTCGTTTTGAGCTGGACGGAGTATTACCCCGTCCTTAACGTTTGATGCTTTCCACAACTAGGTAGGTCGGGCATAAACAGGGTATGGGAATAGAATTCAAGACTACTTGCTGCTTTCAATTTCCGCAAGAATATCGTTTACCGAATAATTTTGTTGCCACTCCAGGCGGTCTTCTACGTAGTTGCCGTGACCTTGATTGAATTGCTGCATAAAACGAATAAAATCGGTCGCCCCTAGCCCTTTGTAAAGAATATCGATGCCCATTTTTTGAATTTCCTGCTCGGTTTTGTATTCAACTGCACTCATGGTAAAACCTCACTTAACCAAATTAAAGGGTTACGGACTGATATATTTAAGTTGTTGACGATCAGCGCCTTTTTCATCAATCTGTCATCAACTGTCAAAAGTATATCGGCATTATTTTCTGAACAAGCCAGATGTAAAGCATCGAAAGATTGGATACCTAAACGCTCAAATTCATTGGCTCTTACTCCGATTTGCGTATTAATTTGAACCACTTCGCCTGCCAGCGATTCCATTAACATTAATTCTTTCCTTCTGGATTCATCGGCAATTTTAGATATTTCAAATTTCAAAACTTTACTACTGACTAAATTCCATTTCTGTTGTTCGACTAATCTGATAATCGTTTTTATTGCTTCCGCTTCTAAATGAATCCTAAGATTCGACTGGTCATCAAAGGGCCGTAGGATGTGCTGAGGTACGAAGCGCATCAATCGCGAAAGATGCGCTTCACTTTGTTCAGCACATCCTACAGACCGTGTTTTTTACCCACCATCCTGCACAATAGCCCCGTAGGTCGGGCATAAACAGCTTGCCCAACCGCTATTAAAAAACAAAAGTCTTAATCCCCCGAGCCGGTATCGAGGTTTTAGCCTGTAATCCTTCCCTCTTTAAAACAAAATCAATTGCCTGCTCGGTGCGGTTCAAGGCCACTACGGCCACGCTTCCATCAGCATTCAAAAATGCGCTCGCTTCAAGGCTGTCCAAAGTTTTGGCGCAGGCCACCCGCCGAGCGCCCGGCCGAATGAAGCGGGAAAAATGACCGATGTAGTAATAAGAGCTTTGATAGAGTATTTCTCCGGTTTTGGTGTCGGCAATAATCGGCGCGCTACAGAAATTGCCGACATGGTTAGGGCCGCCTGTTTCATCCAGAACCAGGTTCCAATCCACCCATGCCTCGGTCCAGCGGTTAAGATCGTTGGTGATCGAATGGGCATAACGCTCTCCGGTATCCCACGAACCGAGATGCGGCCCGCATTCCTGGCAACCCTCTGTGAAAATCAGGTGTTTGTCGGGATAGGCGTCATGGGTCACTTGGACGTTGTCGAAGTGATCCCCGCAATACCAATGGAAACCGACGCCCCAAACATAGTGCGCAGCCTTCGGATCGTCAAAAACAACCTTGGCACGCTCAAACAGCCGGTCGCGATTGTGATCCCAGACGATCACTTTAACATTGCCAAGCCCGGCATCATGGAGGGTTGGGCCAAGGTAATCCCTGACAAAATCCCGTTCTTCTTCGCCGGTGTAAATACAGGAATCCCAAGTTTGCGTGGCTTCCGGCTCGTTTTGCACGGTCAGCCCCCAAATCGGTATGCCCTCGTGCCCGTATTCCTGAATGTAACGGACGTAGTAGTCCGCCCAGGCTTGGCGATATTCCGGCTTAAGCTTGCCGCCGTTATTCATCATGCCGTTGGTTTTCATCCAGGCCGGAGGACTCCAGGGTGAAGCGAACAGCTTTAATTTGCCGCCGGACAAATCGATGGCCTCTCGAATCATCGGAATCAGGGCTTGCCGGTCATGCTCGATGCTGAAATGCTTAAGATCGACATCGCCGTCCACTTCCGTATAAGCATAATTTCCCAGCGAGAAATCGCAGCTATTGATATGGGTTCGGCATAAGCTATAGGCATTGCCGGTGTCTGGCGAGAAATAGGCTTGCAGAATTTCTTGCCGCAAGTCGGGCGGCATTTTATCCAAGGTTACCGCAGCCGCTTCGGTGAAAGCCCCGCCGAAACCCTGAATTTCTTGGAACTTCACGCTAGTGTCTATGAACACCGAAGGGCCGGAAAAATCCGTGGCAGGTTCGAATTCTATCGGTTCCAATTCCGACAACCGGTACGCAGTGTCATGAGCGGTGCAAAATTGCTTTACCGGACGCTGTTTTGTCATTTTGCTAACTCCATTTGTTGAGTGTTGCTAAAGAAGATAATGGGATCGAGGAATATGCGCTGTCTACATTCCAGTTAAGTTCTGTAACAATCCGGCTGAAACAAGCATCCAACGGCGCTTGAATTTCCAGCCGTTGTCCGGTGACAGGATGTGGAAAATTGAGCTGGGTCGAGGCAAGTAACAGTTGCCGACAGTTTAATTGTTGCCGGAAAAAATCGTTGTGCTTGCCATCGCCATGCGTGGTGTCGCCGATAATCGGATGAAAAATATGCTTTAAATGCCGACGCAGTTGATGTTTACGGCCGGTTTTCGGCGAAAGTTGTAATAAGGAATAACGACTGGTCGGATAGCGTCCCACCGCAAACGGCAGTTCCACTGTGGCGAGACGTCGATAATGGGTAATCGCGGTCTGGGCGGCTTTATCCTGTTGCGCCAGACGGTCGGTCATTTTATCCAGTTGCTCCTGTAACGGATAATCGATAATCGCCCGCTCGGCACTGTAACCGCGCACGACGGCCAGATAGGTTTTTTCCACGCTATCGGCCATAAAGATTGTCATCATTTTTCGGGCAATCTCCGGATTTAACGCAAACACCAATACACCGGCGGTGGGTTTGTCCAGACGATGTAGCGGGAATACTTTTTGTCCCAGTTGGTCGCGTAACAATTGCACCGCAAAGCGCGTTTCATGGCGGTCTATATCCGACCTATGCACCAATAATCCTGCCGGTTTGTTGATTGCCACCAGAAATTCGTCTTGGTACAAAATAGGCAAGTTCGAATCAAGCTCCGAGTTCGGCATTATTTCAGTCGTGTTCAAAATGGCTCCACTTTATAGCCGTGTTGCATTGCTGGACGCGCTGCGTCCCGTATACGCAAGTCTCTGGTCGGACTCGCGGCGCAGCGCGCCTTGACTGCGTTCCCACGCAGCGCGTGGGAACGAGAATCGAGCAACAAAAACTACCTCAACACTCCAGCCGGCGAAGAATAACTATCCAACACCTGCACATAATTAGCGCGTTCATAAGCACTGGGATCGATTGCATGTTGCCGACTGACGCTGCCTTTTAATTGGTTGATCGACTCGTATTCATGCTCGCCCAACCACTGTTCCATTTCAGTCAGAATTTCGGCTAAACGGCCTGTGCCGTGCTTTAGCAATACGCTGCAAAGATGCACCACATCGGCTCCGGCCAATAGCGCTTTCAATACATCGGGCGTCTGGTGAAAACCGCCGGTTACGGCCAAGGACAATTTAGTCCGGCCATACAGCAAAGCCGTCCAGCGTATCCGCATTAACGCTTCGGCCGACGATGACAGTTCCAACTTCGGCACCACTTCCAGCGTTTCCAAATCAATATCGGGCTGGTAAAAACGGTTGAACAGCGCTATGCCGTTGGCTCCGGCATCTTCCAGGCGTTTGGCGAAATGAATCGGCGAACTGAATTGCGACGACAGCTTCATCACAATCGGCACGCTGACCTGCTCTTTCAATTCTTGCAATATATCCAGGTAACGCTGCTCGACACTATCGCCGCTTTCTTCGGCATTCGCGGCTAGATGGTAGATATTAAGCTCCAGCGCGTCGGCGCCCGCCTGTTGCAATTGCTTGCCGTACTCGACCCAGCCGTTCAGCGAGGTACCGTTCAAACTGGCAATGACCGGAATAGCCAGCGCCGACTTGAGCTGTTGCAGATGCTCCAGGTACTGTTCCTGATAGGTTTGCACATGGTCCGGTACCGGATGGAACGAATCCGATTCATTATGTCCTATGGCTTGATTATAAAAAAACCGGTCCATTTGCTGCTCTTCGGCTTCGATTTTTTCCTCGAACAGCGAATACATCACCAGCGCCGATGCGCCGGCGTCTTCCAATTGACGCGCCGTATCCAGGTCCTTGCTCAACGGCGACGCCGACGGCACCAAGGGGTTAGCCAGTTTCAAGCCTAAGTAATCAGTCGTTAAATCAACCATTGTCGGTCTCCTTGGCAGTTTCGCTTTTGAGTTGGGCTTTTACCGCTGAAACACTGGTCGATTCGTTCCAGTCCAGCTCAGACAGTTGTTTGTAGTAATGGTAGCGGTTTTTAACATCCTGCTGCGCCTGTTCCAGGAAGCGCTCGGCATCTTCGGGATGCGTTTGCCACAGCATGCTGAACCGGGTTTCGGTTTTGACGAAATCGCGGTAAGGAATCGACGGCTCCGGCGAATCCAAGTGCATCGGGTTCTTGCCCTGTTTGATCTTGTCGGGATCGAATCGGAACAACGGCCAATGCCCGCTTTTCACTGCCAGGTTTTGCTGCCGGTGATTGTTGGACATATCGACGCCGTGCGCGATGCACGGTGCGTAAGCGATGATAATGGATGGGCCGTCGTGGGCTTCGGCTTCCAAAAACGCATTCAGGGTTTGCGTGTCTTTACCGGCATACGCGACATGGGCGACATAGACGTTGCTGTAATCCATCGCCAGCAAGGCTAGGTCTTTTTTCGCCGTGGCTTTGCCGCCGGCGGAGAATTTGGCGACCGCGCCTAGCGGTGTCGATTTGGACGTCTGCCCGCCTGTGTTGGAATAAACCTCGGTATCCAAAACCAGGATGTTGACATTGCGCCCGCTGGCTAAGACATGGTCGAGACCGCCGTAGCCGATGTCGTAAGCCCAGCCGTCGCCGCCGATGATCCAGACGCTTTTCTTGCATAGGTTGTCCGCTAATTGGAGCAGTGTTTGGGCGGATTGATCGGTCAAGGATTGCAACTGTTGTTTCAATGCAGCAACCCGCTCGCGCTGCTCGTAAATCCCGGCTTCATCGGATTGGTCGGCGTTCAGTATCGCATCGACCAATTCGCCGCCTAACGGTTCGCGCAACGAAGCCAGCAATTCTTTGGCGTATTGGTTTTGCTTATCGAGAGCAATCCTCATGCCCAGGCCGAATTCCGCATTGTCTTCGAATAACGAGTTATTCCACGCAGGTCCGCGACCTTCGGCATTTTTAGTCCACGGCGTGGTCGGCAGATTGCCGCCGTAAATCGACGAACATCCGGTCGCGTTCGCCACCACCATGCGGTCGCCGAATAGCTGCGACGCCAGCTTGATATACGGCGTTTCGCCGCAACCCACGCAAGCGCCGGAGAACTCGAACAAGGGCTGCAATACCATTGAGCCTTTGATAGTGTTGGTTTTCAACAGCTTGCGGTCGTATTCCGGAATTGACAGGAAGAACTCCCAATTTTCGCGCTCGGCTTCACGTAGCGGGGGCTGCGGCTGCATATTGACGGCTTTGCGGCTGGCGTTGGATTTATCCCGGATCGGGCAAATATCGACGCACAGCGTACAGCCGGTGCAATCCTCCGGCGCGACTTGGTAAGTGATCGACAAACCGGCCGGGAAATCCTTGCCCAACATGGCCGCGTGCTTGAATGTAGGCGGCGCTTTGTCCAACACATCGTTCGAATAAATTTTGCTGCGAATGACCGAATGCGGACAAACCATGACGCATTTGCCGCATTGGGTACATAAATCGGTTTCCCAGACCGGAATTTCCAGCGCCAAATTGCGTTTTTCATACGCTGCGGTGCCGGTTGGAAAGGTGCCGTCAATCGGCATCGCGCTGACCGGCAACGCATCGCCCCTGCCGGCAATGATTTCGCCGGTGACTCGTTTGATAAAATCGGGCGCGGCGTCGCTGATCCTGGACTGAATATCGAATTGACTGCTGACCGCCGTCGGCAGCGGAACCGAATGCAAGCTCGCCAGCGTTTCGTCGATGGCTTTGAAATTCAGTTCGACGATATGACGGCCTTTTTTGCCGTAGGTTTTTTCGACCGCGTGTTTAATGTCGGCAATCGCCTGCTCTTGCGGCAGCACGCCGGATATGGCAAAAAAGCAGGTCTGCATGATGGTGTTGATGCGCTTGCCCATGCCGCTTTTTTCGGCGACCGCATAGCCATCGATCACATAAAAGCGGATTTTCTTGGCTATCATTTGCTGCTGCATTTTCGCCGGCAGCGATGCCCAAACTTGATCGACCGGTTCCTGCGAGTTCAGCAAAAATACCGCGTTTTCGGCCGCATTGGCGAGCATGTCGTAACGCTCCAGGAAAATCGTCTGATGGCAGCCGATGAAGTTGGCGTCGTTTTCGCCGATCAGGTAGCTGGAACGTATCGGCTTGGGTCCGAAGCGCAGATGCGAGACGGTAATCGCGCCGGATTTTTTCGAGTCGTAAACGAAATAGCCCTGGGCATGCAAATCGGTCGCTTCGCCAATGATTTTAATGGTGTTTTTGTTCGCGCTGACGGTGCCGTCGCTGCCCAAGCCGTAAAACATGGCCTGGAAGGTGTCGGCGTGGGCGTCGGTGCGATAAGCCGCATCCCAAGTTAAACTGGTGTGGGTGACGTCGTCGTGGATGCCGATAGTGAAATGGTTTTTCGGCTGCGGCTGTTTCAATTCGTCGAAAACCGCTTTGATCATGCCGGGCGTGAATTCCTTGGACGACAAGCCGTAGCGTCCGCCGACGACTTTCGGCATTTCCGCAAACTTGGACGAGCCGCCGATAAAATCCTGGGCCAGCGCGCCAAGCACATCCTTATATAACGGTTCGCCATCGGAACCCGGCTCTTTGGTCCGATCCAGCACGGCGATTTTTCGGCAACCGGCCGGCAGCGCGGCGATCAGGCTGGCGGCATCGAAAGGCCGGTATAAACGCACTTTCAGCAAACCGACAGCTTCGCCTTGGCGGTTAAGATAATCTAACGTTTCAGCTACCGCTTCCGCGCCTGAGCCCATCATCACGATAACGCGCTCGGCATTCGGGGAACCCAGGTACTCAAACAGGCGGTAAGAACGGCCGGTCAGCTTCGCGAACCGGTCCATCGCGCTCTGCACAATGCCCGGCATCGCTTCGTAATAGGCGTTGACCGTCTCCCGAGCCTGGAAATAAACGTCGGGATTCTGGGCCGTACCGCGCAGCACCGGGTTATCGGGCGATAAAGCCCGGCTTCGGTGCGCTGCTACCCATTCTTCGTTAATCATCGCGCGCATGATGTCGTCATCCAGCGTCACGATCTTGGCGACTTCATGCGAAGTCCTGAAACCGTCGAAAAAGTGCATCAGCGGAATGCGGCCTTCCAGCGCTGCGGCATGGGCAATCAACGCAAAGTCCATGACTTCCTGCGGCGAATTGGAACACAGCATGCCGAAGCCGGTCATTCGCGCCGACATCACGTCGCTGTGGTCGCCGAAAATCGACAATCCCTGGCAAGCCAACGAACGGGCGGCGATATGGAATACGGTCGGGGTTAATTCGCCGGCGATTTTGTACATGTTGGGCAGCATCAACAGCAAACCCTGGGAGGCGGTAAACGTCGTCGCCATCGATCCGGCCTGCAAGGCGCCGTGGATGGCTCCGGCGGCGCCGGCCTCGCTTTGCATTTCGGTCACCTGCGGCACGGTGCCCCATAAATTGACCTGACCGCGAGACGACCATTCGTCGGCCCATTCGCCCATATTGGATGACGGCGTTATCGGATAGATCGCGATGACTTCGTTGAGTTTATGAGCTACCGTCGCGGCAGCCTGATTTCCATCGATTGTAAGTGTTTGCTGATGTTGCATTAGACAGCTCCCGTGATGAACAAAAAAAGCGTAACTGCCCTGCTTCGCGCGATAGATTTAAAGACTTGGAAATTACGCATTGACCGCAGTATAGAGTAGAGCGTTTGAAACAGCCATAGCCAACGAAGGAACAGACCGTGATAAGAAACACCGTAACGCCCCATTACTCATGGACAACATCAGAATATGGGAAATAAAAAACGCTTAAGGAACCTTATTCACCACGAAGGCACGAAGAGCACGAAGTTTTATTTTCTTCGTGCCTTCGTGGTGAAATCTTCTGAAATAACTTTTGAGCTTCCCGTTTAAATACAACTGTTGACCCAACGGACAATATCCGCAGTGCTCATTGCGCCGGACTTGCGGGCTATTTCATGACCGGATTTGAAGACAACCATGGTAGGAATGCTGCGGATGTTAAATTGGCCGGCAAGCCCTTGTTCCTGTTCGGTATTAAGTTTGGCTAAGCGTACCTTCGGTTCAAGCGTAACCGCCGCTTGGGCATAGGCCGGAGCCATCATTTTGCACGGCCCGCACCAGGACGCCCAGAAATCGACAACCACAGGAATATCGTTACGGGCAATGTGCTGTTGAAAATTCCGGCCCGTTAATTCCAGCGGATGACCGGTAAATAAAAGCGCTTTGCATTGCCCGCAACGGGGATGTTGACTCAAGCGCTCCGATGCTATCCGGTTTACCGTATCGCAATGGGGACAAACTATATGCAGCGTACTCATGGGATGACCTGATGGTTAAAGTTTAATTACTGAAGATATGAGGCCGCAGAGTCTAAAACTCAACTTTGAAATCACAACCAAACCAGTTTGATCCGCAGGCGATATTTAGGAACATGCATAAATTAATTTAAGCAATCACCACGAAGAGCATGAAGGACATGAAGACTTAAATCCTTCATTCCCTTCATGTTCTTCATGATTTAAAAATAAAACTTGCTCAAGTTATTTCCATGCACGTTCATTAGAATCAAGCCGGCTAAGGATTAAAAGTTTTTTATTCACCACGAAGAAAATTTTATATCTTCGTGGTGATAATTTTTTAATTTACCGGTCAGCCTGCCAAGTACCGGCTGAATTCATCAACCAGCTGAGGCAACACACTTAACATCCGGTGATCGGTATCGTATAGATTCAAACGCACGCGATATTTTTGACAAAACTTCCACGCGTTTTCCGGCGGAACAATATCATCCTGCCAGCCATGGAATACGCGAATATCGTCAGCCGCCGGTTTAAATTCCGTTTGCCGGTAGCCGGGCAAATAAAACGCAGGCGCCAATAAAAAAAGCGCCTTGGGTTTGATCGATTCCGATGCCACGGTTGCCACGTAAGCGCCCATGCTGGAGCCGATTAAGATGATTTCATCGTAGCCGGACAAATCCATCGCCAGCAGTTGTTCGGCCCGTTTATCGGGGTCGTCTTGTTCCCGGTAATCCGGACTCTCAAATAGATAGCCGTAGCGCTTGGCAACCTCGGCGAATCCGGCGGTCTTTTCGCCCCAAGGCACGCTGTCTTTGCCATGATTATAAATGACTAATTTTTTCATATAGGTAACCTCGCGTGTTGATTAGTTGTTCGCGAATGGTATTACAATCAGGCATTCTCATTAAGAAAATCCATCGCCCATGCAAACCAAAACGACATTTAAACCCGCTTGGTGGTTAAGCAATAGCCATTTACAGACTATTTACCCAGCCTTATTAAGAAGAACGGCCAATCCGCCTGATTATCGCCGTGAAAGATTAGCCACTCCCGATCATGATTTTATCGATGTCGATTATTGCGGAACCGGTAGCCAGCCGTTGATTATCCTGATACACGGTTTAACCGGCAGTTCGCAATCGGGCTATATCAAAGGCTTGCAAAGCGTTTTGCTCAAACAGGGCTTTCGCAGTGCGGCGATTAATTTCCGCGGCTGTAGCGGATCATCGAATAACAGGGCGCGCAGTTATCATTCGGGCGAAACGGAGGACATTGATTTTCTCTACCAAACCTTGCGCCGGCGCGAACCGGAGACGCCTTTGGGGGCGGTAGGCTTTTCATTAGGCGGCAATGTGCTGTTAAAGTGGCTTGGCGAACAAGGCGACCGGTTAACACTGTTTGCCGCGGTCGCGGTTTCGGTGCCTTTGGTGTTGGGAATTTGCGCGACAAAACTGGATAAGGGTTTTGCCAAGCTCTATCGCTTCAAGTTGCTGAACGAATTAAAAGCCTATATGCACACCAAGCTGCTGCATTTGGAAAGCGGCGGTCACACCCAAGAAGCAGTAAAGGTCAGGGCATTAGGCGACTTATCGACCATCAATTCGTTCTGGCAATATGACGATCGGGTCGTAGCCAAACTGCATGGTTTTAACGATGTGCATGATTATTACCGGCGCTCCAGCTCCAGGCAATATCTCAAATCAATCTCGGTGCCCACGCTGTTGATTCAGGCAATCGACGATCCGTTTATGACCCAAGAAGTCTTGCCCGGCCCGGATGAAATATCGGCGCAGGTGCAGTTGGAGTTTACCCGCCATGGCGGTCATGTCGGATTTATCACCGGCTCGATTCCTTTTAGGCCGCAATATTGGCTGGAACAGCGGATACCGGAGTTTTTACGGCGTTTCCAGGCGTGAAGGCCGGTGCAGATTCGACACGCTACCTATGCGCTGAATCTGTGACGTTTCAGACGCAAGGTGGTTATGACCCTGTCAATTAGGTAAAATAAAAACCGTTGCGAAAAAGGTAAAATTTTTTCGCCCTATTTTTAACAATAAAAAATTACGGAATAATTATGTGTTTTAGTGCTGATATGTCTCTTGGCCTGGGTCTGGCTGGACTCGCCGCATCTACCGTTACTTTTCTTGATAAAAGTGAGCCGCAGTGGGTTCGGGTTGCAAGGTTTTACGCCATTTTTCATTTTTCCTTGATGGAATTTATTCAGTATTTCGCCTATCCGGTTGCGGATCAGTGCGGTTATGGAACGAATCAGTTTTTAAGCGAGCTGTCCACTTACCATATCAGTTTGCAGGCACTGGCGATTATGCCGGCGTTAGCTACTTATTCGTCCGATAAAACCGCGCTGAAGAAGGCCACTATTACTGGAGTAATACTTAGTTCGTCATTCCTGGTTTTCAGCTTCTTGCCTAAAGAATGGCAACTATCCGAAATTGCGCCGAATTTTATCGGCAATATGATCTCCTGCTTGTTTATGGGCAAATACCATATCGGCTACCACATCGCCAGCTCCTTTGGCTTGCTGGTTACCTGGGGTTCGTTGTTTGCGCTGGCCCTCAGCGGTTTTGTCTGGAAAGATAACTGGCGCATCGCTTCGTATCATTTCGGCATGGCCATCATGACGCTGTTTATGCCCCAGTGGGCATTCGGCGTGTCAACCGGCGAGGCGGCGGCGATGTATTGTTTTTATTCGATACCGATTACGATCAGCTTTATGCCGCAGTTTAAGAAATTCTTCGCCGCACCGGCTGCGTTGGCGCAACGTGAGTTTGCCTGATAGCTGTTTTAAAGCATTACCCTAAAAACAGCGATTGATCCAGTAGAGTAGAGAACAGGCTTTCGCCTGTTCCCCCTCATCAAACCGGACGTGCAGATTTCCCGCATCCGGCTTTCCTATAGTCTTCATCTCATAAGCTGTCGCGGTGAAGTCGGCGATCATAGCT
>Ga0208789_1000899_pt1 | contig 21268 bp, 13 predicted proteins | sample Methanotroph_Enr_FD_187368 | JGI IMG/M metagenome (GOLD analysis project Ga0208789, IMG submission 187368) | Enriched soil microbial communities from Old Woman Creek wetland in Ohio, USA - Methanotroph_Enrichment_5 (SPAdes) (version 2) | ecosystem: Environmental > Terrestrial > Soil > Wetlands...
CGGCAGAACACAAGACCTTGCAGGTAAAGTGTTACCAGTTGTTATTACTGTTTATGCGGATAAATCGTTTGATTTTGTAATTAAACAACCCCCAGTAGCTGTGCAACTAATTGAAGCTGCAAAAGTGAAGAAAGGTTCTTCAGAACCACATGTTAACAAAGTTGGTTCTGTAAACTGGGAACAAGTAAAGGCGATTGCTGAAATCAAAATGGAAGACCTTAACTGTTTCACACTTGATGCAGCTATTAGCATGGTAGCTGGTACTGCCAGAAGTATGGGTATCACCGTTGAAGGCGAACGCCCAACAAACTAATTAAAATTACTAAAATGGGCAGAATTACAAAGAATAAAAAGCTTGCTCTGGAAAAACTCGAAAAGGGGAAACTCTATACTCTTAAAGAAGGTTCGGCACTGGTAAAAGAAATTACTTTTACAAAGTTCGATGCTTCTGTAGATATTGATGTTCGTCTTGGAGTTGACCCTAGGAAAGCAAATCAAATGGTTAGGGGCGTTGTTACTTTACCGCATGGTACTGGTAAAGAAGTACGCGTTTTGGCCCTGGTTACTCCTGACAAAGAGCAGGAGGCCAAAGATGCTGGAGCTGATTATGTGGGTCTCGACGACTTTGTTGAAAAAATCAAAGGCGGTTGGACTGATGTAGATGTGATTATTACTATGCCACCTGTTATGGGAAAAGTTGGAGCTCTTGGACGTATTTTAGGTCCTCGTGGTTTGATGCCAAATCCTAAAAGTGGTACAGTTACAATGGAAATAGGAAAAGCTGTTGCAGAAGTAAAAGCTGGTAAGATTGACTTCAAGGTTGATAAATTTGGTATTGTTCACACTTCAATTGGCAAAGTTTCATTTGCTCCTGAGAAGTTAGTTGAAAACGCTACCGAATTTGTAAATACTTTGATTAAACTTAAACCATCTGCTGCAAAAGGTACTTACGTAAAAAGTATCTACCTGTCGAGTACTATGAGTCCTGGTATACAAGTTGAACCAAAGTCTGTCTCTGAAAAGTAAACTAATTGATATGAAAAGATCAGAAAAATACGAAATCATCAGTAGTCTTACAGAGCAGATTAATTTATCAACACATTTTTATTTGACTGACATTGAAGGTCTTAATGCTGATAAAACTAGCAATTTGAGGCGTTTATGTAACAAGCAGCAAGTAGAACTGGTTGTTGTTAAGAATACACTATTGCGTAAAGCTTTGGAAGCATCAAATAAAAATGCAGAAGAACTTTACGATGTACTAAAAGGTAATACATCAGTCATGTTTTGTGAGAATGCTAATGTTCCTGCAAAATTGATTAAAGACTTCAGGAAGAAAAACAAGATGCCTATTTTAAAAGGTGCCTATGTTCAGGAGTCTGTTTATGTTGGTGAAAACCAATTGGATGTATTAGTTTCTATTAAGTCTAAAAATGAACTTCTTGGTGAAGTTATCGGATTGTTGCAATCTCCAATTAAAAACGTATTGGGTGGCTTACAATCAGGTGGCACTATCATTCATGGAGTATTGAAGACATTGGGAGAAAGAGAATAAAGTTAGTTATAAAATTATATTAAAAAATTATTATCGAAATGGCAGATTTAAAAAAGCTTGCGGAAGAGTTAGTAAACTTAACTGTAAAAGAAGTAAATGAATTAGCCGGAATTTTAAAATCGGAATACGGTATTGAACCTGCTGCTGCTGCTGTTGCTGTTGCTGCTGCTGGCCCTGCTGAAGAAGCAGAAGAAAAAGTTCAAACTGAATTCGATGTTATTCTGAAAGCTGCTGGTCAATCAAAATTGGCAGTTGTAAAATTGGTTAAGGAATTAACAGGTCTTGGTTTGAAAGAGGCTAAAGAAGTAGTTGATGGTGCTCCAAAAGCTATCAAAGAAAAAGTTTCTAAAGACGAGGCTGAATCATTAAAAAGTCAATTAGAAGAAGCTGGAGCTGAAGTTGAACTTAAATAAAAGTCTTACGACCTTATTTATAGGTTGATATGGTTTAGAACCTCACATGTGTGGGGTTCTATGCCTTTTTGTATATTTATCTTATAAGTTCAATTAATTAATATACATCGATGTCAGTAAAAATTGAAAACCAGAGGATTAGCTTTTCTTCAACCAAAACTGTCTTTGATTATCCTGATTTCCTGGAAGTACAGATCAAGTCTTTCATTGAGTTTTTCCAATTAGGAACGACCCCGGATCAGCGTAAAGAAGAAGGTTTAAGTAAGGTATTTGAAGAAAATTTCCCAATTACCGATACCAGAAATAACTTCGTTCTAGAATTTGTTGACTACAATGTCGACCCACCTCGTTATTCCATCGATGAATGTATCGAACGTGGTCTGACTTTTAGTGTTCCGTTAAAAGCAAAATTGAAATTGTACTGTACCGATCCCGAGCATGAGGATTTTGATACAGTTGTTCAGGATGTATATTTGGGGACTGTTCCATACATGACTCCTAGAGGTACGTTTGTTATCAACGGAGCTGAACGTGTTGTTGTTTCTCAGTTACATCGTTCTCCCGGAGTATTCTTCGGACAGAGTATGCATGCTAACGGTACAAAACTTTATTCAGCAAGGATTATTCCTTTTAAAGGATCATGGATTGAATTTGCAACCGACATTAATAGTGTCATGTTTGCTTATATCGATCGTAAGAAAAAATTACCAGTAACCACATTGCTTCGTGCAATCGGATTTGAAAGTGACAAGGATATCCTTGAAATTTTCGACCTCGCTGATGAAATTAAGGTATCAAAATCTGGTTTAAAGAAAATCGTTGGTCGTAAACTGGCTGCCCGTGTTCTTAAAACCTGGGTGGAAGATTTCGTTGATGAAGATACAGGTGAAGTGGTATCTATCGAACGAAATGAAGTTGTGATCGACCGCGAGGTTGTTATCGAAAACGACCATATTGACGAAATCATAGATTCTGGAGCAAAAACCATTTTGCTGCATAAAGAAGACCAGAATCTTCAGGATTATGCCATTATATATAATACACTTCAGAAAGACCCGTGTAACTCAGAGAAAGAAGCTGTACTTCATATCTACAGGCAGTTGCGTAATGCAGAACCGCCTGATGATGCAACAGCCAGAGATGTAATTGATAAATTATTCTTCTCTGAAAAAAGATATGACCTTGGTCAGGTTGGACGTTACAGGATCAACAAAAAGTTGGGTCTGAATATCGAAATGAATGTTCAGGTACTGACGAAGGAAGATATCATCGAGATTATTAAATATTTGATCAAGCTTGTTAATTCAAAGACCGATGTTGATGATATTGACCACTTGAGCAACCGTCGTGTACGTACCGTTGGTGAGCAGATGTTTAATCAGTTTGGTGTTGGTTTGGCCCGTATGGCCCGTACTATTCGTGAACGTATGAATGTACGTGATAACGAAGTATTTACGCCTATCGACCTGATTAATTCCAAGACTTTATCGTCTGTAATTAATTCATTCTTCGGTACAAATGCATTATCTCAGTTTATGGATCAAACAAATCCATTGGCTGAAATGACTCATAAACGTCGTATGTCAGCCTTAGGGCCAGGCGGTCTTTCTCGCGAAAGAGCCGGTTTCGAGGTTCGTGACGTTCACTTTACTCACTACGGACGTTTGTGTCCGATTGAAACACCTGAAGGACCAAACATCGGTTTGATTTCTTCACTTTGTGTTTTTGCCAAGGTGACTGATTTAGGTTTTATCTCGACGCCATACCGCAAGGTTGTGAATGGTCAGGTAGACCTTTCAGTAGAAGGCGCTGTTTACCTTACTGCTGAAGAAGAGGAAGGTAAAGTTATTGCACAGGCAAATGCACCTATTGATAATGATGGTAACTTCATTAATGCAAGGGTAAAATCACGTTTGGATGGTGATTACCCAATTGTGCCTAAAGCTGATGTGAACCTGATGGACGTAGGTCCAAACCAGATTGCTTCGGTTGCAGCATCGTTGATCACATTCCTTGAACATGATGATGCGAACCGTGCGTTGATGGGATCAAACATGATGCGTCAGGCAGTTCCTCTGCTTCGTCCGGAAGCTCCAATTGTTGGAACCGGATTGGAAGCTCGTTCTGCAATCGATTCACGTGTTTTGGTTGTTGCTGAAGATAACGGTGTTGTTGAATATGTTGATGCTGACGAAATTCATATTCGTTACGATAAGACCGAAGAAGAACGTTTTGTAAGCTTCGATCCTGAGATTGTAATCTATCGGGTTTCTAAATTCCAGAAGACCAACCAAGGAACAGTAGTCGACCTTAAACCGATTGTGGCAAAAGGCGACCGCGTTGCTATAGGACAGGTATTGACCGAAGGTTATGCAACCCAAGGCGGTGAATTGGCTTTGGGCCGTAACCTGAAAGTGGCTTTCATGCCTTGGCAGGGGTATAACTACGAGGATGCAATCGTTATTTCTGAACGTGTTGTTCGCGAAGACGTATTCACCTCGATTCACGTTGACGAATATTCGTTGGAAGTTCGCGACACCAAACGTGGTGTTGAAGAATTCACTTCTGATATTCCAAATGTGAGCGAAGAAGCTACCAAAAATCTGGATGAAAATGGATTGATTCGTATCGGGGCTGTTGTAAAACCTGGCGATATCCTGATTGGAAAAATTACTCCTAAAGGTGAATCTGATCCTTCTCCGGAAGAGAAATTACTTCGTGCAATCTTTGGTGACAAAGCTGGTGATGTGAAAGACGCTTCTTTGAAAGCTTCCCCATCGCTCAACGGAACAATCATTGATAAAAAACTATTCTCACGGGTAGTAAAAGATAAAAAAGGCAAGATGGCTACCAAACCTTTGCTCGATTCAATCGACGAAGAGTTTGACCGCGGTGCATCTGCTTTACGCGCTAAACTTGAAGATAAACTGTTCACTTTGGTGAATGGCAAAACCAGTCAGGGCGTAAAAGATTATTATGGTGGCGACATCATTGGTAAAGGAATCAAATTTACCTTAAAACAACTTCAGGAAATTGATTATCTGACAATTAATCCGGCTAAATGGACGACAGATAAAGAGAAGAACGATATGATTTTCGCTCTTATCAACAATTACATCATGAAGCATAAGGAATTGGAGGCTGTATCCAAAAGGAAACGCTACAACGTGACCATTGGGGATGAACTTCCAGCCGGTATCATTCAGTTGGCAAAGGTTTATGTTGCTAAAAAACGTAAACTTCAGATTGGTGATAAAATGGCAGGTCGTCACGGAAATAAGGGTATCGTATCGCGAATTGTGCGCGACGAAGATATGCCATTCCTTGAGGACGGAACTCCGGTTGATATCGTGCTGAACCCACTTGGGGTGCCTTCGCGTATGAACCTGGGGCAGATTTACGAAACTGTTTTGGCTTGGGCCGGAAAAGAACTGGGATTGAAATTTGCAACTCCAATTTTCGACGGAGCAACCCTTGATCAGGTTTGTGAATATACCGACAAGGCTGGAGTGCCACGTTATGGCAAAACTTATCTTCGCGATGGTGGAACTGGTGAACCTTTCGACCAGCCTGCAACTGTAGGTGTGATTTATATGTTGAAACTGGGTCACATGGTTGAAGATAAAATGCATGCCCGTTCAATCGGACCATATTCATTGATTACACAGCAACCTTTGGGCGGTAAAGCTCAGTTTGGAGGTCAGCGTTTCGGGGAAATGGAAGTTTGGGCACTCGAAGCATTCGGTGCATCTAACATCCTTCAGGAAATCCTGACTGTTAAATCGGATGACGTATTAGGAAGAGCAAAAGCTTACGAAGCAATTGTGAAGGGAGAACCGATGCCTGCGGCAGGTATTCCTGAATCGTTGAACGTATTGCTGCACGAACTACGTGGTCTTGGGTTGAGTGTGAACTTGGATTAATTTACGGTAAATCAGTTTTTGATTTTCCTGATATAAACTTGTTAAAATAACGATCGATATATGGCATTCAGAAAAGACAATAAAGTTAAAAGTAGCTTTGCCAAAATTGGTATCAGTCTGGCTTCGCCCGAAGAAGTTCTCGAACGCTCGCACGGGGAAGTATTGAAACCTGAAACGATAAATTACCGGACTTATAAACCTGAGCGCGATGGCTTGTTCTGCGAACGAATCTTCGGACCAGTAAAGGATTATGAGTGTCATTGCGGTAAATATAAGCGGATTCGCTACAAGGGTATTGTTTGCGACCGTTGTGGGGTGGAAGTAACCGAGAAAAAAGTCCGTCGCGAACGCATGGGCCATATTTCTCTGGTTGTTCCGGTTGCCCACATCTGGTATTTCAAATCGTTGCCAAACAAAATTGGTTACCTTTTGGGATTACCAACCAAAAAGTTGGATGCAATTATTTACTACGAAAGATACGTGGTAATTAATGCTGGTATTAAAGCTCAGGATGGCGTTAAATATCTTGACTTCTTAACTGAAGAAGAATATTTGGACATCCTCGATACTTTGCCAAAGGAAAATCAGTATCTGGATGATTCAGATCCGAATAAATTCATTGCACGAATGGGTGCCGAAGCACTGTACACCTTGTTGCAACGTCTCGAATTGGATGAAATGTCGTTCGATCTTCGTCACCGGGCCAACACTGAAACTTCACAGCAACGTAAAAACGAAGCTTTGAAACGGTTGAATGTTGTGGAAGCTTTCCGTGCTAGCAAAAACATCAACCGTCCTGAATGGATGATTGTAAAAGTTGTTCCGGTAATTCCACCTGATTTACGTCCGTTAGTTCCATTGGATGGTGGCCGTTTCGCTACTTCCGATTTGAACGACTTGTATCGCAGGGTAATTATCCGCAACAACCGTTTGAAACGACTGATTGAAATCAAAGCTCCGGAAGTAATCTTGCGTAACGAAAAACGTATGCTTCAGGAAGCAGTGGATTCATTGTTCGATAATTCAAGAAAATCAAATGCTGTTAAAACAGAGAATAACCGTGCATTAAAATCGTTGTCCGACAGTTTGAAAGGGAAACAAGGTCGTTTCCGTCAGAACTTGTTAGGTAAACGTGTCGATTATTCAGCTCGTTCCGTAATTGTTGTCGGACCGAAACTGAAACTTCACGAGTGCGGTATTCCGAAAGATATGGCTGCTGAACTTTTCAAACCATTTATCATCAGGAAACTGATTGAACGTGGAATTGTAAAGACTGTAAAATCAGCCAAGAAAATCGTTGACCGGAAAGATCCTGTAGTTTGGGATATTTTGGAAAACGTACTGAAAGGACATCCTGTAATGTTGAACCGTGCGCCTACGCTGCACCGTTTATCGATTCAGGCATTCCAACCGGTTTTAGTTGAAGGAAAGGCTATTCAGTTGCACCCACTCGTTTGTACCGGTTTCAACGCCGACTTCGACGGTGACCAGATGGCTGTTCACGTACCACTTGGAAATGCTGCAGTTTTGGAAGCTCAGATGTTGATGCTGGCATCACACAACTTGCTGAACCCAGCTAACGGCGCTCCAATCACGGTGCCTTCTCAGGACATGGTTTTGGGTCTGTATTACATGACCAAACCTCGTGCAGGGGCTCGTGGCGAAGGAATGGTTTTCTATTCGACTGAAGAAGTTGTTATTGCCTATAACGAAAATGTAATCGACCTTCACGCCATTGTAAAAGTGAAAGTTGCTGATGTGGATGAGAACGGTGAAATGTTCAAACACATCATCGAAACATCTGTTGGCCGGATTATTTTCAACCAGGTAGTTCCAAAAGAAGTTGGTTACATCAACCAGCTGCTGACTAAAAAATCACTTCGGACAATTATCTCTGATATCTACAAAAAGACTGGTAACGCAGTAACAGTGCGTTTCCTCGATGATATTAAAGACCTGGGTTACACTATGGCATACCGTGGCGGTCTGTCGTTTAACCTGAGTGATGTAGTTGTTCCTTTCGATAAAAAAGAAATTGTTGACGCCGGTTATGCTGAAGTTGAAGAAGTAATGAGTAACTACAACATGGGGTTCATTACCAACAACGAACGCTACAACCAGGTTATTGATATCTGGACACATGCCAATGCCAAACTGACCAATTCGGTGATGAAAACATTGAGCACCGACCGTCAGGGATTCAACTCGGTTTATATGATGTTGGATTCAGGAGCCCGTGGTTCTAAAGAGCAGATTCGTCAGCTTTGCGGAATGCGTGGATTGATGGCAAAACCGCAGAAGTCTGGTTCAACAGGATCACAGATCATTGAAAACCCTATTTTGGCGAACTTTAAAGAGGGACTTTCGGTTTTGGAATACTTTATTTCAACCCACGGTGCTCGTAAAGGTTTGGCCGATACCGCTCTGAAAACTGCCGATGCTGGTTATCTGACCCGTCGTTTGGTTGACGTTGCGCAGGATGTGATCATTCAGGAAGAAGATTGCGGAACTTTACGTGGTTTGATTGCTTCTGCAATTAAAAACAACGAAGAAGTTGTTGCCTCTTTAACTGAAAGAATCCTTGGTCGTTCAACGGTTCACGATATCTATAATCCACTTTCAGGAGAATTGATTGTGGCTTCCGGAGAAATTATTACTGACGAAGTTGCCCATAAAATTGAAGATTCGCCAATCGAAACAGTAGAAATACGTTCAGTATTGACCTGCGAATCAAAAATTGGTGTTTGTGCTAAATGTTATGGATTAAATCTGGCCGGAAGTACAATGGTTCAGCGCGGCGAAGCGGTTGGGGTTATTGCAGCCCAGTCAATCGGTGAACCTGGAACACAGCTGACACTTCGTACGTTCCACGTTGGGGGTATCGCAGGTAACATTTCAACGCAGTCAATGATTGAATCGAAATACGATGGTATCGCTGAAATTGAAGAACTGCGCGTGGTTGAACAGCTCAACGAAACTGGTATAAAAACTTTTATCGTAGTAAGTCGTTTGGCCGAATTAAGAATCATCGATAAAAATACAAGAATACAACTTTCAACTCATAACATTCCTTACGGATCGAAACTGTACATCGAAAATGGACAGGAAGTGAAAAAAGGAATGATGATTTGCGAATGGGATCCATATAATGGTGTAATCATCACCGAATTCAAAGGAAAAGTTGCTTTTGAACAAGTAATTGATGGTGTTACTTATCGCGAAGAATCGGATGAGCAAACCGGTTACAAGGAAAAAGTAATCATTGAAACTCGTGATAAAACCAAAAACCCGGGCTTGAGAATTCTCGACGAAAAAGGTGATACGATTCGTACATATAACCTACCGGTGGCTGGTCACATGGCTGTTGAAGACGGTCAGATTGTAGAAGCTGGTGCTGTTCTGGTTAAAATTCCTCGTGCTGCTGGTAAAGCTGGTGATATCACCGGTGGTTTGCCTCGTGTAACTGAGTTGTTTGAGGCCAGAAATCCATCGAACCCTGCTGTTGTTTCTGAAATCGACGGCGAAATTTCTTTAGGTAAAATTAAACGTGGTAACCGCGAAATCGTTGTGACTTCGAAAACCGGAGAAGTAAAACGTTATTTGGTACCACTTTCCCGCCAGATTCTGGTTCAGGAAAATGACTATATCCGTGCAGGAACACCGCTTTCTGACGGTGCTACTACACCTTCTGATATCCTTGCCATTAAAGGGCCAACTGCTGTTCAGGAATATATTTTGAATGAAGTTCAGGATGTGTACCGTATGCAGGGTGTAAAAATCAACGATAAACATTACGAGGTGATTATTCGCCAGATGATGCGCAAGGTTGAGATAGACGATCCGGGCGATACCCGTTTCCTTGAAAAACAGATTGTTGACAAGCACGAATTCCTGCACGAAAACGACTGGATTTATAACAAAAAGGTTGTTGTCGACGCTGGTGATTCGGATAGTTTGAAACCTGGTATGATTATTACTTCACGTCGCTTGAGAGATGAAAATTCGAACCTGCGTCGTCGTGATAAGAAACTGGTTGAAGCCAACGATGCTGTTCCGGCAACATCAAGCCAGATTCTGCAGGGAATTACCCGCGCTGCACTTCAAACGCGCAGTTGGTTATCAGCCGCATCGTTCCAGGAAACTACAAAAGTTCTGAACGAAGCTGCAATCCACGGGAAAGTTGATTATTTGGACGGATTGAAAGAAAACGTAATCTGTGGACACTTGATCCCAGCCGGTACTGGATTGAAAGAATACAAGAATCTGGTCGTTGGTTCGCGCGACGAATACGATAAAATGGTTGAAGTAAAAGATGCTGATCGTTATTAATTGAAAAGTTATGGAAGATCAGAAAAACAACAACCAGTTGCAGATTGAGTTAACCGAGGAAATAGCCCAGGGAATTTATTCCAATTTGGCAATTATCACACATTCAAGTTCAGAATTTGTAGTTGATTTTGTGAGAGTAATGCCTGGTATCCCTAAAGCAAATGTAAAATCAAGAGTTATTTTAACTCCTGAACACGCGAAACGGTTATTACTTGCATTGCAGGAGAACATTCAAAAATATGAGGCAGTGAATGGCTCGATCAAGAATGTACAGGGACACAATCCTTTTATTCCGCCAATGTCTTTCGGAGGTCCTGCTCCAATAGCTTAAAGATTTGAATCAAATCAAATAAACAGAGGCCGTTATCCTGAAAAGGATGACGGCCTTTTTGTTGTACCCAAATTTCGAGTTGAGAGTAAAGAGTGAATTTGAAAAACTTCTATAAGCTTTATAGAACAATGGATACAGTGGTTTTTATTTTAGATATATCTAGTGCCATGCATTAAGTGATACACTGCTAAAGAATACGAAGTCAACAGTTTAAAATAATACTTTCCATCTACCAAAACAGGAATAAAACCCAAATCCCTTTTGACTCTGCTTTTTTACCCGATCTGTATATCCGGCGCTTAGGTTAGGCAATTTCAGGTACAACAGCATATTCACCTAATAAATTGAACCCCAAAGCTAAACTTGCTTTACTCGTCATATCTCCAATTGGACGACAGAATAGGACGCCAGCGCCAAATTTAAATTGCTTTTCATCACTCTTTTGTGCTTCGGCAGAAAGCGTAACCACTAATGAAACAGCCAACAACAATAGTTTTGTTTTTATAGTACTTTAAATTAATTGGTTTTTAATTATTTTACCCATCATTTCTGTAATATCATTTTCTTTACCTCAACGTTGCCCCCATTTTGCATCCGGCAGAAGTAAATCCCGCTCCCCACGCCTGCCGCATTCCATTCAATCGAGTAATTTCCAACCTGCTTTTGCTCATTCAACAGGCTTTTCACTTCGGTACCCATGGCATCAAATACTTTCAACGATACAAAACCTAGCTCTGTTACATTATATTTAATCGTTGTTGAGATATTGAACGGGTTCGGATAATTTTGGAATAAGCTGGAAGTTTTAGCGATTTTATTCAGGGCTATTTCCTTAATAGAAGTAACGACTCCTCCTTCTTTAAAAACTGCCAACCCTTTGTTTGTCGCGATCCATTTATTCCCGTTGACATCAATCATCATGGTATTGAGCCAGTTATCTGGCAATCCCGAATTTGTAGAATTATAAACCGTCCAGTTTGTGCCATCAAATTTTGCCATTCCACCACCTAAGGTGGCAAGCCATTTATTGTTACTTGCATCAATTGCCACAGCATTTACCCAATTATGAGGAATACCTGAATTGCTGGTTTTATAAACTGTCCAGTTTACATCATCAAATTTTATCAATCCATGATCGTAAGTACCCATCCATTTATTCCCGCTTCCATCAATAGCAATAGAATAAACAACATTATCCGGCAGTCCGGAATTGGAAGAATTATAAACCGTCCAATTTGTACCATCAAATTTTGCTATCCCACCCCCAAACGTTGCAACCCATTTGTTATTATTTCCGTCGATGGCAATGCAAGTAATGTTGTTGAATGGTATTCCTGAATTTAAAGTATTGTATACAATCCAGTTTGTGCCGTCAAATTTTGCAAGTCCGGCCTCATAAGTTCCGATCCACTTATTTCCGCCTTTATCAATGCAGATTGAACGGATTAAATTAGCTGGTAATCCTGAATTTTCAGTTTTATAAACCGTCCAGTTGTTTCCGTCGAATTTTGTTAATCCATCACTAGTCCCAATCCACACAGTACCATTGGCTTCTGTAGCGCTCATATGAATGCTGTTTTCGGGCAATCCTGAATTGGCAGCATTATAATCATTCCAGATTGTACCGTCAAATTTTGCTATTCCTTTAGGAGTACCTATCCATTTATTTCCATTTTTATCAACATCAATTGAAGAAATATAAACACTAGGTATTCCGGTATTGCTGGCATTATATACAATCCAGTTGGTTCCGTCATATTTTGCCAGACCGCCATCGGTTCCAATCCATTTGCTGCCATCAGCATCAATAGCTATGGCATTTACAAACCTGCCAGGCAACCCAGAATTATCTACGTAATAAACAGTCCAGTTTGTGCCATCAAATTTTGCCATTCCCCCACTGTTTGTGCCAATCCATTTATTGCCTGCTTTATCAATTGTTATGCCTCCGATACTATTATAGGGTAATTTGGAATTTGACGAATTGTAAACAGTCCAGTTTGTGCCGTCAAATTTTGCTAATCCATTATGCGCTGTTCCACACCATATATTCCCGTTGCTTTCAGTAGCAAGAGAATTCAGGCTATTTTCTGGTATTCCACTGTTGGTCGTGTTATAAACCTTCCAGTTTGAATCATCAAATTTTACCAGACCGGCATTGTTAACACTAATCCACTTAGTGCCGGCAGTATCAATTACGATGCGGACAATAAAATCATTTGGCAGCCCGGAATTTGTATAATTGTAAACCTTCCAGTTTGTGCCATCAAATTTTGCCAATCCCATTTCGGTTGCTATCCATTTGTTCCCATTTGCATCAATGGCAATTGATAAAACGTAATTATTTGGCAGACCAGAATTGGCGGTGTTATAAACCGTCCAAGTAGTACCATCAAATTTCGCCAGTCCTTTATTCGTACCTATCCATTTATTTCCGCTGGCATCAATAACTACAGTCCAAACACTGTTGTCAGGTAATCCGGAGTTATCAGATTGATATGCTGTCCAGTTTGTGCCGTCAAATTTTACCAGCCCCATATCATATGCAGCTATCCATTTATTTCCGCTTCCATCAATAGCTACGATGGAAACATCACTATTACAAATACCGGTATTGTATGGTGTGTAAATTTTCCACTCCGGACTTTGTGCTGGCAGAGCAGAAAAAGAAAATAGGAAGATGAAAAGTAGTAAGAATGGTTTCATAGTGTTATCTCTTTTATTTTGAATTATTTCTGTAAAATAAGTTTTTTAGTATCCGTAAATTTGCCTGCCTGCATCCTGCAGAAGTAAATTCCACTACCCAATCCTGCGGCATTCCATTCAAACGAGTAATCTCCAATTGGCTTTTTCTCGTTTATCAGGTTGCCAACTTCGGTACCCATCGCATTGAAAAGTTTTATCGAAACAAAGCCGGGCTCGGTGACCCGATACTTAATTATAGTAGTACTACTAAATGGGTTGGGATAAATTTGTTGCAAGCCGATGTTTTCTGGCAAGTTGCTCTGTTCTGCAACCCCGGTTGGTGTCGACGACGATTCAATAACTGAAATAGCATCAATCCATACCGATGCTGTTGAGTTCCCAAGTATGAATTCAACCTTTGCCTGATCATCAGTATTTATTGTCACTTCGTCGGTAAAAGTCTGAACAGTAGTTGATAGTGTGTGTGCTTTGCTAAAGTACACGGTATATGGCGATGCCCCTTGTTGTATAGAAAGGGTAATCGTTTTTGAAGCCGTAGCTTTGGCTTTAAACGTAATCTTATATTTTTGCCCCTGATGAACGGATAACCACTGCCAAAGTTGGATGTGCCAGTCGGTTCCGGTGGCTTGAGTTATTATAACAGCACACGAATTGGGGCCAGAGATTACTGAATTCGCATCGATTTTCATAGTTGCGGTGGCACCGGTTGTGTAGGTTGAGAGTTGCCAGTCCTGGGTGCTGTTATCGAATTCTCCATTGAGCGCTTTGTTAAGAGTAGCTGGGACTGTTACCTTCAGTTCTGGTGTCTTTTGGCTCTCGTTGCCAGCTCGGTCCATGGCTGACACGGAGTAGTTGATTACTTCACCGGGTGAAACATTCTTATCGGAGTATGGAAGAGTCAAGGTGTAATCAGATAGCACTCCGTTTTTGTAAATAATGTAATGTGACAACCCCAAAGGGTCAGTTACAGCATTCCAATTCAATTGAAGCGGGTATCCGGGTTGAACTACTGAAATAGTTCCGGGGGTTGCTGGCGCTGAGTTGTCGGACGAACCAAATGTTTTTCGGAAATCGCGTTCGGAGGAGGCATGTAGGTATTTGAGCGAATCCATTTCGTTGGCAAACGTGTTTCCAACAATTGAGTTTTGCTCCAAACGTGCATCTCCCCAGGTAGACCACTGCGGATATTGCGACCAATTCCAGTTGATATAACTAAACGCTTTGATTTCGGGATATGTGTGGATAAATGTGAAGAAGGAAGAGAACCATTGGCTCCAACTGGTTTGACCATTTAATACACCAACGTACCGGGGAGTTGTTTCGCCAATCATTACCGGTTTTTTATGTACACCGGCATTGTCCATAAATTTTTTAGCATTGGAATCGCCAAAATGGGCTGCTGAAAATACGTTAATCCCCCACCAATCAACATATTCATCTCCCGGATAGTAATCCATAAAGTTCATCTCTCCATCCATCGATAAATCCCAAACGGTAGCAACTTCAACACCACGTTCGCGCATCATATTGGTAATCCGGATATACGCATTCTTGTAAGTTGCTGGTACATATCCATTCCAAGCGACACCATTAAATTCATACCCGATGCGAACATAAGCTGGAATTGCCAGTGACTGCAATCCATCAATAAACATTTCGATTTGTTTGTCATATAGGCCTGCAGCAACGTCTTGTTCGTAATGAGTCGAAGGCGTGCCGTCAGAAGTCATGGAGATTCCGATTTGAGCAACCTGGAACTTCCCAGGATGTGACATCAGGTCGGCCTTAAGCCCGTCGGCCCAGTTGCTTGTTGCTTCGCGCAAACCGACGTACGTCATGTAAATCAAAGGTTTGTTCTGGGTGTGCATCACATTCCAGTAATTCTTGTATGCAACCAGGTCCTGTCCTGCACCGTTGATGATTTTATTCTGAGGTTCAAGAGTAGCTCCCTGATTCAAACGGGGAGTAATTATCTGAGCCGTCGATTGGGTAATGATACTAATGGCCAGGAATAAAATTGTTAATAGTTTTGTTTTCATTTGTTTTCATTTGATTTTAGTTTGTTTTTAATTGTCAAATGCCCGCCTGCCTGAGGCGTGAAACCCGTCATCCGCCAACTGGCGGATCATTCCGGTGTGTGTCCGAATACCTGAGATAGCCTGCTTCATTTCCTTTCCGATTTTATGCCAAGTGCAATTCTAAATCAATGATCGGTCCTGGATTTTTTGTTTGCTTACTTATTGGGAGAAAAGGCAGATTTCAAATAATCTAATTTTACACTTGCGGTAAGTGTTAAAAAGTTGGTTTTCATTTCTTCTGTTATTGGCCGGTCAGCCCGTCCAACAATTTTTGTTATTCCTTCCAACTTGTGCCTGGAAAATGCGAAATAGGTTACCCCGAGTTCAATGGACTTGTTTATTGAACAACCGCCGCCCAGAATAAAGCCAGGTTTAACCGATAAGTCGACATTTGTGGTCGATTCCCAGGAATTGATTGTTTCCCTAATCTCTGTTTTTGTAGCTTTAAAAAAATCGAGAGCGATACCCCCTTTCCCGAACAAAGCTATTTTGTCGTTTAATTCGTAGTTGTACCTTAGCCCAGCAGAGAGTGGAATATTCAGATATTTGGGAAATTTAGAAATCATATCTTCGTTTTTCGTACGGTATGATTTTTTTAATCCGCTGTAATTAATGTCGATACCGCTAAAAAAATCGAAATTTTGAAGTTGTTTTAACGGATAGGTATACTCCAGGCCCAAATTCAGACCAACTGCGGCATTAGACAAATAACCACCATTGTCGCTGGCAAAGCTGCCTGTTGGCAGCATTGCCCCAACATGAACATTTACGTTTTTCTGCGCGAACGTGTTTAAAGAAAACATTAAAGACAAAGCAATTGTGTAGATTAGTAAGCATTTCATAATCAATCGTTTTTAGTATTATCCTACTCGTAAGGTTTTTCGGGTTCACCTGTTAGTTATATGTGAGTATCCGGGATGCCCCGAATTATTCTCATTTAGCTTTATTCGATTCACCCTTAGTCTGCGTTGAAATTTTTAGTATCCTGATTTTACAGTAACTGGTTTATTACCTAAATTTACTTACTAATTATGAGGTGATTACGTGGTTTTACACGACAGGAAGGATTTGAAGGACGACAGCCCTGAAATACTTGATGTGCCAAAAAACAATCAGATAGAAATTGATGTAAATTGCAGTGGTAATATGGAAGTCTTATGAGAAGGAAAAATAAAATTACATGGTTTGGGAAACGTCTTCTTTTGTGGATTATACTCACTCTCTTCCTTTTATACCTCGTCTATGACTTTAATACGCCATTCCTGCCGCAATTTTTAGCCACACTCGTAGTTACCGGATTTACAGCTATTCCTGCATATTTGTCGACCAAGATATTGGTTCCAAAGTTTTTATACCACAAGGCTATACGAAAGTTCATTTGTACATTGCTACTGGTTGCCTTTGTCAATACTGTACTTACCTATTTTATAGGAGGGGCATTTTATTATAAACTGAGCGGAAAATCAATATTTAGGAGTATCTCCGTAATCCAAGCTCTTTCAGCAGCTTTTTTTATCATTAATTGTATTGTTATTGCGGTGAGCAGCGCCGTTCAGATTATTATTGACCGTTTTAACATGGAAGAGCAACTACAAGTTGTGGAAAATGAAAAGGTAACTACCGAATTAGCCTTTCTGCGCGCTCAGATCAACCCGCATTTTCTTTTCAATGTTCTGAACACTATTTACTTTCAGATTCATAAGGAAAACAGCGAAGCACGTAGCTCTGTTGAAAAACTATCGGAGATGCTTCGTTATCAGCTCTACGAATGCACCACCGATATGATTGATATTTCGAAGGAACTGGCGTACATTGTAAATTATGTTGCGGTACAGCGGTTAAGAATGGAGGTTGGAACTGATTTGCAGGTAAAGCTTCCGGAGAATATTGGCTCATTTAAGATTGCGCCACTTCTTATATTACCATTAGTGGAAAATGCGTTTAAACACATTTCGAACTTTAAAGACCCATCGCAAAATAAACTCTTTATTACCATCTATGTCGAAGATGAATGCCAATTTGTGGTAAACGTCGTAAATAGCTTTAACTTATTAGCTCCTTCCGATCAATTGCATAAATCGAGTGGCCTTGGGCTACAGAATATAAGACGACGGCTGGCGCTTCTATATCCGGATAAACATTCGTTAGTTAAAAAGCGCAGTGAAAACACGTATGAAACAACCCTTAAAATCCAATTCTGTGATTAATTGTATCGTAGTCGATGATGAACCTATTGCCCGTGAAGGCATAATAGAATACATCAGGCAAATAGATTATTTAAATGCTGTTGCTCAATGCAAAAATGCAGCAGAAGCAGCGGGTTTGCTTCAAAAGAAAAAAATAGATCTAATTTTTATGGATATACAAATGCCCAAACTTACCGGCATCGAGTTTGTTAAAGCATTGGCCTGCCCGCCACTTATCATTTTTACAACGGCCTACTCTGAATACGCTTTGGAAGGTTTTGAATTGGATGTGGTCGATTATTTGCTTAAGCCTATTTCCTTTGCCCGATTTCTGAAAGCTGCTGAAAAGGCACAAAGCTATGTGAATGCCCGTAACAGGGAAGTTAGTATTACCCAGGATTTCTTTTTCATCAAATGCAACGGGAAGATCGAAAAAATAATAATGGCCGACGTGGTTTATATCGAAGCGATGGCCAATTATGTCATCATCCATACACGGCAAAAAAAGTACATCACCTATCTGACATTTTCAGGAATTGAAGAGCAGCTTCCTGATCATCTCTTTGTACGGATACATAAATCGTACATCATTGCCATTTCTGCCATCCAAACCATCGATGGCAACGACGTAATTACAAGTTCAATGAGGCTTCCAATGAGTAAAAACTATCGAAACGAAGTCATGAGCAAAATAGAATCAAGGTTTATTAAACGTTGATCTTTTTTAGAAATCCTCAGTAAGACCTATGTCAGATCTGTTTTCAATACAATCGGGCTTGTTTGATATAGATTTTCCGTTCACCATTGACCACATCAACCTTAAATTCAATATCCATTGGCTGGCATACCTTGTTGAGCTGGCAATAATGATTGTGTATTGCTACGCAAAAGCGTTTCAATAGCGTGAGTTGATCATCAGTCATAACAGTTTTACCTTCCATTCCGGGAACATTCGAATGGTTTAGATATTCATAGATATTTTCACTCGAAAAAGTATAACAAATCAATTGGTCGGGAAGATATTTTTCTTCTGGGTTTACCACACTGATCTCGCCAACCTGTACATTGACCGTAATTCCGGGATTGAAAGGATTGTAAAGATTCTCGGTGATCGCCACACCATTTGCAGCTTCTGCCGGATAAGAGCGATGAACCAAAATGCCCATGGCAATGGTCTGGTGATCGATCTTAAAATAATCCCGTTCTTCAAAAGCTGCGTAACTCCACAAGCTTGCCCATACTTTCCGGATCGCTTTGTCTACCGGTTTGTCTGGATTCGAGAGTGATCCTGTGTACGATTCATACAATCCGGCGCCATTAAATCCTTCAATGTCTTCGGCATTGGTTGACGACCGGAAACGGAAATCCATAAAATTCCCGGTGGTAGATAAGTGTTGAACGACCAGATGGAGTAAATCAGGATCAAGTGGACTCTTCTTTATCGAATCACGAAGAATTTTAAGCTGTTTATCGCGCCACGCCGCATCTGTTCTGAAAACCGGATCTTTCAGCATACGATCAATGAAAACATCCAGTCCGTATTTTTTAATGTGGTTGTAGTAGTACGAAAAAGGTATGGCAAAATCACCTTCGGGCATAGGCAATGACCCGTAGTTTGCGACATTTACTTTCTTCAGTTCAGCGAAGTTGGCTGCTTTCCCGCCTATTAACGATACCGAATTCACATCGGCTTTTGTCAGATCAATTAATCCTTTGGTATTGATGTCCGATTTCAGTTGATGGATGGTCTGTGGTTCTTTTTGAGCCCAGAACAACGCGGCTTCCTGCAATGTGGCCTCATGGATGTTAAACGAATCGAGTGAAACCTGTAAATAAACCAGTTTATTGAGTAATTTCTCAATCTTTGGGTTCGTCCATCCGTCGCGGAGTGCCATGTTGGGCGTGCCACGGTTATGGCTAAGAACATTGATGTGACTGAGTGGGGTTTGAAATTCGGTGGTAATGATACCTGCAACCACAGAAATGTCAATTGGAATGCTGTTCAATACTACAATATCGTGTCGGCCAAGGTAGGTTTGTCCCAATTCGCTTGCCTCGATTTTCCTCAGATAGCCATAATTAGTTTGGGGGTTTAAAGCCTGATAATTTTGGCCGTCGTACAATTCTCCGGAAGTAATAATCGGCACATTCGGGCAGCTTTCCCATTTGGTGGCGTTGGCATAGAAGTATAATTTGCTCCCAATCCAGGCGGTTTGTGCAATTTTATTGTATACTTTTTCAATGTCGCTGCAATCCAGTTCGTCGCCTGCAAAGAATTCGAGTGTATACCGGTCGGATGATGTAAAATGATTGAGCGAAGCCAGTATGTATTTACGGTTGGCATTCCTGGTGTATTGTTCCTGGTTGAACGCTGCATGTCCTTTGTTATAACCCAATACATCTCTACAGAAATAGAAATGGATCAGGTATTTTTCTGAATTGGTATAGTAAATCGTATTGTCGGATATGGAATAAACAACTTTAACCGATTTTACTTCACCGTACGACGGATTTAACGGCGCTCCCTGAAGCAAAGCGAACGCTTCAGCCCGAATTAACCGGTTCATGTAGTCCATATTCCCGTTGTTAAGCTTGAGCAGTTCGTAGGTTTCTCCGGCTTTTTGGAATGCATATTTCTGAGGGTAATAACCGGGACTGCTAATTACAAGCGTATCGGAAGTCGGTCCGGCATTTTGCTGAAGGCTTTCGTTTTGCGAAATTGTTTTTGGACTCAATGTTTCGGAAAGCAACGAGTTTCTGGCTTTAATTAGTTTGTGAGTTTTTCGGATGCCATTGCAGGTAATATTCAGCAGGTAAATACCATCGGAAAAATTGGTCATATTGATCTGACCACTGCCAGTTTGTGCGCGATATACTTTTCCGGAGATTTGCCCAAGCACATTGGCAATCCAAACGTCGATTACCTTTTTCGAGTTCCAAAGTATGATTCCGTTGACTGCTTCAATCTGGTAATCTTCGGCCTCCGGAGTGGTACCGCTTCCAGTATTTAAAGTGAAATAGCCCAGATTGTTTGTTGCAGTTTGCGCCTCCGAGCCAATTAGCGAAACCACGACGCCCGAGATTGGAAAACGAGTCTGGGTATCGGTTACTTTTCCTGAATAGACCGACTGACCAGCTACAATTACCGGAAGAAATGCAAATACGAATTGAATTAATCGGGAAAGGACTTTCATTGCTGCGTTTTAAGTCGACCGGAGTTTGTAAAGGTGTCAATTCTAAACTTCAGATTGATTTTACAGAGCAAAGGTTGCGTTTCAGTTGAAAACAAAATTCGGATTGCCCGGTCATGTTGTCCGTCAGCTAAAGCAGACGGCAAAGGATACCAGCTTTCCGAAATACAAAATCTCTAATTCACCGCACTATTCTTTGCCGTTCGCTTCAGTGAACTGATCAAAAGATGATGGAGATTATGGGCTTTAGCCCTAAACCGCTTCGAAATCCATTAATTTTGTTTGCCAGAATGTCCGTCAGCTAAAGCAGACGGCAAAAGGATATCATCGCTTCGAATAACAAAATATCTAATTCAATGCACTATTCTTCTATGTTGTAATCCAAGTTTTCTGTCTGATATTTTCACAATTTCAATAGTTTTTCCATCATTTTTTCACCTTCGGGTAATACCGATCCTGAAGGTTATCTTCTTCTGGCAAATTATACCGGGCTCGATGCCCGGTATAATTTAAAGATACCTTCGGTATAAAACGTCACCTTTGGTAACTCCTTCTG
>Ga0208789_1000900_pt1 | contig 21257 bp, 18 predicted proteins | sample Methanotroph_Enr_FD_187368 | JGI IMG/M metagenome (GOLD analysis project Ga0208789, IMG submission 187368) | Enriched soil microbial communities from Old Woman Creek wetland in Ohio, USA - Methanotroph_Enrichment_5 (SPAdes) (version 2) | ecosystem: Environmental > Terrestrial > Soil > Wetlands...
AAGCGGCTCGACTTTTTTTTAACGTGCTAATGACTGTGTTTTTGTTGATCTTGAGAACTCGCGCTGTATCACGGATGCCACTACCGTTAATGGCCATCTCCACCACTTGCTCCTTGATGCCCGGCTCACAGGCCTTATAGCGGTAAGCCAGCATGAAGGTTTTAGTGGTGCAATCCGGATTTTGACAGCGATAACGCTGTGTACCCTCTGCACTACGGCCAGACTTCATAATTTGGTTGCTGCCACAAGCCGGGCAGGTAATTTCTTGATAACAGGTCATAGAGGGAATTATACGCGCAAATTACATATTTAACCCATTACCATATCGCCATCATCCATATCAGCCATGCAATGTTTGCGCGGGAACTAGCAGATCCGGAGTGCAAGCTTTGCTTGCGCTTGCAGGCGAAGCCTGCACTCCAGCTATCGGCAGCTTCCTTAAAAAAAACCTGACCTAGCAAACCGGCAAACCTCACCATCGCGGCCAACTGACGCCCGACGGCGTCCGGCTATCCGGCGACGGCTGGGCCGAAGGCTTCAACAACCCGCCCCAATCGGTGCGTAAGGCCATCTGTTCCTTGATTGAATCGGGCACGACATCCTTACCCTCCCGAATCTGCCAGCCGCCGCCCAAAGCCCGATACACGCCTACCAGATTATTGGAAATATCCCCCAGAGTACTGGCGAGGTTATCCTGCTCGCTTAACAATGACTGCTGAGCCGTCAGCACGGTCGTAAAATCAGTAATGCCCTGCCGGTATTGCAATGTCGCCAAATCCAGCGAACGCCGGGCTGCGGCGGTACTTTCGCCCAACAATTGAGCCCGTTCCTGAGAACGTAAAAACGCCACCAGGTTATCTTCCACTTCGCGCTGCGCGCTAAGCACAGTATTTTGATAACTAACCAACAACTCCTGTAACCGCGCATCCTGCACCCGCACCTGATTGGTAATCTGCCCATAGTTAAAAATATTCCATTGCAATGCCGGGCCGAAGTTGGCGGTGCGGCTTTGCCAGAGAAACAGATCGCCCAAGGAAAACGAACCCACATCGGAAGACAGCAACCCGAAGGTGCCGGTAAGAGAAATAGCCGGGTACAAAGCGGCCTTGGTCACACCGATATTTGCCGATTGCGCGGCTGCCTGCCATTCGGCATGGCGTACATCGGGCCGCCGCCGCAGCAGTTCGGCCGGCATGCCCACCGCCACCTGCACCGGAGGCGACGGAATCTGCGCGGTTCCGGCGAGCAAATCGCCCATCCGCTTGGGCGGCACGCCCAGCAGAACGCTAAGCGCATTGTGTTGCTGCCGTAGCCCGATCTCCAGCGTAGGGATGGAAGCCTGCGTGTTCGCCAGCACCGTCCTGGCCTGCTCGACGTCGCGCTCGGAAGTTGTGCCGCCGTTATAGCGGATTTGTGCAATATGCAGGTTTTCCTTTTGCGTATCGACATTCCGCCGGGCAATGCTCAAGCGTTTCTCCAGCGTCCGGAGAGTGATATACGCATGCGCGACATCGGCGGTCAGGCTGACCAGCGTATTGTTGTAATCGGCCAGCGCAGCCTGAAACCCGGCATCCGCCGATTCGATCGCGCACCGGAACTTGCCCCAAAAATCGATTTCCCAACTGGCGGTCAAACCGAGCTGCGTTTGAGCGTAATCGAATATCTTGGAAAAAGCCGCCTGCGAAGCACGTTCACTTAAGTGTATTTTGTTTAATGAGCCGGTTAATTGCTGGTTTTGCGGATACAAATCCCCGATAGCGACGCCCAGTTGGGCGCGCGCCTCAAGCACCCTCACCCCGGCCACGCGGATATTGAGATTGTCGAGATAAGCGCGTTCAATCAATTGATCCAGAACCGGATCGTTGAAAGCTTTCCACCAGCTTTGCTGATCGGAGGACGTCGTATTAAGCCGTTTGTCCTCGGCTTCCAACCATTGACTGGCGATTTCGGTAGCAGGAGGAACATAGTCGGGTCCGACCATACAGCCGGAAAGCAACAGTAAAGCCAATGACCAAACCGGGCAAAGCCCGTGGAGCTTAATGTCCGATCGCATCATTAACACCTAAATATGTTGGTTAGCGCTGATAGCCCGAGATTCCAGCCCTATGGATTTTGTTTCGATTGCATTAACACAAGCCTCTCGAATCATCCAGCCCAATGCGGCCCACTCAGTCCGGCTCGGCGGGAAACAAATGCAAAGTATCTCCTGTTTGCAAAGCGCGATAAATCCGCACAACTACTTAGCGGTCCGAAGTAATTACGCCTTAACACCTATTAGTTAACGAGAATGACGTGCCGTTTAAGAAAGAAGTCTGGATTCGCTCAGCGCTAACGGGGCCGCACTCAACCCATGACGCCATCGCTACCCCACCGCTTCCAGAATTATTCTTTGCACATCCTGCGGTAGCCGTAGCTGCGACGGGAGAATCGAAGGAGAAATCATGTACTTGCCTTGATTACCCAACTTGGGTTCAAAAGCATATATCCAGGCTTGCTCCACCGAATCGCCCGGTGCCGCTTGATTAGGCCATTGCCCTGTAAACGAACTGATTACGCCTGAGGTGTTGTCAAAATTTAACGTGTAGTAATGCACTAATTTGCTTTGCATATAGGTAACCAATTGCACAGAAAAATCGGTGCTTGGCCAAAACCAACCGGGATTAGTGGCCGCGTTGCGGACCGGGCAACCGCACATCATGGTCACTTTGGCAAAACAACTGACCTGCGCGTTTTGCCAGTCAGCTTTTACATTGCTGATGCATAATCCCGGCACTTCAATCACCAAGCCTTCGGGATACTGCGAACTTGTCCCAATGTTGACGCCGGGCAGAACAGTAATATCGGCTTGCGCTATCCGTGCTTGGCCGGGATGGCTTAAAGGGCCGAATACCAACACCCTGAAAGCGGTCGGTTCTGAAATATCAACGCTCAATTGTACTTGGACCGTATTGTCATCGGTCGCAAAAGGCGCGCTTCGGCTAACGGGATTCATTAAGTCCACCGGTCCGGCGCTCAGCGAGTTTGAAGCATCGGCAATGCCATAAGTGACGAGTTCTTCCGTTAACGGATTCAACAGAAAAACAAGCGCACTTTGATGGTTAGCGTTGGCGGCATCGGGGCCAAGGTACTTCCCGCCACGAGCTGCCGGACGGACAAGAAGGGTTGTAGTCTGTTTTTTCATTGTACATTTTCTCCGTTTAAGGCTTGCACCGGCCATATTGGGTTCTTTTGGGATGGTAATTGAAATAGATACAGGGATTTTGATCGATTATATCCGGGTTCATAAAGCCCGTTTTGGTCGTTCCGATTGCAAGCCGGACGGGTACGTTCTCGTCCTGCGGAATTAAGTGCTTGCCGTATAACGGCGGCTCTTTGAGTTTGCGGCAATTACGAGCGCAGAGTGTTCAAGCCCGCATACAAATTAAACCACAAGCCCAGTTGAGCCGCAGCCTTTTTCTGTGCGGCAAATTGTTCATTAGTGGTTTCATTATATCGATAATTAAGGTCGTTCATTAATGCCTTCAATTCAGGAAAAGCATTAGGCGGCCTTTTCATGAGAGCATCGTTTAGTCTGTTGAAACTATCGGTATTTTGGTTATGTTTAAAAAATTGCAACACGCTCTCCGCCAGCTCACCTTTCGTATAAACGTCCAGCATCAACAAGTGCATCGCTAAACGCTCATCCAATTCATCGTGTTGAAACAGAGTAGGTAAGGGTTGCCGTCGAAAACGCCATGCCTGCCATCTTTCATCGAACGACGCATACCACGGCTTGCGCTGATAAACACGCACCCGCATCGCAAACAACCGCGCACGGTTGAGTAAACGCTTCCAATCGCGGGGCGTGTCATGGTGCTCGGCAAGCCAAAGCTTCCATTCTGTCATGACCTTAATAAAAGCCTGCGTATCCTGCACCTGCAAACTTAAACGCCAAACCATCAGCCCCCCCCAGCATTAAGCTCCCGACGGCAGCCCATAGCCAATAATGCGTCGGATAGCGCTGCTCGTCGAAGAATACCACAGGCGCCGATGCCGCCGCTTCGACCGGTTTCCCCCCCGATTCCGGCTTGGCATTTTCAAGAACGCCAACAGCAGATGCCTCGCTTACCGCCGAACCTTCAAGCTTTACTTGCCTGCCAGCGGCATCCTGGGCGACCAGCGCGAGTTGCCCCCCCCCGTAAAAGCCAATGCGGTAGCCAACCATAAAATCAACAGGCCATCGGAAACCGGCACCAGCATCTTGGTGTTAAAGCGCTTCATAGCTTGCCAACACATCCACAACCCTGCCTCCAAACCGCGCCAAAGCACCGACACCAGCAAACGCAACAGGCTTTGCAACGCGGCAGCCGCAAAACGCGCCCAGCGTAAATCGCCGACACTATCTAGCCCCCTCTCCCTCAGGGAGAGGGTTGGGGTGAGGGGATAAAACGCCCTATCCATATTATTAAGCCAAGGCCAATGCCCGACAAGCTTATCCCACCAATCGACAACTTCTTCGTCCGTGCGTCGGCTATGGTCGATTAGCGCGACTTGGCTACCATCGACCGCCGGTAAATGAATCCTGATCTGGATAATTTTTTCCAGATAATGTTCGGCGAAGTTTTTGCCTTTGGTATCGGTATCGGCGCGGGCAACCGCCAAGTCCTTAAACGCCACGCCCAACGCATCGGTCACATACTCCCAATCCATCGCCAACACCGCATAACAGGGCGCGGGCGTCGAGAACAAAAAGTTCAGCGTCGTCATCACCGATTCGATTTGCTTGGGCTCGCAGCGATCCAAATCGTCGATCAACAGCAGCAAGCGGCCTTTGCCCAAAGCCGTCGCCACCGTCTCGAAGTCTCGCGCGAAGCGAAAGCGCAATCCGGCATCTTTCGACCAATCGGCAACCTGCATCGCTTCCTTGGCGGATTTGCCCAAACGGCTTGCCACCGCGACCAATTCCGGGGAAAACGCCGAAAATGCCGCCAGCCACGACTTCAGCAAACGGTAAAGAAGCAATGCCGCCAACACCGCAAAAACCGGTTTAAACCATGGCTCGGCAGCTGCCCCTTGCAGCCACGGCGGGATTGACGCCGGCAATTCGTGTTTTAACCAGTCGCCGAGAACTTGCCATTGCTGTTGTTTGGCAAAAAATACGGTTGCCGCAAGGCCCGCGAATAACGCCGTCAAACCGCGAAAGCCGGAACCGGCAAAGCAGCGCAACCACAGTAAACGGAGGCGGAACACCAGATTGTCCAGGCTTAACATCGGCGGCAAGGCTTGCTCGCGGACGTGCTCCATTAACGCCGCCAGCAATTGTCCGTCATCGCGGTAATGCCAGGCATTCAACTGCACCGCAAATACCTCGCCCTGCAACTCATGCTGCAACAAGCCCTGCACCGAACTTTTGCCGCTGCCCCAGGGCGCGGTAATCGCAATCGCCAGCGGCGGCACGGTGTCGCGGTTGCGGATTAAATCGGCCAAAGTTTTAATCAGCTCCAGCCGTCCTAAGCAGTCTTCTTGGGCATGGTTGACGGGCGCGTCGCTGATGCCGCCTTGCAGGCTGCGCGGCTCGGCGTAGTAGCGGTAGGTGTGCAGGAGCAGCGAGAAACCGGTGAGCAATAATAGCAGCAAGGCTAAAGGACTGGGGAAAACGGCTAGTTTAGGGCGGCCTTCGGCAAATATTTTGGGATCGGGCGAGAGGTTTTTCCAAGTTGTGCCGCCGTTGTCGGTGGCCAGGATAACGCCTCTATCACCCACCGCCCAGCCGTGTTGCGGGTCGGTGAACTCGACCGCCCTAAGCCATGTCCTCATCCCGCTCTGTTGTGGCCGCCAGCTTTGTCCGCCGTTGTCGGTGGCTAGGATGATGCCATTCCACCCCACCGCCCAGCCGTGTTGAGGGTCGGTGAACCGGATCGCCATAAGCCCTGTCGTCACCCCGCTCTGTTGCGACCGCCAGCTTTGACCGCCGTTGTCGGTGGCCAGGATGCCGTCGTCACCCACCGCCCTGCCGTGCCGCGAATCAATAAACGTTACATCATTCAAACCACCCACATTAACCCCAACCTGCCCCAAAGCCTCATGATTGCTCAACGGCGTCAACCAAGTCCGAGGATTTAACCAATCGCTATCCAATCCTTTGCCGTTGACAAAATACTCATTGGTTTGCATCAAACTCCAGCCCAATACGGCCAGGAACAAGAACAAAGCGATAAAAATCTTCCGGGGCGAGCGCGGCGCAAATGACATAAATATTTTCGATTTAACGATGAAAGTGATGGGCTATTTTATCACCGGAACAGGAATTGACCGTAGCTACTAACCTGGAAAATCAGTTCAGCATTCCAAATGAGTGGGGCGTGGTAACCGCTCATGCTTCGACAGGCTCGGCACGAACGGTTTCCACGCGATCCAACTGATTTTTTAGGATCAACCAAAAACGGTAAGCCGTTTGGAATAACGCCAATTCAGGATGAATTGACTGGCAAAAAGCTAAAAATGCCGATTGCCTGGGATGAAAGCTCTATTTTTCCACAATCCGCTTATCGATTTCCGCCAACATCCGGCCGGCTGCATAAACCAAATCCGCCACGCGCCGATGGCCTGTGTTGATCGCGTCGGCGAGCACTTCCGGAGCTTCGATATATTCATGCACCATTTGATTCCTGAGCTTTCGGGTTTCCAGCCAACTATCGCTGGACTTGATCCAGCCCAGGCGCTCGGCACGATCCAGGTTGTCGTCTGCCGTGGCGGTGCGTTCTCCGACTAACACCAGCAAATTGGGTAGAAGCTTGTCGCCCAAGGCGTCCTGGAGCCGCCCGAACCGGCTGATGAAGGCTTCCACTCTTTCGGCCAAATCTTCGTCGTTAATCCCGTTTAGCCGTAGGGCGTACCGTGCGCGCCTTACAGCCTATCCGAAGGCGCGCACGGCGCGCCCTACGTAACGGTAACTCGCCACCACCTGTTTTTTCATGGACAAGGCAGAAGATCATATAGTTATCCTCTCCCCGGCTTTGGGAATATTCGCTTGCCATCCGCTACGCTTGAAACAGGTCTGCAATGATAACGTCGCCGGTTTTTCGCCATGGATCAGGTAAAGCCTGGGTTTAGGATCTTTAAAATGCCCCGCCCATTGCAACAACTGGCTTTGATCGGCATGAGCGCTTAATGCGCCCAAGGTATGCACCTTGGCCGCCACATTGACTTCAGCGCCGAGGATTTTTAAAGACGATTTTTTACCGTCGACAATAGCCCGGCCTAAAGTGCCTTCGGCCTGAAAACCGGCAATGACGATATGCGCATTGCGCCGCCATAAGTTGTATTTAAGATGGTGCCGGATACGGCCTCCGGTACACATGCCGCTGCCGGCAATAATAATCGCGCCACCGGCGATTCGGTTGACGGCCATCGACTCTTCGGCAGTCTGCGAATAGATCAATCCAGGCAACCACGCTTGCCAACCGCCGGGGGCGATTTTGGTAAACTCGGGATCGTCGATATTGAATAAGTGCGTGTTTTCCGCGTATATATTGCTGGCGCTGATTGCCATCGGGCTATCCAGGTAAATTTGTCGTTGCGGCAGTCCGCCCTGACGCTGAATTTTACCCAGCCAGTAAATCAGGTCCTGGGTTCTGCCAACGGCAAAAGCCGGGATAATGACATTGCCGCCGCTTTCGGCTGCTTCGGCCAGTGTTTCGCGCAATTCATCCAGGGTATTTTCCAGCGGTTTATGGTCGCGGTCACCGTAAGTCGATTCAAGCAACAACACGTCGGCTTCGGTTAAAACCGTCGGGTCGCGCAATAACGGCGAATTCAAGTTGCCCAAATCTCCGGAAAAAACCAGTGTTTTGGTTTTGGTTTTGTCTTTATCGTTGATGCGCAAACGCACGATAGCCGAGCCGAGTATATGGCCTGCCTCATGAAACGAAACACTCAGTTCGGGAAGTATTTTGGTTTCCGCGTCGTAGGCTATCGGCTGACGCAGTTCCAGTAACATTTTAACATCCGCCTCTGTATATAAAGGCTCAAGCAGCGGTTTACCGGCGCGCTCCCGGCGCTTGTTTTCCCATTCGGTATCGCGCAATTGCAGATGGGCGGCATCCATCAGCATCAATTCCAGCAGCGGGAAACTGGCCTCGGTCAAAAATACCGGGCCGTTGAAGCCCTCTTTAACTAATTTGGGCAGGCGTCCGCAATGATCCAGATGGGCATGAGATAAAACCACGGCATCAATATCGGCCGGATCAAACGGAAAATCGGCTTCATTTTGTTTTTCTGTTGCTGTCGATCCCTGAAACATTCCGCAATCGAGCAGTATGCGGCTGGAGCCGGTTTCCAGTAAATAACAGGAACCGGTAACTTGGCCTGTTGCGCCTAAAAAAGTAAGAGTTGTCATTACCTTGCCTTATAGTATGTGGAACCTAATAAATGGAAAATTGCGCCATATAGCCGTCAAATTTCCTCGAACGCTGGAGTTGATGTTAAAATCGCGTCAACACCGAAATATGTAAGTCGCTTATCCAATTAAAAAAGCTTATCGTAACCTCTATGCAATAACTTAGGATCGCGAATGAAATAATTTTATTTTTAAACCATGAAAAATATGAAGGATTAAAGTCTTCATTGCCATGACTTAAAATTAATTTACGCGTGTTTCTTACCCTCACAAAATTTTCCAGCGAAGAAGTACATTGAAAAACAACTTAAAACACTATTTTCCTCGATGGGTCATATTCCTTTTCCTGATTCTGCCCATGCAGGCGCCGCTTGCCGAAGAAATCGCCAGCCAGCCTCCGGCTCCCGGTGTAGGCCAGGAAGTCAGCGCCATTATTGCGGCGAAACAGCATCCTTACCTGACGCTGTCCAGTTTCCAAAACCGTAGCGACGATCTTGACGCCCTCTATAAAGCGTCGAACTACCAGTTGCTGTGGCTAGGCAATAAGAGCTCGGAAAAAAATATCAACGATGCGCTTGGCCTGCTGGCGAACGCGGCTGTCCACGGTTTAAACCCTAAAAATTACGATACCGAAACGCTACAGCAAAAGTTACAGCCGGCGTTAAAACTCAGCCCGGATTCGTATAAAGAATTAGCGTTGTACGATACCGCAGTCAGTATATCGCTGCTGCGTTTTTTGCATGATTTGCACTACGGCCGGGTCAATCCGCAGGGCATAAACTTTAACTTGAAGTTAAGAGAAAAAAAGCTGATTGATTTACCGTTGTTGATTAAAAACAGTCTGGCGCAAAACACGCTGGCCGAATTACCGCTATCGGTTGAACCTAAGTTAAAGCAATACCAAAAGTTGAAACAGGCACTGGCTGATTACCGCCAACTCGCCGCGGATGTAGCGCCTATTAAATTGGATATTAAAGAAACCTTGCATCCCGGTAAAAGCCATCCGCAAATTGCCGAATTACGCCGGTTTTTAACGGCCATAGGCGATTTGCCTGAAGATCCATCGGCTAAAGGCGCTGAAAAATCCACGCTATACACGGATGCTATCGCGACCGGGGTTAAGAAGTTTCAAAAGCTGCATGGGCTTGGCGCGGACGGGAATATCGGCAAAAGCTCTGTCGAGGCGCTCAACGTACCTTTAAGCTACCGGGTAACGCAAATCGAATTGGCTATGGAACGGCTGCGCTGGCTACCGGAACTCGATAACGGTGCGTCGATTATCGTCAATATTCCGGCCTTTCAATTATGGGCGTTTGATGCGCTTGACCAAGCGGACGCTAATGTCCTTAACATGAGGGTCGTGGTCGGCAATGCGCTAAAAACCAAAACCCCGGTGTTGATGGCGGAAATGCACTTTATCGATTTCATGCCTTACTGGAATGTGCCTTACAGCATCATAAAAAACGAAATATTGCCCAAGTTAATCCAAAACAATGGCTATCTCGATAAGGAGAACATGGAACTGGTTTCTGTTTTCCGCGATGGTGAAAAGCCTACCGCGCTTAACCAGGAAACGATGAACCTGCTTAAAGAAGGCAAGTTAAGAGTCAGGCAGCGTCCGGGAGGAAAAAATGCGTTGGGCAGGGTGAAATTTATTTTCCCCAACAAGGATGACGTGTATTTGCATGATACGCCTTCAAACGGCTTGTTTAGCAAGTCGCGAAGAGACCTCAGCCATGGCTGCGTGCGGGTTGCGAATCCTCAGAAACTGGCCGAGTTCGCGCTTAAAAACCAGGATGACTGGAACGCCGAGACTATACAACAGGCGATGAACACGCCCAAAACAAAGCGAGTCATACTGAAAAAGCCGATACCGGTCCTGTTTTTTTATGCCACGGCCTTTTTCGACCAATATGATAATTTAGAGTTTTATCCCGATATTTATGGGCATGATTCGGTATTACTGGGCGTCCTGAGCAAACCGGACGACTTGTCCGATCAGTCGCTGTTTATCAGCACTAATACAGCGCCGGAAGCGCTAGTCAAATAAAAGAAAATCTGAACGCTGTAAACGAACGAAGCCCCTGAGAACGCAAAAAATGTATTTTGCGTTCTCAGGGGCTTCGCGGTTTATGTCTTAAGCTAATACACGTTTTCGTTAAAGATTAACCTTCCCAGGTTCTTACACTACCGGTATCCAAATGCACGAAATCGGATCGGTCGTAATAGCCTACGCCGCCACGGCGCATGGCGAGTGCCGCATCTCTAATCCTTCGGGTATCCAAGCCCTCAATACGTATATCAATCGCCCTGCCTTCCATGTGCAGACTGTTTTTGGCGACGCCATCGCTGTGTTTGCGCAAATCGGCATTGGTAGCCGGCGACCGGTAACCGGAGACAATATGAAAAGGCTTTCTGACTTCGAGAGTATGTTTTAGATCGTACAACTGATCGAGCAATGCCGGATCGATCGGGTGGACGGTACCGTCATGATAGTCGCGAAACAGATGATTAATTTCGTGGAGCGCATCCTTGATATAGCGGCCCCGCTCAAAATAAGTCAGGTTTAACTGGTCGCCGGTATGCGTATTATGGAAGGCAAGCACCTTATGCGAGGGTGAGTTCCGGTCGAATAGATGATGATTATCTACCGTATAGTCAGGTTTGTATGCGGATAAATGCTGACGCAAGGTATCGTGAACGCGTGTCTTGTGTGGCGCCAGCACTGCATGCGAAGCTATGTTTTTGACTTTAGCGTTTGCAGTCCCGATTCCCCCCGCCATCAGTAAGGAGCCGTAAGCCATATTTTTCAGAAACTTGCGTCGCGATGAAATAATATCACTTTCACTCATAGTCGGTTGTACCTGTGTTCATGCTCTATATAGTATTAATACGGTGAGGCTATTCTCATCAGTTAACCTTAAATTAGTCTTAACTGATCTTAACAATTCCATACAAAAAATCTTTTCCGGTTAAAAAATGCGGACTGTTAAGCGGTTCTTTAAGGTTAAGCTATAAAATATTAATAATTCACTATTTATCGGGAACAAAATGAACATATCGATACTGACGCTGATCGCGGTATTTATACTCATCGCCGTGCGTAGAATCGGTCGTTTTAATATCAGGATTTGGCAATCGATGACCGGCGGCGCGCTGGTGGTCGTGGCTAGCGGAGAGATTAGCGGACTCGATGCCTTAAAGGCCATCGATGTTAATGTCATGCTGTTCTTGTTCGGCATGTTTGTCGTCGGTCAAGCGCTGGTTGCCAGCGGATACCTGTATGCCCTCGCCTATCGTTTATTTAACCGGATGACCTCAGTACCGCAACTGGTTTGCGGCGTTCTGTTCGGCGCGGCCTTAAGTTCCGCGCTACTGATGAACGACACCTTAGCCATCATAGGCACGCCGCTGGTATTGCGTCTGGCTCAAGAACACAACATCAACAATAAATTGCTGCTGTTAACCCTGGCTTACGCCATTACCATCGGCAGCGTGATGAGTCCTATCGGCAACCCCCAGAATTTCCTGATCGCCAGTCAGGGCGGTTTATCAGAGCCTTTCCTGACATTTATTAAGATGCTCGCCATCCCGACGCTGATTAACTTGGCTGTCACCTACCTGTTTCTACGCCTGATTTATCGCCAACAATTCATTACCGCTATGCCGCTTACCCATAACCCGGTCGAACTGCTGGATAAAAAATTGGCCGGACTGGCTCGCGCGTCCTTGTTTTTATTAATCGGCCTAATAGCACTTAACATCATCCTGTCCGCCATGCACAGCCCGATGCGGCTTGAATTAAGCCAAATCGCCGTGATCGCCGCCCTGCCGCCGATTTTGTTCAGCCCGGACCGAAAGCGCCTGTTAAAAAACCTGGACTGGTCGACCTTGCTGTTTTTTGCGGCCCTGTTTGTGTTAATGTCCAGCGTCTGGCAAACCGGCGTCATGCAACAGCAGGTTAGTGAATTGCAGATAGACCTAACAACCGTCCCGGCTATCATGTTGCTCAGCGCCTCGCTCAGCCAGTTGATCTCCAATGTGCCGCTGGCCGCGCTGTACCTGCCGATGCTGAGCAATCCGAGTCCGGAAGCGCTGATGGCGCTGGCCGCCGGCAGCACTATCGCCGGCAATCTGTTGATTTTGGGCGCCGCCAGCAACGTGATTATTATCCAGCATGCGGAAAAACATCAGGCAACTCTCGGCTTTTTTGAATTCGCCCGCGTCGGAATTCCGTTGGGCTTTGTTAATCTGTTGATATACTGGCTGTGGTTCCAGTACGGATACAGCTGATCCGGATTGCTTGTTTACCTAAATAACACCCTGACATTGCACTATTAATAAACGACATATATGCGCAAAAAAGCCATTAAACCCTCGGCTTACCTGACCGAAGTCAAATCGCTATCGGATCGGATCGTTAAGGCTCAACAACCGATCCGCATACTCGACGCGATCAAATGGGACGATCAAATCAAGCAGGCTTTTTTTGACGGCAACTGTAAAAAGTCGCCGATAGTATCGCCCGATTATTATCAAAAACGCCCCTTAGGCTTCGATCCGAACGAAAAGAAACACGAGTTTTACCAGATTGAGCGCGATTTAAAACGCAAGCTCGGCCAGCTCAACCCGCTCAGCGTGATCATGCGCCGGATTTGCAAGGAATACCTGGACGTCGTGCGCATGCTGGAGGCTCGGGGAAAACCGACTTTCTCCAACATCTCCCAAGAATTATACGGTTCGTCCCAAGACGTTTTTCATGTCGGCGATCCAACCATTGCCGATTTGGGCAGCATGATGGAAGCAACCCTGTCGCAACTGCTGAAACTGGATTTTCTAAACGAGGAAGCCAAGACCATCAACGCCACCGATGCCGTAGCCATCCTTAACGAAAAGATAGAAGCGGTATTTCCCGGCGAAGGCCTGCGCGCGATGATCAGCGACGGTATCGTCGCCGATGCCGCCGCCGGTACCGATTACATCAAATTGCGCGCCGATGCGTTGTTCAACATGCGCGATCTGCGCGTGCTTGAAGTTCACGAAATATGGGTTCATCTGGGTACTACCCTGAACGGTCTGGCCCAGCCTTATTGCACCTTTCTCGGCAAAGGGCCGCCATCCGCGACCATCACCCAGGAAGGACTCGCGGTATTAATGGAAATATTAACCTTCAGTTCCACGCCCAACCGGCTGATGCGTCTGATTAACCGGGTGCGCGCGATCACGCTGGCCGAAGAAGGCGCCGACTTTATGGACATCTTTTATTTCTTTAGGGATAAAGGCTTGGACAAGGAAGAAAGTTATATGCTGAGCAGCCGGGTATTCAGGGGCAGCAGTTCCGACGGCATGCCGTTTACCAAAGACCTGACTTACATCAAAGGTTTTGTGCTGACTTATAACTTCATGCGCCTGGCGGTCAACAAAGGCAAACCGGAGCGTATCCCACTGCTGTTTTGCGGAAAAACCATGATCGAGGATATGAAAGTATTGGTTGATTTGGTTGAAGAAGGCACGGTGATAGCGCCGCACTTCCTGCCGCCGCAGTTCAAAGACCTGATGGGACTCTCGTCCTGGCTGAGTTTCAGCCGCTTCATGTCGTCGATGAACTTCCGGCAATTGGAGCAGGACTATTCCAATGTTTTATAATGAGCTGTCATTGAAAAAAGAAATGGAACACGGATGCCAAAAGTAGGCGCTTCTAGGCGACACAGATTAAACGGATAATCACGGATTAAAAGCACAGAATATTTTAAAAAATCCGTGTAAATCCGTCCTATCCGTGGCATCCGTGTTCCATTAATCATTTTTACCATGTGCTGAATAGTTACGAATATAATTGGCAAAGGTTCCAGCCCTAGCCATATATGTCGATCACGACAAAAATAATAATTACAAAGGTAAACCGATGAAAACACCGAAATTACTAGCCATTTTTTTTATGGTTTCTTGCTTTAATATCAGCGCAGTCAATGCCTCGGAGCATCATAGCGGGCACAATATGGCCGCCGGTGGTGGCGGCGGTGGAGAAAATGCCTGTTCAAAACCGCAATTGACCAAATTCATGCCTGCCAACTTGGCAACCGTTGCACCGGGATCGGCGTTTTCCTTTTATGCGTTTAATGTGGAAAAGCCTGAGCAAATTAAAGTCACCGTCAAAACAATCCCGGTTGAAGTGGCTACCGAAGATAAAGACTCCTTTTACCTGGTAAAAGGAAAATTACCCGCCGAGTTAGTTAACACAACAGCGAGAATCAACATCAAGGTTAATGCCAAAATTCCAAGATGTAATGGCGAAAACGGCTGGCTGGTCAAAATTGCCGAGCAATAAGTTACTCATACAGAAGATACGAAAAGCACGAAAAAAGAGGCGCAAGGATACCATTAGTCCTGTCCCGGCAGGCCTGTTTCCCATATCGTTATAAATAACACTGTTTAAGAGAGTCGTCATACCGGCAGGGATGCCGGTATCCAGCGCCATGGACGGTAACTTGGCGGCTTTACAGATACTTGATTGACGCGAAGTTTCACCTCCCTGTGCCTGGGTTCCGGCATCCCTGCCGGAACGACGGTCTCTCACAGACTCGTGTGTATAACGACGAGGGCCTGTACTTGGAGTCTGCGAATTTAACTCTTGGGAGCATTTTATGTCTGAAAATCAGTCTATTAAAAAATGTGTCGCCTACTGTTTGGCGCAAAGTTTTGACATCAGTGCATTGGCAAAATTGTTATCCGACTCATTGCTGATAAGGATTATTAAAGGCGCATTACTGATTGAGAATGGCCAATCCTGGTCGATAGTTTTTGCTTATGGCGCTGTTGTGCATTGGGATATCAGCCTGGAACAGCAGGCCAAACTGCATCAGTTATTGTTGGATCACGCGGAAAATCCATTGTCCGCGATAGAAGAAGATAACTTCAGTTTCGCTCTCGATTGCCCAAGCACACGCATTATTGAAGATCATATTGAAATCGAATCTTCCGATCCCATCCTGATCTTTGCGCTATCCCAAGGCATGGCGCAATCGATTAAGCTGGCCTCTTTCGAAACCAATGCCATCACAACCATTAACAATACCAGCTATATTCCCAAGTCATTAGCTGAAAACGGAACAATCCGGCTAAGCCGTAATAAAATCGCGAAAATCCGCGGACAACTGTTTTTGACCAAAAGCGATATTATTTTGAATTACGACTTGCTGGATACGCCCGATTTCTTTTGGGAATACCCGGAGTATGAAGCCTTTTACGGCGTCACCGCAAAATACCTGGAAATAGCCCAACGGACTGAAGTCTTATCAAAAAAGCTGGAAACCATCCATGAACTGTTCGAAATGCTGGCGGACGAGCAAAAACATCGGCATTCAACGATACTGGAATGGATTATTATCTGGCTGATTGCTTTTGAAATAGGCATGACGATATTCGATAAAGTGCTCTGAGAAATAAGTCATTATTTAGCAAGCAAGAACTTTAAATAATGGAACACGGAAGTGGATTTAATCTTGTTTTATAGAGTCCGTAATTAATAAAGCGACATTTACTCCTTCTCTCTGAGGGAGAAAGTTGAGATAAGGGGGGTACTTTCTTTTTGCTTCCCCTCACCCAACCCTCTCCCTCTGGACGACTGCAAGGATGCAGGAGGTAGAGCAATGCAGGAGCAATTGCCGAGAGGGCTTATCAGCTAAGGGATTCTATATCTACGTTAATCAGCCAAATCCGCGTCATCTGCATTCTATTTTTCCAAATACTAAACCACTAAAATTAATCCCATCATGCTCAGCTACCGACATTCCTTTCATGCAGGCAATTTTGCCGATGTGCTAAAACATATCGTCCTGATACAAAGCCTTGAATACTTAACAAAAAAAGACAAGCCCTTCTGCTGCATCGATACCCATGCAGGCCCCGGAAAATATGAATTGGACGGCGACTACGCATTAAAAAACCGGGAATTCGACAACGGCATCGCCAAGTTATGGCGACGCAATGATTTACCGGAATGCGTTGCCCACTATGTCAGCCTTATCAAACGCTTTAACAAGCCGGACAAATTAACCCGCTACCCCGGTTCGCCGTTAATTGCCAAACAGTTGCTGCGCGATAAAGACCGGCTGTGTTTATTTGAACTGCATAACACCGAAATAAAGCTACTGACTGCCGAATCCAACAAGGACAAGCGCATCAGCGTATTTCATGGTGACGGTTTAAAAAGCTGCTTAAAATTGTTGCCGCCGTTCGAACGCCGGGGACTGGTACTGATCGATCCTTCCTATGAAATAAAAAGCGACTACCAACAGGTTGTCGAAACGCTGGCCGCAATGCATAAACGTTTTGCCACCGGCACTTATGCACTGTGGTATCCGGTAATCGAACGCAGCCGTAACCAAAAGCTTGAACGCGCCATTCAAGCCACCGGCATTCCCAATATTCAGCTATTTGAGCTGGGCATACATGCGGACAGTACCGAGCACGGCATGACCGCCAGCGGCATGATCGTGATCAATCCGCCCTGGACTTTAGCGACTGAAATGAAACAGGTTTTGCCCTGGCTGGCTGATGTTTTAGGCCATGACGGACAGGGCTTTTACCGGATACAGACGTTAGCCGGCGAGGACTGAAGGTATAAAGAACTAAGGAAGTTCACGGATAGCTCAGCAGTAGGCATTCAATGTATAATTGCAGGCATCTAATCTCAAATAGATGCTGACTACTCGAAGCCGGCCTTGAACAGTCAGTGCTAATGGAATCCAAAGCTTACTTGGACATCTAAAGTCTGTTTTGCTCCAGTCGGATCTCATCGACATCAGAGAACTGAGAATTTCGCACAATTACAATTAATAACACACGAATCCACTTCAATAGCGTACTCAACATACAGAAGAAGCCTATGTCCGTAAACGATAACCAACCTGCGTCAAATTTTATCCGCCAGATCATTGCCAATGATCTTAAAGACAACAAAAACAATGGTGAAGTTGTCACCCGCTTCCCTCCCGAACCTAACGGCTATTTGCATATCGGCCATGCAAAATCGATCTGCCTGAATTTCGGCATCGCCGCCGAAAACAACGGCCGCTGCAACCTGCGTTTCGACGATACCAATCCCGAAAAAGAAAGCGACGAATATGTGCAATCGATCATGCGCGATGTACAGTGGCTGGGCTTTGAGTGGTCGGAATTACGCCATGCCTCGGATTATTTCGAACAGCTTTACAATTACGCCGTGCAATTGATCGAACAAGGCCAAGCCTATGTCGATAGTCTGTCGGCGGAAGAAATCCGCGCCTATCGCGGCACGCTGACCGAACCCGGCAAAGAAAGCCCCGACCGGAGCCGTTCGATAGAAGAAAACCTCGATTTATTCAAACGCATGCGCGCCGGCGAATTTGCCGACGGCCAATATGTGCTGCGCGCCAAGATCGACATGGCCTCGCCGAACATCAACATGCGCGACCCGGCGATATACAGGATTCGCCGCGTGCATCACCAACGCACCGGCGACGACTGGTGCATCTATCCGATGTACGATTACACCCACTGCATTTCCGACGCACTGGAAGGCATCACCCATTCGCTATGTACGCTGGAGTTTGAAGATCACCGCCCGCTTTACGACTGGGTGCTGGATCAAGTTAAAACACCGGCCCATCCGCAACAAATCGAATTCGCCCGCTTGCAACTCGAATACACCATCGTCAGCAAGCGCAAGCTCAATCAGTTGGTCACGGAAAAACATGTCAACGGCTGGGACGACCCACGGATGCCGACTATCGCCGGTTTGCGCCGCGCCGGTTTTACACCGAAATCGATACGCGATTTTTGCGAACGCATCGGCCTGACCAAACAAAACTCATGGATCGAAATGGGCGTGCTGGAATACTGCATCCGTGAAGATTTAAACGAAAACGCGCTCAGAGCCATGGCGGTTTTACAACCGTTGCGCGTGGTTATCGACAATTATCCGGAAGACCAAGTTGAACAACTTGAAGTCAGCAATCATCCGCAAAAACCGGAACTGGGCAAGCGCATCGTGCCTTTTTCCAAAGTTATCTTGATCGAACGCGATGATTTTGCCGAAGTGCCGCCGCCAAAATACAAACGCTTGGTCGAAGGCGGCGAAGTCCGTTTACGCGGTTCTTACGTGATCCAATGCAATGAAATCATCAAAGATGCCGACGGCAACATCGCCGAACTGCGTTGCAGCTACGACCCCGACACACTGGGCAAAAATCCCGAAGGACGCAAAGTCAAAGGCGTCATCCACTGGGTTTCCGAGCAGCACTCGCAACCGGCCGAACTGCGCCTGTATAACCGATTATTCAGCGTGCCTAACCCGGACAATGAACCTAACTTTCTCGATGTGATAAATCCCGATTCATTGGAAGTCCTGACCGATTGCCGAGTGGAAGCCAGCTTGGCTAATCCGCAACCGGAAAGCCGCTATCAATTCGAACGCACCGGTTATTTTTGCTTCGATGCGATAGACAGCGTTGATGGCAAGCTGGTGTTTAACCGCACCGTGACCTTGCGGGATAACTGGGAAAAAGATTAATAAAATATATTTATACTCTGCGTAGGGCGTGCCATGCGCGCCTACGGAGAGCAAAAAAGGCGCGCACAGCACGCCCTACCCGGCTAACATTTTTATTTTAAACTTAACCGCAAAATTACTATGAACCAAGACAGCATCAACCTGATAGAACAATACTATGCCTCATTCAACGCCGGTGACATGGACACTTTCCTGAACCTGTTGACCGACGACGTCATCCACGACATCAACCAAGGCAAACGCGAAGTCGGCAAAGACGCGTTCCGCAACTTCATGGGCGGCATGAACGACAGCTATAAAGAAGAACTGGTCGATATGGTCATCATGGCCACAGCCGACGGCAAACGCGCCGCTGCCGAATTCATCGTATTGGGCGAATACCTGACCACCGACGAAGGCTTGCCCGAAGCAAAAGGCCAAAAATACCGCCTGCCTGCCGGCGCTTTTTTTGAAATCCGCGATAACAAAGTTGCCCGCATAACCAACTATTACAACCTGCAAGATTGGATTGCCCAGGTTAGCGCATAGTTAAGCCTAGCTTTACGGCTCCCAATCTCCGGATTGGGAGCCTCATTTTTTTAGTCACAGCCTACAAAATCAGCAAAGTTGACCCGGTTCCATAATGCAACCATAATGCAGATAGTCTGACTATTGAGGTTAAACATCATGCCTGCATTAACCATAAAAAATATTCCCGATGACGTTTACACTGCATTAAAACAAACTGCCGAAACCCACAGACGAAGCATTAACAGTGAAGTAATTTTTTGTCTTGAAAGCGCGTTGATGCCTAAAAAAAGATTAACGCCATCCGAACAATTAGCACGAGTCGAATCACTGCGTTCAACCATTGAACCGAATGTGATTACGACTGATGAAATTTCTAACGCAATCGACGATGGCCGCCCATGATCGTCGTCGATACCAATATCGTCAGTTATTTCTATTTGCCAACGGATTATTCACAAAGCGTTAGTCAGCTCTATCAACAAGACTCGGCATGGATAGCACCCGCCTTATGGCGTAGCGAATTCCGCAATGTATTGACGCTTTATATTCGAAAGAAGTTGCTCACGCTCGAACAAGCGTTGGTTATACAAGAAGATGCCGAATCGTTATTTATGGATAATGAATTTCAAGTAACATCAGCTCAGGTGTTGGCATTAACAAACGCCAGCACCTGTTCTGCCTATGATTGCGAATTTATTGCGTTGGCAAAACAATTGAACGTTAAGTTAATCACGCAGGATAAAAAAATTTTAACGGAGTTTCCCGATATTGCTTTTTCGATTAGCGATTGTCTAAAAGCTTGAGGTGTATGGAATTGATGCGCGCCACTGGTGCTAAGCTCGTCCTACCTACAAACTTAAACAGCACCAATTATCCGGTGTGAATTGCGGCATATAAAAAACAGGACGAAAGCAGCCAAAATTGCTATTCTAACGCCGTAAAAGAGCATACATAGTGCCGAAACGCCGTAGACTGTATCAATAAACCCGCTTTATAAGAGTCCCTGATTCATAACCCCCTGCAAAAGACAATGGCATGTCCTATCAACACGACGTATTTATAAGCTACCGGCGGCAAGAACTTTGGACGCCGTGGACACGAGATCACTTTAAAAAACTGCTCGAGGCTTTTTTACAGCAAGAATTGGGCAAAAAACCGGATATTTTTGTAGACGAACGCATCCAGGTGGGCATGGACTGGGTGGATGCACTTGGCGAACACCTCGCTACATCCAAAGTACTGGTAGTTATTTTCTCCGGCGATTATTTTACCAGCGACTGGTGCCTGCACGAGTTAGACTTGATGCTGGAGCGCTCCATCGCTGCATCCAAAGATAATCAACATATTCATCTGATCATCCCGGTCATCGTCCATGACGGTGATCTGATTCCGTCCGAAGCCAAACGCATACAGTACACCGATATGGCTAAATTCCGCATCGCCTGCATTAATGAGGCAACCCCGGATTATCACGAATTTTCCAAAGCGATGGCCAAACTTGCGCCGCAAGTAGCAGGCGTCATTAATTCAGCACCTGATTTCAATAGCAAATGGATTGCTCACCACCAAGAAAGATTCAACCGCGTTTTTCAGACATTAGAACAGAACCAGAACTTAAAACCTGAAAATTTCACCGTTAAACAAGCGCCCCGGCTCACAGCCGCGCCTAAACTTACGTTTTAAGGATTTTCCTCTCAAGAAGCTCATTTCAACCAACTGTTATAAAAAGCATTTTTAAACGCCTTCTGGCATAGGAGTTAACTGAAAGCCGATCTGCTCAGCACGTTTGGTTAAATTTTTAATGACTCGTTGGCGATA